>ENA-ORCP01003532-ORCP01003532.1-human-gut-metagenome-genome-assembly--contig:-NODE-3532-length-11588-cov-3.670142_pt1 | contig 11588 bp, 13 predicted proteins | sample MGYA00242990_ERZ507991 | MGnify/ENA primary metagenome ERZ507991 (study PRJEB26167, sample SAMN06115496) | human gut metagenome | host: Homo sapiens | place: China:Henan | collected 2015-05-07... | reverse complement strand
ATCGCTTTCATCCTTGTCGCCTGAGATGGTTTCCACCCAATAAGAGATGGCGTTCATATCCCAGAAAATCTGTCGCAGAATATCCAGCTTTTCTGCTGTCAGCGTCGCAACCTCGTCCGGTGACGATCCGTCTGTCGTTGTCCGCACAGCATAGACCGCCAGCACATCCCGCCAATTTGCCACCATAGCGGCACTGCCCGCGTTGTCCATATCCAGTTCGTCATAGGGGTTATCCACCTTGATCTGCTCGATGCGGTCTGTGAACTCCGCGTTCAGCATGGTCACAGCCTCCGGCATCGTATATCCGGTGCCGCTGTCCTCGCCGGAGAAGAATATCCCAAACGGCGACGCGATCAGGAGCCCGATCAGGCAAATGACTAACACCATTGAGAGGACCGTACTGCCGCCAGCCATCATCGCCGCCGCAAGGCTTCTGGCGGCGGACAGGATGGCCCGCAGCGCCCGTCCTGCCGCCTGGGATGCTTTCTGCGCGGTGGCCTGCGCCGCTTTCGCGGCTTGCTGATACCGCGTTGTCTGCACCACTGCTTCCGTGCGGCATGGGCGCTGCTTTGCAGCATGGCCGCCTGCTTCTGTACGGACTCTGCGGCTTTCACCGCGTCGCCCGTCTTGCGTGAACGAGACAAAGTCGGTGATACTTTCCGTTCCATTGGCAGACTGTGTTTTCGCGCCGATTTTGGCAAGCTGGTTGCCGCCCGCTCTTTGATGCGAGGAGCCTGTGCTGAACGTTTCCTGTCGGACATGGCGCTGCCGTCCCTGTCTGAATGCAAGGCTTGTGCCGTCTTGATCTGGCGGCGCGATACGGCTCTTTTTTGTTCTGCCTGCCATTGGGCAGCTTTGCGCCCGCGTTCCTCCATGAATACCTGCTGTCCCTGCCGCTGCGGTTCCGCTGCCACTGTGACCTGTGTCTCTGTCTGTGCGCCGATATAGATATTTTTTGTCTTGACCTTGGCCACTTTTTGCGCGGTGTTCTGACGCGCCTGCTGCCGTCCACGCTCCGCAGCGGTCTGCGACTGCGGCCCGGCAGAAGTGGTATCTTTTCCCTTGATAGCAGAAGGCTTTTGCTCTGTGGCATCGGCAGCAGGAGCGCCGCCCTCCGGCGGCTGCTCCTGCGGTTTCTTCTTCCGCTGCCGGGTGAGTTCCTTTTCTGCCCGACGCAGGCCGCGGGCGGCAGTATCCTCAATGGCGTCACCGCCGTATTCATCTGCCTGCCCGTGCTGAGCCGTATCCCGCAGCTGCGTCCGCAGCCGCTCAGAGCCGTCGTCCAGACCTCTGTGCAGCAGTTCTCTGGGTGTCGATACCGCCTTTTCCTTGATGCGTTCAGAGAGCGTGGGTTTTTCTTTGATTTTTTTCATAGCACATCACGCAATAAGGTCGGAGGGGCGGGTCGTCATCATCTGATACAGCCTGGTGTGGCGGGGAAAGCTGTCCACGAAAGGCACGATGGCGCTGCCGCACTTGATGAGCCCACGCCCGGAGTCCACATTGGTGATGTAGGAGAGCTGATTATCCGAGATGTTCAGCAGGCGCGCCAGTTCCTCCCGGTCTGTGGCCGCCTGATTCAGCATGATGAGAAATTCAGAGTTCGCCAGCATGGTGCGGGCCGTATGGGACTGCAGCAGATCCTCGATATTCTGGCTGATCCCCGTGCCGCAAGCCTGGTATTTTCGCATTCGTTTCCACAGGGTGAAGAGGAAGTTGGCGCTGTACTCATGCTGGAACAGCAGATAGATCTCATCAATATAGATCCAGGTGTTGCGCTTCAGCCCACGGTTGCGGATGATGCGGTTGAAGATGCTGTCCAGCACCACCAGCATTCCTACCGGCAGAAGCTGCTTGCCAAGGTCCCGGATATCGTAGCAGAGGATACGGGCATTGGTGTCCACATTGGTGGGCTTGGCAAAGGTGTTGAGACTGCCGTCTGTAAACAGCTCAATGGCCAGCGCCACATCCTGTGCTTCCTTTTCCGGCTGGCGAAGCAGCTCGGCGTGGAAGTCCTGCAAGGTGGGGACCGCACCGTGATAGCCGCTGCGGATATAATCCCGATAGACCTGCGCGGTGCAGCGGTCGATAACGGATTTTTCCTTGGCAGACAGCTTGCCTGCCCCGATGAGCTGTTCACAGAGGGAGAGCAGGAACTCGGATTTCAGCACCACGGGGTTCTCTCCGTCCCCATAGCCCTGCTCCATATCCATGGCGTTGATGTGGTTGGGCGAGGTGGCGGAGATATTGATGACCTGACCGCCCAGTCCTTCGATGAGGGGCCGGTACTCCGACTCCGGATCGATGACGATGATATCGTCCTGCGTGGACAGCGCCAGTGACACCATCTCCTTCTTGGCGCTGAAGGATTTGCCGGAGCCGGAGACGCCCAGAATGAATGCGTTGCCGTTGAGAAGCTGCCTGCGGTCCGCCACGATGAGATTTTTGCTGATGGCGTTCTGCCCGTAGTACACACCGCCCCGGTCCCAGATCTCCTGCGCCTTAAAGGGCATGAGAACAGCCAGCGCCTCCGTGGTCAGAGTACGCAGGGCATCGATGCGGCGCAGGCCCAGCGGCAGCGCCGTCACCAGTCCGTCTGCCTGCTGCCAGTTCAGGGTCGTGAGCTGACAGAGGTGCTTGCGGGTAATGGACTGGAGCGTTTCCGTGTCGCTGTCCAATTCCTCCTTGCTGTCTGCCAGATGTACCAGCGTCACCACAGCAAACATCATCCGCTGGTCGCGGGTGGTGAGATCGTCCAGCATCTCGCGGGTCTCCTTGCGCTGCTGCTCCAAATCGTAAGGGACAACGGCGGAGAAGTTGTTGTTGGCGTTCTGCCGGCGCTGCCAGTTGGTCACATTGGTCTCCACACCCAGCAGACGATTCTGCATCTCTCGCACCGCCTCATCGGTAGGGACAGGGATAATGTCGATGGACAGCATGAGGCTGCGGTTCAGGCTGGTGAGCTCATTGATCATGGAGTCTTTGATGTAGCTGGCATACTCCTTCAGAAACAGCACCCGGCCATATTTGCCGCCCATAATAAAATGGTCCTTTTTGAATTCCATGCTGTCCGGGCAGATGGCGTCCTTGAAGGAGCGCCCGTTCTTCATGTTCTCCCGGAGGTCAAAGCGGAACTCGCTTTCCTCTCCCACACGGTAGAAATCATGCAGGATGTGGAGGCGGTCTGCCGCGTCCAGTTCCTCACAGTGGGAGTCCATGTGGTTCAGACGGGAAGAGGCGTCATGGACCGTGCGGTCAAAAAACGCGCGGGCTTCCTCCACATTTTTCTTGTGGACGGACAGGATGATGTAGCGCTCCTGCACCACGCTGTTGGATGAGTCCGTCACCTTATCCAGCAGCATGGTGTTGTATTCCTTGCGTCCGCCATCCAGATCATCTCCCTTGGGCGGGATGAGGATCTCCTGCTCAAAATTGCGCCGGTCCAGGCGCTTATTGTTGATGGTGATCTTCGTGGTGGAGCCGGTGTCCAGCGCGTTCAGCAGCTCGGAATAGCTGAGAAACATGGCTGTCTTATCCTCTTTCGAGGCGATGGCATAATTGATGTCGCTAAAACGCAGTGTTTTAGAATACTTGCTGCCAAATTGAAAGACCCCATCCGGCCAGATGCGGCGGATGGGGATGATGTCCTGTACAGATCTCGGAACTGTAAATCTGTCTTTGTCCTGCTTCAGTGTATTTTGCAGAGTTTTAATCAAGCTTGAGGGCCTCCTTTATCGTTGAATTTTCCAAAACTTTGGCGTATATGTTGTCCGATTTGAACACGAGCCTGCGGGGAAACAGGAATTCCGAGCGGATATACGCAAGCAGAAAACGTTCCAGCGTCATGCCGTTATACTGAAAAAAGCCGCCCAGGGCAAAGGGAAAGGCTGCAAGCACGCAGACCCAGCCGATCTCCCCATTCCCCAGCACGGGACGCAGGCCGAAGTATACGCCCACTGCCACGGCGACCGCCAGCAGTGCGAACAGTAGCTGCCGCAGAGACAGGCCGAAGAATAAACTCTCCTGGTAATTTCGTACTTCTTTGTTGATGCGGACCTCCAATGGATCACCTCCGATTTTTTCTGAGTTTTGCTGAACAGACTCTTGCTTTGTCTGCGCAGTCATGGTACTATGCCACAAACCCGATGAAGGAGGTCGTGACACATGATCGCTTTTTTGATGATCGCCGGGCTTGGCGTCCTGGCACTTCTCTCCCGGTTGGCTGCGCTGGCACGGATGACCATCCCGCTTTTGTACACCGTGTCTATGCTGACGGTGCTCCACGGCTGGTATCGCGCCCATACCGTGCTGGCAGACCGCATTCTGTTCGCTCTTGTAGGGCTGGTGGCATTGTCCTGGCTGCTTTCGCTGATCCGCTTTGTCTGCGATTTTGTCACGCAGACACGAGATGACGCTGCCGCTATGGAGTATTTCTCCTACCGTGTTCGCAAAGCCAGAGAGCGCGGTGAGGATACCGTCAGCACAGAGGGGCTGTGGCGCTGAATCAGCCAAGGCCCATCAGTTCCCGGATGATGCGGTCGCTCATCTTGATCGCGCCCACCAGCACCAGCATATTGAAGATCAACTCACCCACATAGTTCCACACGATGGTGGCTGCCGCCAGCGTATCGTCCGCAATGGCGGGCGGGGACGATGCAAAGGCAGAGAAGATCACACAAGCCAATACAATGACACAGCCCTCCAGACAGATGGCGGCATAGCTTTTCAGAAAGGCTACGCCAATACTGCTGGAGGGCTGTCCTGCGAAGCTGGCCAGCGGGATAGGCGCGATGGCCGTGGCGATGTAGAGCTTAAAAAAGCGGCTATACACCGTCAGGATCATTACGAGAGACAGCACCCAGATAAAAAGTGAGCCCAGCAGCGTCACTGCCCACAGCGGGATGGAGTCGATAAACCCCACATCCTCGATGATGCTCGCCAGCTCGTCCGGCAATGTCGTGGCGGACATGGACGTCAGCCCGGAGGAATCCATGATGGTCGCCACCATGCCCTGGGCAACACGAAACGCGCCGGTCATCAGCTCCATGCCCCACGACACCGCCGCCTGCGCCAGCACAAAGCGGATGAAGCATTTGAAGGCCACCTCCGGCTTCTTCATCTCGGTGAAGCTGCCGCAGGTCTTGACCACGCCCATTACGAAAAACAGCACCAACAGCGCATACCCCACAGCTTTTAATCCATCGTTGATATTCACGATGACATTCCAGACACCGCCGCCCTTGAAGGACTCCGGCGAGGTGCTGATGAGCTGCCAGATCTCTGCCAGCCTTCCGTTCCACATTTCCAGCGCAGAGTTCAAATTGTCTACGATCCAGTTTCCGCTTCCGATCGTTTTCACCTTCTTTCTTTGCTCAGAATTCGTATTGATATTTGCTCATTATTTTGCTATACTATGATTAAAAACAAGGGGGTGCAGAGTATGCCAAGTATTCGTCCAATTTCCGATCTTCGCAGCAATGCCAATGATATCTCGGACTTCTGCCGCCAGACTCGTGAGCCCGTTTATATCACCCGCAACGGCACCGGCGATATGGTAGTGATCAGTATGGAGGAGTATGAGCGCCAGCAGGCACTCATTGATCTCTATGGAAAGCTGGCCGTGGCAGAACAGGAGATTGCCTCCGGTGCGGAGGGCGAGGATTTCCTGACGCTGGCTAAGAACCTGCGGGAGCGTGTCCATGGAAACGTATAAAATAAAAATCTTTCCCACCGCCAAGCAGGACTTGGAGGAAGTGATTGGATATTTGAACACGCTATCTCCGGATGCTGCGTCGAAGTATTATGACTTGCTGGTCGAAGAGATCGCAAGTTTATCCAAAATGCCAGAACGCTGTCCGAAGCCGAAGGATCTGGCGCTGGCTGTAAAAGGCTACCGCTATCTCATCGTCAAAAATTATCTGGTGTTCTATGCCATTATTGGCGACACTGTGCAAATTCGCAGAATTTTATATGCCCGCAGAGATTACAGCGCATTGCTGTGAAGCAGATGGCGGAGTGCATTGAAAACGATGCACTCCGCCATTTTTCTTTCAGCCAGTAATCAAAGTAAGGATCTCCTTCGTAAAGGTAATGACGATGCCGCCTGCCACCGTCAGCATACCGTTGGCGCGCTGGGAGGGATCGTGGCTCTTGAGGGACAGGCCCACCTGCAAAATGCCGAAGCCCAGCAGGATGAGGCCAATGGCGCGGATCAGCGAGAAAATGAAATCAGACAGGTTGTTGACCACCGTCAGCGGGTCATCTGCGGCCAGTGCGGGAACAGCGGTGACCATCATCACCATCGCAGTGCAGGCAAGGACGGCGTAGATGCGCTTTGCCTTTCTTTCAAAATTCTTGTTATTCAAATCATGTTTCATGCTGCAGCATTCTCCTTTTCATTGTCAAAATCAGTTTGGAACAGCGGCTCTCCCGGAATGGGAGGCTCCGCCGTCCCGTGGTGGATGTAGGGCGGTCCGCCGCCATCCATCGTATAGCGGATGGCGGGATGCTCCACGAGCTCATACTTTTCGTCCATCACCGGCCGTGTGCCGCGGATGAACAGGATGCAATACCGGTTATCCAGCATCCGCACCTCGTCCGGCGTCAGCAGTTCTCTGCCGCTCATCTGGAAGTTGGTGGAGTAAGACCCGGACCGCCCTTTGGTCTGCCCGTGGGTCTTGGTGTCAATGGTGGACTTGCCCAGCGCCTCGGAAATGTACTTGTGGGTGCTTGCCTCGTTGCCGCCCAGATAGAGCAGCGTGTCCGAGTTGCCGGGGATGGTTTCCCAGGAATCCTTGTATAGTTCCTTGATCTGCGCCATGTTCTGGATGATGGTGCTGCAGGAGATGTTGCGTGAGCGCATGGTCGCAAGCTCCCGCGGCAGCCCCGGCAGATTGACCGATGGCGCTTCATCCAAGATGAAATGCACATGGCAGGGCAAGGCTCCATGATGGATCTGGTCTGCGCAGTAGTAAAGGGTCTGGAAGATCTGGGAGTACAGCAGACTCACTAAAAAAGTAAAGGTCGTGTCATTATCCGGGATCACGGCATACAGAGCGCACTTTCGCTCTCCCAGCGTGTACAGGTCCATATCGTCATGGTCGGTGACAGCTTTGATCTGCGGCAGGTTGAAGGGCGCCAGCCGCACAGCGGCACTCACCAAAATGCTTTTCGCTGTCTTGCCCGCAGCCTGCTTGAAAACCTTATATTGCCGCAGGGCAACGCTTTCCGGGTTCTCATACTCCATTGCCCGGAACAGCAGATCCAGCGGGGAGACATACTCGTCATCGTCCTCCTTCACTTCGGCATATTCCAGCACACGCATCACCATGGAAAAATTCTGCTCATATTCCGGCGCTTCCTGGAACAGCATGAGGATGATGGCCTGCAGCAGTGCTGTCTCGGACTTCGACCAGAACGGATCGGACTCGTGACTGCCCTTGGGCGTCGTTGCCTGGATCAGCGTGTTGACCAGCTTCAGCGCGTCTTTTTCATCCCGCAGGTAGCGGAAGGGGTTATAGCCGTCCGACTGCGACAGATCCACCAGATTCAGCACTCGAATGTCGTATCCCTGCCGTTTCAGATACCCTCCGGTGGCGGTCAGCACCTCCATCTTCGGGTCCGTGATCACATAGTTGCTGTTTGCTTCCAGAATATTGGGCTTGACATAGCCGCGCGTCTTGGCGGCGCCGCTGCCGCCAATGACCAGCACATTCAGTGAGCGCCGGTGCTTGTGGGTATCCAACCCCAGCCGCACATGGCGGGTGAGGATCTTGTTCTCCTTTTGACGGAACTGCGCGTTGAGCTGCCGGGGCGAGCCCCATGCGGCGGAGCCGTGTTCCTCTCCGTCCCGTGTCCTGCCCTGTCCGGAAGCATAGAGACACAGCCCCATGAGATATGCGCTGGTGCAGACGAGAATGGAGAACAGGCTCTTGTCTGTCCATTGGATCTGGAAGGGTTGTTCCAGCGCGGCAGTTAAGTTTGATAGCAGCTCCGGCAGACCGCCGCCAAGGGACTAGGCGATCAGCAGCGCCGCCCATATCACAGGGATATAGAGGAACAGCGCAAGTACCAGATCCGTTGTTTGGGATGTCTTTTTCAGCCGCATCACCTCCTGCATAAAAAATACGAGGCCGGCAGAGCATTCCACTCTGCCGGCCTTGCTGACGAAACGGCTTTCTTACTTTGTTCTATCCGGTCGTGCTTTTTGATGGATCTTTTCTCTGGCCGGGGCAGACTTCTGCTGCTGATCCAGCTGCGCCTGATAGCCTTTCAGCCGTTCCAGAACTGAAGTGCGCTCATTCGTCATCGTCCCGGCAGCCGTTTCCCTGCCGCTGGATGAGGTCGATCTGCCTTTGGTATCTGGCAAGTCTGTTCCCGACCGAGATTCTTTTTTTGGCGCCACCTCCTGCCGCTTGCCCACAGACGGTGTCACAGGCGTTCCCCCCTGCAGGGGGCGTTGCTGTTCGCGCTGCGGCGCCTCCTGTCCCACACGGGCTTCCTGCTCCTTAGAGGGGGCATCCTGCCGCGCCTGCTCCGACTGCCCGGTATATCGGATGCGCTCAAAGATCATATTGGCGCGGTCGATCTCCGTTACCGGCATGATCACATCCACGATTTTCCCCTTGTTATCCGAATCACGGATGGCAGAAAACAGGATCTTCTGTTTTCCTGCCCGCTGCCTGAATTGCTGATACTGTTCCGGTGACATGGAAAATCGCCGCACATCGCGGGTCTCCTTCAGCATCTTGACCAGATTAACTTTACCGGAAATGGTCTTGTGGTTTTTCGCCAGCGCCATGGTGAGCGCCAGCATATTTTTGATGGCGGAGCCGCTCAGCCGGACAGCGACCTCGCTGCCGGAGAGCATCATGCGTACCATCTGGTCCGCCGCTTCACCGCCTCCAATGTTCATGTTCCCGCACCTCCTTCTGGTGTTCTTCTGTTTTCTGGATGTCCTGCTCCATTGCAGGCGTCTGCCGGCAGATCTCCCGGCAGAACTTCCGCTTTTCCTGCTCCGCCCGGATCTCCCGATTCACCTCTGAGAGCTGTTCATACACTTCTGCCTTTTCTTTCTTCAGCACCTCCCGCGGAATGCCGCTGTCCTCCAGCAGCTTCACGGCTTTCATATACTGCTCGAATTCCTGCTCCATGCCGGTGAGCCCTTCCTCGTATAACGCCCTGCTGGGTTCCAGCGCCTCCGCGTCTGCCAGCGCCGCGTAGAGCGGCTGGCGTTTCTTCTTCCGCACATTGAGGAGGGTCCGCTGCTTTGTCAATCTGCCCAGCGTTTCCTCTGTGCGTTGTTCGAATGCCGCCATGTCAGTAGGCGTTGTGATGTCATTTTCCCGAAGGAACGCGAACTGCGCCTGATACCGTTCAAAGCGCATGACCGCCTGCCGCAGATGCGGCGTCATGCGGGGCGGGTACTGCCGCTTTTCAATCTTGCCCAGCAGATAGAGATAATGGACATAGAGAGCAAGGAAACCGCTGTATCTGGGATGTTTCCGGTACGGCTGATACGCCGGACGCACAGGCAAGACAGGCCGCAGCCCCGCTTCGATCTGTTCCAGGTTGCCCTGGATGGCAGTGCGGATACCGTCCTCTGTGAACAGCGGATCTCGCCTGCCGGGGTATTGGAAACGATCCTGTCCACGCAGGCGGAAGCCGAGCCTGCCGCCATGATGGATCTCATACCCCTTATGCTCCATGAGCAGAAAGAAGTGACCGAGGTAGTTGGCGTCCCGGATAGCATCCCGCAGATCTGCCTCCAGCATGGAGCGGAAGGTGGGCTGCCCCTTGGACTGGCGCAGCCACTCAATGTAGCTGACCGACCTGGCAGGCTCGCCCTGCACGATGACGGATAATCCATGCTCTCGGCAGAGCCGGTCTGAAATGGCACGGATCTGCTGGTAGTAGCTTCGGGCATTGCTGTGGTATTTTCCTCCGGTAAGCTGGTTGACGGAATTGAATACAATATGGGCGTGGATGTGTTCCCGGTCTGTATGGATGCCGATGACTGCCTGGTATCCGGGCAGATGCTCCCGCACGAATTCCTGCGCGATCTCCAGCGCCAATCCCGGCGTGATCTCGCCTGGACGGAAGGACTGGATGATATGATAGAGCTGCACTCCGTCTGTTTTATTCCAGCGGATCTTGGCATCCTGCATCTCGGCGCAGGCGCTTCCGATTGAGCACCCCTGCGCGGCAGTCAGCACCTGTTCCTCCGTCTTGTCTCCGTTGACCACATAGGCAATGGCCTGAGCCAAACCGCCTCTGCGGGCAAGGATCTTTGTGACCGCCATTACTGCTTCACCAGTTCTGCCATTTTTGCCTCTATCGTCCGCATTAGGAATTTCAGTTCCCGGACATCCTCTTTCGTAGCAAAGCCGGCGTTGGCTTTGTGGGCGATCTGATTGATGTTATTGCCGATGTGGTTGATCTCCACATACAGATCATGGAGCTCCTGCGGCGGCCGCTGGCGGATGGTAACGCCGCCGATCATCTCCCGGATCGCCGCGCTGACCGGCAGGCCGGAAACGGCGCAGATCTGCGACAGCTTCCTGCGCTCCGCGTCCGCCAGCCGGACGGAGATCATGTGTGTTTTTTCGGGCATCTCGCCCTCCTTTCCAGCGGCACTGCCGCAAAATCTTCCGCCCGCAGGCGGCATTGGGGACTGGGGATGCCCCAGCAAGCGCGTTTGTCATACAAACGCTATGCTTGCGCCAGCGCCGCCCACGGCGGCGTTGGCTTTCGCCCCGCTGCGCGGGGCTTTGTTTTCAAGCGGTATGGTAATTGCAATATTGGGCGGGCACTGCCCGCTTCCTCGTAAAAAAAGAAATCATCTCTCCGGGGTCGGATGCCGGCAAAGGCACTTTTCGCTTGCGCGTTCCGTCGGAATACCATCCAATGAGAGAGCGCTCTTTTCAGGGATAAATGCCGCGTACCTGGCATATCCAAAACCTTCGGACTCCACCAGCAGGCCGGTGTTCGCATCTCGGCAGGTCACGAACAGGCAGAGAAATGTTTCTGTTTTCCCATCGAACCTCATATCCGTCACGTTCCGGGATATGAAGGAAACATCCCGCAAAAGCTCGTTCATGTAGCGGCGGTACTGATTGGCTGGCAGTTCAATCACCTTTGTGATCTGAAACCGCGCTTTTTCAGGAAAGGGTGCTTTACCTACTAACTCCCGCACACTGCTTGCTTTCCGATAAAAACTCGCAAAATTTTCTGACATACTTCTCTCCTTGTGGCAGGGTGTTTTGTGAACACCCTTATAGAAAAAGCAGGGTGTCAAGTCCACACCCTGTCATGCTGCCTTTGACTTAGGGGACATTTTGGTTGTTCCCGTCCATCACGCTCGTGTCTCCGCTTTCAGCGCGTTCTCTATGCGCTCTCTGGCCAGTGCGGCATAGGTGTCGGTTACCTCAATGCCGGTAGCGGAGTAGCCCTCCAACACAGAGGCCAGCACCGTGGTGCCAGAACCGGCAAAGGGGTCCAGAATATGCCCGCCCGGTTCCGTGATCTTTACAATGTTCCGCCTTAGCCTCTGAACCACCGCCGCCACTGGAACGACTGGCACCACCGCC
>ENA-ORCP01003531-ORCP01003531.1-human-gut-metagenome-genome-assembly--contig:-NODE-3531-length-11591-cov-3.071304_pt1 | contig 11591 bp, 10 predicted proteins | sample MGYA00242990_ERZ507991 | MGnify/ENA primary metagenome ERZ507991 (study PRJEB26167, sample SAMN06115496) | human gut metagenome | host: Homo sapiens | place: China:Henan | collected 2015-05-07... | reverse complement strand
GCACCCACGCGCTGCGCAGATGATCCTTCGCCTTGTTGGAGGCAATGCGCGCCAGCCATTGCTTTTCAAAGCCGGGCGGGCAGCGGTCGATGGCCCGCCACGCCGCCAGGAACGTTTCCTGGGCCAGGTCCTGCGCATCGCCTGCATCCGGCACGAGCTGGTGGCAGACGGTGTAGACGAGCCCCTGATACTTCTGCACCAGCGCGCTGAATTCCAGTGTGGTCAACGGTCCGCAGGACCTCCTTTCTGCAATGTCCGGGGCGGTTTTGCTGCCCCTCTGTCTCTTCATACGAAACAGGCCGAACGTTTCCTGCAAAAGATCCAAAAATTTTTCTGCCTGCCGCCCTACTGGCAAAGCAGGAAGCGTTCTGTTATAATGATATTATCACAAAAACCGCAGGAGGAAAAGCCGATGGCCTCAAATACGAAGCAGGCGTTGCTGCAAGCGCTTTCCGCCGCCGAGGGCGGCTACATTTCCGGCCAGCGGCTGGCCGAGACGCTCGGCGTGAGCCGCGCCGCCGTCCACAAAGCGGCCGCTGCCCTCACCGCACAGGGTTACGCACTGGAAGCCGTCTCCCGCCGGGGGTATCGGCTGCTGGGCGGCGACCCCTTCTGTGCCGAGGCCGTGGGCCCTTACCCCGCCCCGGTGCAGGTGTACGACACGCTGGAAAGCTCCAACCGGACGGCCAAGCTGCTGGCGCTGGACGGTGCGCCCCATGGCACGCTGGTGCTCACAGCCCACCAGAGCGCAGGCCGGGGACGGTTGGGCCGTGTATTTGAAAGCCCGGCCGGGAAGGGCGTGTACCTCTCGGTACTGCTGCGCCCGGCGGTCCCGGCGGCCAGCGCCCAGACGGCCACCATCGGGGCCGCCGTGGCGGTGTGCCGGGCGGTACAGGAGCTGTGCGGGCTGGAACTGGGCATCAAGTGGGTCAACGACCTGTATTATCAGGGCAAAAAGGTGTGCGGCATCCTCACCGAAGCCGGCACCGACCTGGAGAGCGGGCGGCTGGAGTGGCTGGTGGTGGGCATCGGCCTGAACCTGACCGCCACCGCCGCCGACTGGCCCCCGGAGCTGGCCGAAAAGGCCGGCAGCCTGTACCCGGGCGGCCCCGCCCCCGTGAGCCGGGCCGCGCTGGCCGGGGCCATCGCCCGGCAGCTGCTGGCCCTCTGCCCCGCCTTTGACTGTCTGGACGAGTACCGCGCCCGCTGCTTTGTGCCCGGCCACTGGGTGACCGTGTGCACCGGCACCGAGGCCCTTGCCATCGACGAGGAAGGGCGGCTGGTGGTCCAGCGGGAGAACGGCCGCCCGCAGGCATTACGCTGCGGCGAGGTGACCACCCGCCCGGCCCGGACCGAATAAGATGCAAAAAAGCAGCCTTCCCGGAATGGTTCCGGTAAGGCTGCTTTTGCCTTTTGTTTATACTTCGTCCAGTGCCTGGGCTTCCAGCACCGGGATGCCCTCGGCTTCCAGCACCCGGCGCAGGATGTCGGGCAGGCCGGCCTTCGGCACCTTGTTCTCGATGCAAAGGGTGATCACCCCGTTCAGGGTGGAGGCTTCCACGCACAGGGAGCCGCCCTCCGGCGGCACCCACACGCCAAAGTCAGTGATGTACTGCGCCAGCTCCGGCGTGTTCGGCATGAGGGGATTGCCCAGATAGCTGAACCAGAAATCCGCCGGGATGCCGCTGATGTACTCGCCCATCTGGAACACCCGCTGCTTGATCCGCAGGGGGGCCTTCTGCTGATCCACCAGATAGACCCAGCCCATCTGGTCAGCCATCCGGCGACGCTTTCGCTCCGCCGTCAGGCTGGCCTTCACGGCACTGTCCATCTGCTGCACGAACTCTTCCAGCCGGACGCCCTCGTGCAGGGTCACTCCGTCCTGGAAGGAACACACGCAGTTGTACCGTGCGTTGGGGGCACCCATGGCGTCCCGCGTGTCGGCAGAGTAAGAATACTGGATGGTGTCCTTGCCCAGATACTCTCCCAGCGCGATGCACAGCAGGCCCATGAGGGCGCAGAAGGGCTTGACGCCGTTCTGCACGCCTTTGGCCACCAGATCCTTTTTGGCGAACCGGATTCGGATGCGGTGCATGGGCTCCTCGCAGGTCTCCACCACCTCCCGCTGCATCGTAGTCTCGTCCATGACCTGCAGCGGGTACTGCTCCACCAGCTTTGCGATGTCGTAGGCCGGGCTGCAGGGGATGGGCGGGTTTGCAAAGGCGGTACCGTAGCGCAGGTTACAGTACAGCTCCAGGATGCGGGTGAGGAAGGGCGATACCCCGTGGCCGTCCGCGATGAAGTGGAACCAGTCAAAGTACACGATATTCTGTGCACAGTGCACGGCAAAGAAGTAGCCGTTCGTCTGCTCCGGCATCTCCCGCATCACGCTGTCCGGGTACACCAGACAGGGCTCCGAGTTCGGTTCCAGAAAGGCTTTGCGCTTCTCCCACACCAGACGCACCCGGTAATAGGGGGCAGCTTCCAGCGCGGCGGCCAGCGCCTGCTGCAGCAGGGCCGGGTCCACCGGGTCCTTCAGGGTGAACTGATACCGGGGGCACACTTTTTCCCGGCGGAAATAGTACATGATGCCCTGAAAGACATATTCCGCCGAACGCTGTGCTGCTTCCATCGGCTCACCCGGCATTGGCTGCCAGATAATCGGCCAGGTCACTGATGGTGACAAAGTTGCGCAGCTCCTTTTCCGGGATGCGCAGGCCAAAGGTCTCTTCCAGGTCGGCCACGATGGTCAGGATCTCCATCGAGGACAGATCCAGGTCGTCCATCAGGACGCTGTTCTCGTTGACATCCTCCGGCGCGATCTCTGCCACATCCTCCAGGATGGCCAGGATCTGGGACATGATTTCTGCTCGTTCCATAAGAAATGTTCTTCCTTTCCGTGACGGATTTTGGGTGTGCCGATCAGGATCAGCACGGCTCTGCCCTCAGTATAGCACAACCCCTATGGGTTTGCCCAGTTTTTTTGCAGAGTATGCGGCACAAACCGCAAAATCAGGGCTGCTGGCCTCAGCGCATCAGCTTGCCCATGGCGTTGCGGGGCAAGGGCTGGGCGGAGAATTCCACTGCACTCATGCGCTTGTACAGGGGCAGGGTGCGGTTGGTTTCGGTGATGAAGTCCCGCACCGTCTGCTGGTCGACTTCCTCGCAGCAGACCACAGCGCAGATCTTTTTGCCCTTTTCCTTTACCAGGCACTCCTTTACGGCCGGGCACTTTGCCAGCAGGCCCTCCAGCTCCTCGGGGCTCACATTCTCGCCGCTGTCCAGGATGATCACGTTCTTCTTGCGGCCGGTGAGGAAGTAATAGCCGTCCTTATCCACCCGGGCCAGGTCTCCGGTGTGGAACCAGCCCTCGGCGTCCTCCACCTCAGCGGTGCCCTCCGGGTCCTTCTAGTCGCCCAGCATCACCTCGCCGCCCCGCATCCACCGCTCGCCGTTGTCCAGCTTGATCTCGCAGTGGCCGTCGTCCTTGCCGATGGAGCCGATGTGCTTGGCATCCTCCGCAAAGTTGATGAGGCCGCCGCCGGTGGTCTCGGTGCTGCCGTAGAGCTGGGAGATCACCATGCCGTGGTCGTGGAGGTCCATCAGGGTCTGGGGGTCAAACATTGCGGACATACAGTTCAGAGCCCACAGATCCCCCAGCTTGTCCTGCTTGCCGGTCATCAGGTCGTGGTGGATGGACTGCACCAGCACCGGCACCGCAGCCATATCCTGGCTGGGCATCCGCTTCAGGTCCTTATAGAAGGACCGCAGGCTGCCCAGGTTCTGGGCCCAGCCCATCCAGGCCCAGGTGAACAGGCAGCCAAAGGCACCCAGGTGGAACATGGGCAGCAGGGTCATGTGGCTGACCAGCAGGTCCGGATCATTTTTCAGCTGGCAGAACCGCTGCCCCACCCGTACATGGTGGGGCATCACCGCAAAGAAGTTCCGCTCGCAGAGCATGACGCCCTTGCTGCGGCCCGTGGTGCCGGAGGTGAACATCAGCACCATCAGCTCCTCGGGCTGGATGCGGTTCACAAGCTCTGCAGGCTCGTAAGCCTTGTAGGCATCCATGGGGCGCAGCAGGCTGCCGTAAGCCGCCTGCATCTCTTCGTTGCAGCCGTAGTCATCGCCGTCGGTCAGGATAGCGGAAGGCTCCACCAGTTCCAGCTCCCGGTGCAGCTCCTCCCAGCTCTTGCGCTGGTTCATGGGCACGATGACGCCGCCCGCCATCATGACACCGTAGCAGTTCACGGCGTAGTGGTAGCTGTTGTTGCTCCACACGCACACCCGCTTGCCCTGAATGTCCGGGATGGTGCTCAGGTAGTAGTTCACCGCGCGGCGGATGTCCTGCGCATACTCCCCGAAGTGCTTTTCCACCACCACATCCTGGTCGGCGTCGTACCAGCGGAAGGCCACCCGGTCGGCAAATCGCTGCTCCATGTTCAGCGTCAGCAGCTCATACAGATTTTTCGGTTCATGCAGTTCCATTATCGTTTCCCTCTCTATTCTTTAAAAAGCCAGTCTCACGACCATAACGCCTTGTGGGAACTTTTCCCACCATGAGACCGGCTTCTTCCGCTAAGATTTAGGACCGCAGCAGCTTGCCGGCAGCGTTGCGAGGCAGGGGCTGGGCCGAGAACTTCACCACCATGTGCTTGTACAGGGGCAGGGTGCGGTTCACCTTGGTAACAAAGTCCCGCACAGCGTCCTGCTGGTCCGGGTCGCAGCAGACCACGGCGCAGATGCGCTGGTTCCGCTCGCAGACCCTGCACTCCCGGATGGCAGCGCAGGGAGCCAGCAGCTTTTCCAGCTCCTCGGGGCTCACATTCTCGCCGCTGTCCAGGATGATCACGTTCTTCTTGCGGCCGGTCAGGTACATATAGCCGTCAGGCTCCACCCGGGCAATGTCGCCGGTGTGGAACCAGCCGTCGGCGTCCAGCACCTCGGCGGTGGCCTCCGGGTCCTTGTAGTAGCCCAGCATCACCGGGTCACCACGCATGCACAGTTCCCCGTCCTCCAGCTTGTACTGGCAGCTGTCGTCCACATGGCCCACGCTGGTCAGGTGCTTTTCCTCCTGGGAGGAGTTCCAGGCACCGTCACCGCAGGTCTCGGTAAGGCCGTACATCTGGGCGATGAAGAAGCCCCGGTCCATCAGGTCCTGGAGCATGGCAGGGTCGAACATGGCTGCGCCGCAGGTCAGCACACGCAGGCCGTTCAGACGCTCCCGTTTGCCCTTCATCACATCATTATAAATGCTCTTCAGCAGCACCGGCACCACAGCCATCACGTCGCTCCGCATGGCCCCCAGGTCCCGGTAGAAATATTTCAGGTCGTTGCACAGGTTCACGCAGTGGCCGGTGACGCTCCAGGATACCAGGCTGGTCATGGCCGAAATGTGGAACATGGGCAGGCAGGACAGAGAGCTGAACTCGTCGGTGTTCCAGCCGGTCTGGCTCCGCACGTCCTCAAAGGGGGTCAGGAAGGCAGGCATAGCGGTAAACAGGTTCTTCTGGGACAGCATAACGCCCTTGCTGCGGCCGGTGGTGCCGGAGGTGAACATGATAAAGGCCATTGCGCTGAGGTCCGGCACCTCGGTGATCTCCATCGCAGGCTCAAAGGCGGTAAAGGCATCCATGGGCACCAGACGATCCCCGTACTCCTGGCCCAGGGCCGGCTCCCGGCTCAGGTATTCGCCGTCATGGAGCACGCACACCGGCTCCACCAGATCCAGCTCGTAGCGGATCTCGTCCCAGTTCTTGCCGGTGTTCAGGGGCACTGCCACAGCTCCGGCCAGCACTGCGCCGTACATACACATCACATAGTGGTAGCTGTTGCGGGCCAGGATGGCCACACGCTGTCCCAGGGGGTTCGGGGTGCGGCTGCGCAAAAATGCCACGAATCGGCGCAGGTCTGCAGCGTACTGCCGGAAGGGCACCTCCACCACACCACCCTTGGCCTCATCATAATAACGGATGCCGATCCGGTCTGCGTAGATCGTTTCCAGATTGTTCAGGGACTGATACAACGAATGAACCATGTTAGCCTCCACGTCATTGTTTTTTACATTCCTGCAGCCAGGTCCACCCGGGCCAGGCCGCTTTTTCAATTGTGTTCAGTATACAATACCGCCGCTGGCAATGCAAGGTTTTTGCAACATTTAATTTCCATTTTTGGCAATTAAAACTTGCACATCTTATTTTTTCCATCCGGCAGCCTGTGCCGTCTGCCCAGAAATTCGGCCCTTCTACCAGGCTTTTTTATCGGTAAAGACAACAATTGCCACCCGACGGTGGGCAATTCAAAATTGACAGTGTGCACAAAAAGCATTATACTAGCCTTATATCCTTATAAATGGATCATTTTTTACTGTATGCGCCTGTTGGTCACCTGTTTCCGGACGGCGCAAGGAAGGACCCTTTTCATGGAAGGCACCAGACCCAGCACCGTCAACTCCATCGGCATGTTCGACATGCTCAAGGGCATGGGCATGATCACCATCGTGCTGGCCCACACCGCCGAACTCTACCCCATGCAGATCTCCGGCGGGCTGTCGCTCACGGCGTTTTTCCCGTTCATCTATCGTGAGGCCCTGATGGCAGCCTTTTTCATTGCCAGCGGCTACGGTTTCCGCAAGCGCTCCATCGGCAAGTGCATCCAGCAGCAGCTCAGAGCGCTGCTCAAGCCCTACTGCATCACGGCGGTGTGCACTTCGCTCTTGCATCTGCTGTGCCACTACATGGCGTTCCATTACTTCCCCAGCAGCGTCACCGAGACCCTCAAGGTGGCCGGCGGCTTTCTGCTGGGGCTGCCCCACACCACTACTTATGCCGGGCAGCAGTTCTTTTCCACCGGCCCCATGTGGTATCTGCTCTCGCTGCTGATCGGCTGGGTGCTACTGGACGCCATCCTGAATATCTTCCCGGAGAAATACACACACTGGGCTGTGCTCGGCATCATGCTGCTGGGCTGGGGCACCACACTGGTGTGGGAGCTGCCCTTCAGCCTTTCGCAGGGGGCCGTGATCGTGCCCTACCTTTACATCGGCTATCTGGCCAAGAAGAACCGCTGGCTGGACAAGCCCCTGCCCCGCCGCACCCTGTACATCCTGCTGGGCGGCACAGCTCTGACCACTGTGGGAGCTCTGCTTGCCCAGAGCACCGACTGCATCTCCATGGGCGAGTGGACCCTGGGCCCGCTGAGCATCCTGCTGGATGCCGCCACCGGCTTTTTGTTCATCCGCCTGTTCATGCGGCTCAACCGCTTCACTGGCCCCATCGCACAGGGCCTGCAGGCCATCGGCCGCAATTCGCTGAACATCTTCTGCATCCACACGGTGGAGCTTATCGCCATTCCGTGGTATCTGTTCGCGGCGCATTTCACCGACCACCCGCTGCGGGGTATGCTGCTGCAGAACGTGATCGCGTTTGCCTCCATCGGGCTGGTGTGTGCCCTGCTGAACCTGCGGCGCAGCTGGATCGTCAAAGCCTCGGCCGCACGGCGGCAGGCCCAGCGGCGCACCCCCGCGCTTTCGCAGCATTGATTTCCCCGGCTGCTGCGGTGCAGCCGTATCTTATAAAACAAGAGGAGAATCCGGTTATGAACAACGATGCCCCCCAGACCCTGGACGCGGCAGGCAGCCGCGTGGCCGAACTGGAACAGCAGCTCCGGCTGTCGGACGAAGGCGTTTCCCGGCTGGCACAGCGGTGCCTGGAGCTGGAGCAGCAGGTGCTGAAATATGAGGCCGTGCTGGCCTCGCAGGGTGCCGACACCGAACAGGGTGCTCTGCTTCTGCCCCAGCTGTTCTACGACTCCGGCTCCGGTTTTTCGCCCCATGAGTGCCTGACCGTTGCCCCTGACTCCTACGACGAGCTGACCCACGAAGTGTCGGCTGTGTTCGAGTTGCCCGTGGAGGCCAGGGCTCTGCGTCTGGACCCCGGTGAATTTGCCTGCTGCATCACCGATTTTTCCCTCTCAGACGAGCGGCTCAGCTACCACATCCTCAACGGCAACGCCCTGCAGGAGGGCACCATGCTGTTCATGAACATCGACCCCAACCTGACAGTGGAAAGTGCCGTAGGCTTCCCCGCCGGGCTGCGGTTTGCGGTGAAATATCGCTACTATCCCCTGGGCCGCTACCTGCATGAGCAGCCCGGCAAGGCCCTGCTGCGGGCGCTGACCGTGCTCAAGGAAGAGACCAAGGCCGTGTCCCGTCAGGGCACCGAACAGCTGCTGGAGGCAAACGCTGAGATCCAGCAGCTGCGCAAGCAGCTGGCAGAACAGCAGCAGCATCTGGCCGACCTGCAGAACAGCCGGGCCGCCTACGAAGCCTCGCTGGAAAACGTGCTGGGCAGCAGCAGCTGGAAGCTCACGGCACCGCTGCGCAAGCTGCTGGGCCTGTTCCACCGACATTGAAGGGGGTTCGTACATGTACAGCAGTTACAGCCCCCTGCAGCGCCGCCAGCTGCGGGAACAGACCTATACCGACACCCAGAGCACCTATCTGCTGGTGTACGCCCCGGGCCGCCGCAATGCCCTGACCCTTTCTCTGGCCGAGCAGCTGCACCGCAAGTTCCGGCTGGTGGACCGGCTGGAAGGTGAGCTGACCCCCTCCGTGAACGGTGTGCTGCTGGTGAGCGAGGATGTGGAGTGCACCTCCACCGCCCTCACCTATTTTGCAGCCGCCTTGCAGCAGGGGGCTGACCTTGTGGTGTGCGATGCCGTGTTCGGCTACGACGGCGGCAGTGCCCTGTACCAGACCGACCAGCACCTGTCCGGCCAACGCTGTGCCCTGCTCTCCCGCGCCCTGCTGGACCGCTGCCGCGCGGCGGCCCGCGGCAAAGACGATGTGCTGGAACTGCTGCGGCTGGCAAACCAGCTGGCGCAGAACTGCCGCTGCGTCCCGCAGGCACTGCTGCACTTCCGCCGGGAGCTGTGCGCCGAGGACGTATTCTCGGCCACCGGCAAACGCGCCGTGGTGCTGAGCCATGAACTCACCATGACCGGTGCGCCCATCGTGCTGGTGAGCGCCATCCCGGTGCTGCGCAGTCTTGGCTATGAAGTGGTGGTGCTGGGCCCCTCGGACGAGGGCTCTCTGCCGCTCTTTCTGGAGGCCGGAGCTGCTGTGGTCACCCGCCGCGACTGCGTGACCTCTTCCACCTTGTGGGAGCTGGCTTCCAGCGCAGACTTTGTGCTGGCCAACACGGTGGTGGAAGCCCCCGCCGTGCGCACCCTGAACGGCGGCTTTGTGCCGGTGCTGTGGTGGCTGCACGACGCCTTTGCAGGCTATCCCTTCATTACCCACAAGATCCCCAAGGAGCTGGCCGACAACGTGCACATTGCCGCTGTGGGCTCCCACGCCACCGCCGCCATGCACTCGGTGCGGCCCAAATTCAAGGTGGAGCAGCTGATCTACGGCCTGCCCGACTACGCCCGCGAGAGCTTCCCTCGCTACGACCTGAGCTATGCCGGCGGGCGGCCCCTGTTTGTCACGGTGGGCTCCATGGAGATGCGCAAGGGGCAGGACATCTACTGCGAAGCCATCCGCCTTCTGCCGCCGGAGGTGCGGGAAAAGGCCTCCTTCCTCTTTGTGGGCAAGGCTTCCGACCGGGACGTCTCCGCCCATGTGCACGCCCTGACCGAGCAATTCCCTCATAATGTGTTCTACCGCAAGCGGCTGGAACGCCCGGAGATCAAGTCGCTGATGGAGCAGTGCACCTGCATTGTGTGCGCTTCCCGCGATGACCCTATGCCCACCTTTGTGACCGAGGGCCTGATCTTCGGCAAGCCTTCCATCGTGTCGGAGCACACCGGCACCGCCGGGCTCATCACGGAAGGGGTGGACGGCTTTGTATACCGCTACGATGACCCCGCCCAGCTTTCCAAGGTGCTGGCCCATGCCATCGAGCACCCCGACCAGCTGGCCGCTATGAAGGCCGACTGCCGCAAGCTCTACGAGCGCTACTACACCAACGAAGCCTATGTCTCCACCCTGGTCCGTCTGATCCGGGAGCTGACCGAGTCCCGCTAAGCGTTTTGTTTTATTCTTGTTAAATTCAACGCCCCGGAAAATCCGTGTGATCTTTCGGGGCGTTTTTGCGCGCAGTGTGTCAAAACGATCTGCAATATTTGTCAGTTTCTTTCCGTTCCGGACATCTTTTTTATCATCCGGGCCGGATTGCACAAGAAAATTCGGCTTCCGTTCACAAAGACGGTCGGCGGCTGTGCTATACTTTTAAAAAAGTTTCATCCTGTCTGAAAGGAGTCCCTGCCCTCATGAACCAATCTGCCGCCTCTCAGCCTTCCCGCAAAAAGGCCGTATTATCTCTGCTGATCCTGCTGGCGCTCACCTGCGTGATCGTGCTCATCTTCCGGGATCACTGGGCCGAGATCACCGCCGCCCTCACCCAGCTGAACCTGTGGCAGGTTCTGGTGGTGCTGGCACTGGGCATCAGCTACCCGCTGCTGGAGGGCTGCGTCTCCTACGTCATCGTGCGGGGGCGGATGCCCGGCTTCACCCTGCGGCAGGGCATCGACAACGCCTGGTGCGGCACCTTTGGCAACGTGGTCACCCTGGGCGCGGGTGCCGTGCCGGTGCAGACCTGGTATCTGCATCAGGCAGGGCTGCCCATCGGCCCCGGCGTGGGCCTGATGACCCTGCAATATGTGTTCCACAAGACCACGGTGCTGCTGTACGCCACCGTGATGCTGCTGCTCCAGCACAAATGGCTGGCCGCCAACACCACCGGCGTGCTGAAATATCTGCCCATGGCATATGCTGTGGTAGCGCTGGTGATCGTGGCGCTGGTGCTGGTGTGCGTGTCGCCGCTGGTGCAGAATCTGGCCCGCTGGGCACTGGGCTTTTTGCCCAAGACCGAAAAATGGCAGCAGCGCCGGGCCGACTGGCTGGAGCAGCTGGATGTACTGGGCACCGAGAGCCGCCTGCTGCTGGCCGACAAGGCCCGCTGTGTGCAGATCTTTGCCCTGCAGGCGCTCAAGCTGTTTTTGCTGTTCTGCCTGCCGTGGCTGTGCATCCGGTTCATGCAGCTGTCCCCGCTGAGTTTTGCGCGGGTGCAGCTGCTCACCAGCCTGATGTTGTTCGTCTCCAACGCTCTGCCCAACGTGGCAGGCATGGGCTCCATCGAGACCGCCTTTCTGCTGCTGTACAGCAGCTTTTTGCCTTCCGGTGAGGTGATGAGCGTGCTCATGCTCTACCGCATCGCCAGCTATTATTTCGTGTTTGCCGCCAGCGCCATGGGCTTTTTCCTCGCCCAGCGGCGTCTGACCCGGACACCGCCAAAGGAGGCGTGACTCTTTATGAAGAACAAGAGCATCCTGTACCGGTTCGGCATTGTCATTTTAGTGCTGCTTGCACTGGTGCTGATCTTTCCTTCCGCAAAGATCGACCTTGCATCCAGCATCGAGGCCAGCACACAGGCCGGTGTCCAGGTGGAGCACATTCAGAACTTTGCCCGCTCCGCAGAGATGGATTTTCAGCTGCTTTCTGCCGACGACCCTGCCTATCAGCAGATCGCAAACGTGCTTTCCGGCCTTACCTGTGTCAAGCGGTTCAACCAGCAGTATTCCTCCTACAG
>ENA-ORCP01003530-ORCP01003530.1-human-gut-metagenome-genome-assembly--contig:-NODE-3530-length-11591-cov-53.692548_pt1 | contig 11591 bp, 12 predicted proteins | sample MGYA00242990_ERZ507991 | MGnify/ENA primary metagenome ERZ507991 (study PRJEB26167, sample SAMN06115496) | human gut metagenome | host: Homo sapiens | place: China:Henan | collected 2015-05-07... | reverse complement strand
TAGTTCCAACTAACGTGTTCTGAGAGGGAGCGAGGTTATGTTTTGGGAACCCCAAAACGCCTCGCTCCACCATGAGGACGGAGATTTTTTGCTCCCAACGGTCGCAGAAAATAAGTGTACCAACTGTAAACAGTGTATCGAATGACAAACGTACAGGAACAAGACAAGAGAAAGGGCGGAAGACCGCCCACAGGCAGGGTTCGCAAGTTGTCGAAGTCTGTCACGGTGAAGTTCTCGAAGCCAAGCTACGAGGCTTTGAGACTGAGGGCGAGAAAAGCCAACCGCAAGTTGGCGGAGTACATCCGTGAGTCCGCCTTGAACGGTGAGGTGGTCAGCGGACACAATGCAGAGACGGTAGCCATCGCCAAGAACCTCATTGGCATGACGAACAACCTCAACCAACTTACCAAGCTGTCGCATCAGAGAGGTTTCCACGAAACCCATGTGTATGTGGTGGACTTGTTGAGAAGATTGAAAGCCATCCTTGGTGAGTATCACCAAGCAAGTTCTAAACCGAAGCCAAGCGGTAAGGGAAGAAAGGAGGATACCACATGATAGGCAAGCTAAAGAAAGGCAGCTCATTTGGTGGTTGCATCCGCTATGTTACAGGCAAGGACGAGGCGAAAATCATCGCCTCGGATGGTGTGTTACTCGGCACGAATGCCGAGATGACGCAAAGTTTCGAGCTACAGAGGCAGCTAAATCCAAGGATTAAGAAGCCTGTGGGACACATTGCATTGAGCTTCAAGCCCGAGGACAAGCCACGTTTGACGGATGAATTCATGGCTAAGATAGCCCTTGAATACATGCAGATGATGGGCATCACCGATACCCAATTCATCATCGTAAGGCATCACAACACCGACAATCCACATTGTCATATCGTGTATAACCGCATCAATAACGAGGGCAAGCTCATATCAGACAGGAATGATTACAGACGTAATGAGCAGGTGACCAAGGCTCTAAAATCCAAGTATGGACTGACCTACGGAACGGACAAGAGCAATACTAATACTCGCAAGTTACGCAATGCTGAGCGAGCCAAATATGAAATTCACAATGCTGTAAAGAGCGCATTGAGAATGGTAGATAGCTGGGACGAGTTCAAAAGTGAACTTGCAAAACGAGGTGTTCACTTAGAGTTTGTCTATAAGGATAAGGAGCGAACCAAGGTTCAAGGCATCCGTTTCTGCAAGGATGGATATAGCTTCAAGGGTACGCAGATTAGCCGAGACTATAGCTTTGGCAAACTGAATGCGAGATTAGAGGGAACGGAGAACCTTTTATCAGCAAGAGCCAAATCTGCTCAGCAATATGAGCAGGGCTGTCACAAGAATGAGCAGATGCCATTCATGTCGGAGAGCAGTCAGGATCCTTGGAATGGTATTTCTTCCATTGGGCTTTTTGCTTCTGCCAACGTACAGACCTTTGAGCCATTCCCAGAGGATGAATCAGTCAAGAAGAAAAAGAAGAAACGCAGAAGAGGCTTTAACCTTTGATGCAAGTTACAAACCATTCAAACAACAAAAGAAATATGAAAGAAGAACTATTGGAAGCCATCTACGGCACAGTTGAAAGATTGGAGCAGAAAGTCGATGAACTTTCTGCCTCACCAAAGAATACAGAGGCGGAAAGCACTCCAGTCTCTGTAAGTGTTGATACAAGCAAACTTGAAAAAGCTATTCTTGCTATGGCTGTAAAAGAAGGGGAAGCTATTGACAAATTGGTAAGATTAAGAGAGGCTATCTGTATCTTTACCGACCTTACCAAGAAAGAAGCAAGCAAAGATGAACAGCGAAGCAAACTCTTGTTTGATACCATTAATCAGGTGAAACAAGAGCTGAATGCCACATCAAAAAATGTGCAGGACAAACTTCACGCAATGGATAACGCACCTCTGAAGAAAGTAGTGACTCATCGCTTCGAGCCAACTTCAAAGTATGTTCTTCTTTTCATTGGTGGCTTGGCTTTATCTCTTGTTATCTCCATTTGGGGTAATCTCACCCAATGGCGAGAGCACAAAGATTGGGAAGAGGCGGACTTAAAGTATAGGGCATTGAAGATGGTGCTTCCATCTGACGACCCGAATATTCACTACATCGAAAAGCATTTTTCTGTTTGCCGAGATGAGAAAGTTATAGATGATGTAAGAAATCGTGTTGCTGCCTACGAGGATTCTATTCGCCATCATCATGAAATGGTTGAAATGGCTGCTTATAAAGATAGTATAGCCAATAAACTTTTGCAAGAATCAAATCGCATAAAACGGGCTATCAAAAGCTCAAAATAAAGTTTCTGGAAACTAACTATATGAGAGGGAAATAAACTTAATACATTCCCCTCTCATTTATTTAGTGTAAACTTGCATTTAGGATAGTTTGAACACCCATAAAAAGAGCCATATCTTCCTTTGCGTAAAACTAACTGACCACTACATTGTGGGCAAACGCCTTGCCTTATTAAACTCTTTGCTCTATATTGCCTGTCGTGAACATTATGCTTGTGCTGTCTTATTTCTTCTTTGTCAGCTATTGTGTAATATCGTTGAATAGTATTGACAATCCAATCTACTTGTGTAGCATTTAGAATAATGTCATGATATTGAGATATTGCCCAATTTAAATTACATCTGTTTACAACTATATGGTTACTGACATGAACTTTCAACTCTGCTGAATTATTGAAAACAACAATCGGAATTAACGGAATGTCAACAGAACATTTAAGCAAATGGCGAAGAAATCTTACATGTCCCTCATTCTGCTTTATAGGATTGTAAAATTGGTGTTTACTTTTGTAGATGACCTGCGTCCAATATTCAGAATTCTCGCCACCTAATATCCAGCCTTTATAACCCTTTGTCTCTATAACGAATACCCCATAAGGTGACACGACGATATGGTCAATTTGAGTTGAGTGTCCATTACTCTCAAACAAAAAATCATTGAAAATTGTGTACTCATCTGGTAGTTGTAACATTTTCTTATGCACCAACTTCTCGGAATATTTACCTTTCCACATTGGCATCTTCAATTTAATGAAGATAGCCAATGCAAAGAATACTATCAAACAAATTATTGCCATATTCTGCCAAAGCTAATATATTCGTTTAATCCATCTTTTGCTTGCTTCAAATCCCCATTGGACATGCCATTTTCTACCTGTAACCTTGTCTAAAAGGATAAATTGATACATATTCTTTGTTGGATACAATTCAAATGTTCCACACCCTGTGTCAAGAGACAAATCTTCATCGTTAAGGGTAACAGAGCCTTCTTTGCCATCATCTAACGACCATTGCACAACATCTATTTTCCCCGTACTTGTGTCTAATTGCAGAAAGTTGTAGATGTTCTCTGTTGGATAGAGTTTGTATCTGTCAAGACCGTGTATGCGGAAATCCACGTCTTCCAATAGGTCATGTATCTTTATCAATGTCGAATCTTTCGCAATCTTAGTAGTTTGCGAACCTAACTTACTTTGTGCAGTCGCTCCTAATGTTATAAGCAGGGAGCAAAATATTAACATAAATCTCTTCATATCTACATTATAATTTGATTACTTGAATTTTTCCCAATCAAGATTGAAAGAATCGTTGTTTTGTGAAAGCCAGATAAGGTATTGTCGGTCTGTTTTGCAAACCTCCTCAATGGACTTTCCTTTATATTTCCCGAAGCTCATTATATCATTAGGACCAAGTGTTGGTCTATTCTCCATATGATATTCCAATACCTTATCGACATCGGTATATAAGTGTTGGGAATCTATTATCGCCCATTTGACATACTGCCAATCCTTAATGATGACCTCTTTCAAAGTCATATCCTTATATTTACCAAAGCCAATCTTGTCATCAAGACCGAGAACCTTAACGGATTCTGTTGTCTTTTCACCTATAATGTCCAGCAGCATCCATGAGCCACACCCACAACATGGTATTGGTTGCGGTTCAGTATCATTCTTGGTGCACCAACTGTGTTCTGGGTCATTCTCATAGGCATCCGCTCTTTCGCCTTTACGGTAATAAAAGCCAAATACATTTCCAAACTTGCCGCCTCTTCCATGTGGTTCTACTCGTACAACCTCCACATACTGATTACGATACCAGTCGGAAACTCTTCCGTCTGGGAATCTTTGAGCAGTAAAAGGCAATGCTCTACCTATATTGTAGTAAATCTCCGTTAGGTTCTGATGTGGATACTTGCAATTCACCGCATCAACCAACGTTTTCTTTTCTTCTTCCGTCATAGCTTTACTTCTTTAGTTTCTGATATTCCGTCTTGGTCATAATTCCTTCTCTGGCTTTATCCATATTTTCGGCATCTTTGTAGAAAATCCAATGTATTATAGGCTTTCCGCCATAAGCAGAAGAATAGGCTTGTTGGAAGTTCCACCCCTTATCAACCATGTAATTTGCGGCATCGACCATGCTGTTGAATTTGATTTCTTCACCATTTTCATCCACAAATTTCAATTTGCTGCTGAGGTCTCCCCAAATGTTATATGATGCCTTTGTGCCGAAATCGAATATGATTTTTAGACCAGAAGAAAGGTCTTTCTCAATACCCTTTACCTCGCAATAATAACGATGTTGTGCAAACACATTGCCAACATTACATATAAGGCATAAAGCCAACAAATATTTTGTAATAGTTTTGCTCATATTTTTCTTGTTTTATAGTCCTTGTGATATTTTGCTATACACTTGTTGGAAAACCCTTTCATTGATGGCATTTTGGAAGTTCTTGTTGTCAAGATATTGACGGCAGAACTCGGTACTTTCACTCATCATCTTGATGACGATGCCCATCATGGAAGTGAATCCTTGCTTTTGTGCGGTCTCCTTGTTACTGTTCTTCGCTGCATTAACAAAGTTCTGGTCAGCTTGCAAGCGGTTTGGAAGACTGTCTATCTGAACTTTCACAGCTTCAATATTTTGCCAGTGAATGTCGTTGAACTGTTCCAAGATGTCACTGAGTTTCGCCATTTCTGGTTCTTTCTTACCTCCCTTTCCTGTACCCATTGGCATAGGGTCAACCTCCGTATCCTTGTTTTCCAACTCTATTTTGCGCTCGCTCATCTTTGTCACTTGCAGTTGGTCGAGGTCGATGCACTCTTCCAGACCATCAGTGAAGTCCTCGCCTTTCAGTTTCGGCAGCTTATGTACCAGCAACATATAATAGGTGTTGAGCATTTCCCATTCTTTGCTGCAATATGGTGTTACGGCTGCAATGAACGGATAATAGCGCAAGAATCCCTTGATGCTGCTCTTGCACTTGATTTGCGAGTTCTCGTCCAACAGCTTGAAACGCTCAACCGACTTGTTGATTATCGGGTCAAGCTGCTCACGCTCTACGCCGTTCCAATATTTGGTGTTCAAGTCACGCACCTCTTCCTCTGTATAGATATTATATTTCTCTATCTCGTCTGTTTGGTCGTTGAGCTTGTTTGGGTCGGCTTCATCCGACAGAATTGTTGTCTTGTAAAACCGCTGGAATGACTTTTGTATCTTGTCAGTATCGTTGTAGAAGTCGAGCACGAATGTATCTCTTTTCAGCGGATGGCAACGGTTCAAGCGTGACAGGGTTTGCACTGCTGCCACGTCCGAGAGTTCCTTGTCAACGTACATGGAATGCAACAAAGGTTGGTCATAGCCAGTCTGGAACTTGTCGGCAACTACCAATATTCTATATGGGTCTTCACTCATGTTCTCCTCTATGTCCTTTGAGGGGAAGCCATTGATGTCGGCTTCCGTCACCTGTTTGCCGTTCCATTCCTTACTTCCCGAAAATGCCACGATAGCACGGTATGGGCTCTTGCGTTCCTTCAGCAAAGTCTCAATCTCATAGTAAAAACTAATGGCTCTCAATATGCTGCTGGTCACTACCATCGCCCTTGCCTGTCCGCCAATTTTCCCTTTGTCCAATACAGCCGTATGGAAATGGTTGACAATGATTGCTGCTTTCTGCCTTATCGTCTCGGGACGGCTTTCCACATACGCACGGATTTTCTTCTGAGCCTCCTTTTGGTCAAACTCGGGGTCGCCATTTACGGTCTTAATCACTTTGTAGAAGCTGGCGTATGTCGTGTAGTTCTTCAACACATCCATAATGAAACCTTCTTCTATGGCTTGCTTCATTGTATATTCATGAAACGGCAGATATTGCACCTTGCCGTCTGGCTGTGGACATGGTGTACCGAACATTTGCAGAGTCTTTGGCTTTGGTGTTGCCGTGAATGCGTAGTAGTTGGCATTCTTCACCATCTTGCGACCCTCGATTATTGCGTTGAGCTTGTCTTCAAGGTCGTCCTCGTTCTTTGCCACGTTTCCCGACAGGGCAATATTCATCTTGGCAGATAGCGAACCGTTCTGGCTGCTGTGTGCCTCATCAATGACAATGCCGAAGTGCTTGTTCTTCAACTCCGAGCCTATAGCTTCGAGTATGTATGGGAACTTATGCACGATGGTAATGATAATCTTCTTGCCGTCCTGCAAGGCATCCTTCAATGTCTGCGAAGAGTCTGCCCAGTCCACAAGATTAGACAATCGCTTGAAGGAGTTGATGTTGTCTCGAATCTGGGTATCAAGATTCACGCGGTCGGTCACAACTATCACTGTGTCTAATATAGGGGTAGTGCCGTCAAGCAACCCCACAAGCTGGTAGGCAAGCCACGTGATGGAATTACTCTTGCCACTGCCTGCCGAGTGTTGGATGAGGAATTTCTGTCCGACACCACCTTCACGAGTGGCTTTGAGAAGCTGACGAACACAGTCGAGCTGATGGTAGCGAGGCCAAATGATGCTCTCTATTGTCTTCTTTTCTTTTTTGCCAGTCTTCTTGTTCTTTACTTCTTTCTCCTTAAAAGTGATTTGGGCGTAGTTCTCCAAGATGTCAGAGAGAGAACGTTTACCAAGAACATCCTCCCACAGGTAAGCTGAGCGCACTCCATTTGGGCTAACAGGATTACCTGCACCGCCATTCACGCCTTTATTGAATGGCAAGAACCATGAGGCGTTGCCTTTCAGCTCCGTACACATCATGATGTCGTCATCGTCCACGGCAAAATGTACGGCGCAACGGCGTTTCTGCAAAATTAGTGCCGTCGGGTCTGCTTTCGGGTCTCTATCTTCCTTATATTGCTTGATGGCGTTTCCCACGGTCTGCCCTGTATAATGGTTTTTCAGCTCCATCGTCATGATTGGCAGACCGTTCAATGATATGTACACGTCAATGCTGTCCGTTTTCTCCTTGCTGTAATAGAGCTGACGGGTTACGCAGAATATGTTCTTGTCGTAGTATTGCTGTGCAGTTGGGTTGAGTGCCGATGGAGTGGGATAATACATATCAAATATCTCAGATATGTACTTGAAACCCTTGCGCAGCACGTCCGTCACACCACGCTTGCTTAGGGCTGCACTGAACCTGCTGAAAAACTTTCGTTCCTCAGTAGGAGAGGCGAAACACGCCGTGTTCTTCACCTTTTCTTTTTGTGTGGAGAGGATGAATCGTTTCACTCGTTCCGTGTCCAGTCCAAACTCCTTGTCGTAGTCGCTGGACGTGCCTTCCTCATAACCTTGATGGTCACGAAGATAGCTGACGAGTATTGTTTCGAGTTCTTTCTCTGATATGTCTGTTGGCATAACTTCTTCTGTTTAAAATTCTTTCTTCAGCTCATTGTATAAGTCAACTGGTCCCAAGTGCCAGTATTGGGTACTTTCGGTGGATAGCTTCTTATAGAGTTTTGAGCGATAAATACGCTTGATGGCTTCCGTAAGGCTTATGCCCTTGTCTTCTGAGAGCCAAGGGGCAAGCCATCCTATCTTTAATGGCAGCAACATATACAAGTTGTCCTGTGTTATCTTTGCACTCATATCTTGATAATTTTTGATTCTACAAATTTAATGGCTTGCAGCGACTTCTCCGTATGGAAAAGATACTGGTCAACTAATTTATATGTCTTCAACTCTTGAATGAGAGTAGGCATACTGATGATGCCACCTTCATAGAGTGTGAACTGAGTATAAACGCTATCATCTGCCACAGGACCATACACAATGTCGTAGTCGTGGCAGAACTCCCTCTCGGTACGATTTTTCATTACGAAATTCACCCATTCCTCTGTTGGCTTCTTAAAGAAAAGTGATTTCATGTCCTTTACAACATCATCGTCCAACTCATAGACATTGATGTAGCCGACAGACACTCCTTTGTCTTTCATTCTTCGCTCTACCCATTTCTTCGCCTGTTCGTAAGAGGTTGTTGTGTAGAAACCTGAACCATAATCGAGAGAACGGTTTGGCTGGCGTATCTCAGGACTTTTTACTTCCTCAATACTTCCATGATATACTTTGCTCATTTTCTTCTTTCATTTATCATTTTGTCTATTTCTTCAACCAGCCACTGACCGCCTTGTGTATGGAGTACATCGTAGAACTCACAGAAATGCTCTGCGATACCATATTGCTCAAACAAGTTCACCACATCTTCAGCAGCCATACTCTTTGCCTTTGCGTATTGCTCTATACAGAACGATACAAACATTGCTTTGTCTTGCTGTTCCTTGTTCATTGTTGTTCTCCTCTCTGTGGCTTTGCCACACATATCTGTCCTGTCACTACATCACTTATCAAACGTTGTTTGAACTCTTTGAGATAATCTATCTCCGCTTGGAGGTCAGCCATACAACTGTCAATTTTAGAGAGCTTGGCTTCTATGTAATCAACAATGGCTTGCTGCTCAAGAATGGGTGGAACTATGCATTTTAATTTTCGTAGTTCAGTCCAGTTCAAACTCTGTCTCAACCCATTTCCCATGCTGTAGAATACCTTTTTTACATCTATGCTATGAAGAAGGAAATATAAATACTTAGGTAAAATTCCAGTAAAGGCTTCTATTGCTAAGTATGCTGATGTGATTATTCCCTCTTGTGTAGAAAGTCCAACTCGTAAACTTTTATGGTCATTTTGCAAATCTGTTAAGCGCAGAACGATATTCCCATCTTCGACAATTTGGTAATTGTCAAATGAGGCAGGAAGAAGTCCTTCGGTCGTGTTTATATCTTTGCAAACAATTTTGCCATAACTGAGTGACAGAAGGTTTTGGTGATGCACATTTTTATTTGAAATAAAATGCACTCTTGCCATTTGGGACAACGTTCTTGTCTCCCAATGCTCAGGAATCATGCCAATCCAAGGTATGCCCGAATCTTTCATACGAACATTCGAGTTCAAACCTTTTGTGACGACATTTGCAATCTCAGATTGCTTTAAACTGTCAAGCAGCTCTCTCTCTCTCTCTCTTGCGGAAACATATTGTTCAATTTTGAGGGTTTTGTCTTTCAAATAGTCAACTATGACTTGTTGCTCGGAAAACGGAGGAATAACAAAATCCGTATTCTTCAGCTCGTCTTGATTGATTTTTGGCATTTTCACTCTGTCTGCAACTATATTTTTGACAGAAGAGAGGAATGCTTCTGAAAGCATATAATACATTACATATTCTGTGTTTTCGATTGTACTTATAGGGTACATGTCGGCACTGCACAAGCCATCGTATGTAGCAATGGTCACTTTATTCAACAATGGACGTATCTTAGAGTAAAGAATCTGTCCCTTGTAAAATCTGTGATTGTCGCTGTCAACCTTGGCTTCTTCCACAGTTCTTGTCTTGATAATTTTCCCCGAATTCTTTTCAATAGAGTCGGGAGAAATTTGGAACATAGTCAAGTTTTCGGAAGGACGCACAAGGTTGCATTGCACTTTGGCTATTCGTCTGAACGGCACACAACTCCAATGGCTCGGAATTTTTCCAATCCATCCCACACCGCTGTCCTTATATGATTCATATTTTTTCATACACAAATACCATTAACGGTTAGACGTTTAAAATATCTTTAAGTACGCCTTTCAGTCTGCCCTCTATGCCGTTGATATCGGTTGTGATGTCGGCAATAGTGCGCAGTTCTACAGGCTTGTAAAAGTACTTGGTGAACGACAACTCATAGCCAACAACCACATTTGCAGCATCGTAGAACGCATCGGGCGCATACGGCAGCACTTCCTTTTCCATGAAGGCATCAATGCCTCCAGGGTAGAGGAGCGGCACTTGCTCTGTGTCACGCAATGAAGGGTCTGTCACGACCGCACTGTCACGCTTTGTCGGCTTAGTGAAGCAAACATCAGCCTTGTCATTGTGCTTGCCGAGATACTGGCGCACCAGTTTCACCTTTGACGCTGGCACTTTCACTCTCATCTGTTCCAACATCAAGAACAATGCGAAATCACCCACGGTATGACCGCCCAAATTTTCTTTCCATGCCTCAACCACTCGCTGCAAAAGTTCCACATCGCCCTTGTTTTTCAAGTCGGGCAGTGCGATTTCGTCAAGGTTCTCATAAACAAGGCGAAGAGGTCTCTCCACGGTCACGCTATAGTAGCCAAATTCCTTATTCGGGAAGATCTTGCTTTTCTTTGTTTCTTTGAAGTCGAGTAGCATCTTGACAATTTCGTTGCGGTCCGCTTCGTTAGTCTCGCAGTTCTTCTTACCAAGGTTCTTGCGCAACGGAGACTTGATGTCGGTTGCATCAATCAACTGCACATATCCTTTGCGGCGTTCCTCCTTGCGGTTGGTTACTATCCAGATGTATGTGCCGATACCTGTATTGTAAAAGTCGTTTTCGGGCATGGCTATGATAGCCTCCAGCATGTCGTTCTCGATGATGTACTGGCGCAAGTTGCTTGCTCCGCTTCCTGCATTGCCCGTAAAAAGTGAGGAACCATTATGCACCTCCACGATTCTCGTACCCATTTCCGTGTCATCCACCATTCGGCTGAGATTGTTGGCAAGGAACAGCATCTGGCAGTCGCCGATGTCTGGCAAGAAAGTTATCTCCTTGCGGTTCTCACCATTGCCTATAGCGATATTAAAGCGAGAGTCCGTAAACTTTGCCTTTTCTGTTTCCTTCAATCCACGTTTCTTCAAGTCCTCTTTCCACGGAGTACCGAAAGGAGGATTGGAGATGCAGAAGTCGTATGTTTCTCCAGCATGACCGTCACGAGAAACAGTGGAGTCGAAAGCGATATACTCTCGTTCCTCACCTGCGTAGTTGTATTGGAACGACTTGATATGTCCCGAAATCATAAGGTCTGCCTTGCAAGTGGCATAAGTGTCTGGCAATAGTTCTTGTCCGTAAATGTTGATTGCCACATCTTTTCCCTGTTCCTTGCCAATCTGCTTGATGCGCTCTTGCGCAATGGTGAGTATTCCGCCAGTGCCACAGGCTCCGTCATACACGCTGTATGTCGTAGCCTTGATTTTGTCGGCAACAGGAAGCACGGCGAGGTCGGCAAGCAGCTTCACGTAGTCTCTTGGTGTGAAATGTTCACCAGCCTCTGTTACGTTGTTCTCCTCGTTGAAACGTCGCAGGAGCTCCTCAAACATCATTCCCACAGTGTGGTTGTCAAGAGCAGGATGCAAGAGATTGCCCTCGCCGTCAAAGACAGGCTTTGAACTGAGGTTTATTTTGTCGGACGTGAATTTCTCGATGATACTGCCCAAACGCTCCGCTTCCGTGAGGTTGTCAACAAC
>ENA-ORCP01003528-ORCP01003528.1-human-gut-metagenome-genome-assembly--contig:-NODE-3528-length-11593-cov-8.331018_pt1 | contig 11593 bp, 6 predicted proteins | sample MGYA00242990_ERZ507991 | MGnify/ENA primary metagenome ERZ507991 (study PRJEB26167, sample SAMN06115496) | human gut metagenome | host: Homo sapiens | place: China:Henan | collected 2015-05-07 | study... | reverse complement strand
ACAACTTTTAATAGGATTAAGAAAGAAGAAGACAGTTGAAATAAAAAAGAGATTACCACCAAATTTGACGAAGAACCTTTTTCAACTTTATAGTAGACAAAAAACTCTCATTCATTTCTGCACTTCACCTCTGTGTCCTCCGCGTCCTCTGTGGTGAACAAATGCATAACCGCAAAACAATTACTTTGTATGCTGCTTCACATACTCCGATGGCAGACAACCGACATACTTCTTGAAACTGGTAGAGAAGTAAGAAGAAGATCCGAAGCCTACCATTCCGCTAATCTCCGAAATGGAGTAGCGCCCTTCAAGCAACAATTTACACGCCTTATTAAAACGGATGCGCCGGATAAAGTTGGCAGGCGGTTCACCGGATATGGAATTCATCTTGAGATACAGTGACGAACGGCTCATACAAAGCTGACTTGCCAACTCATCAGAGGTGAAGTCTTCATTACTGATATTTTCTTCTACTACCTGAATAGCTTTGCTCATGAATTCCTCATCCAGATTATTCGAAGTCATTTTAGCAGTATCTATATCAATCGTATTCGAATAATAGTGTTTCAACCGCTGGCGTGCTTTCAGTTGATTAGCTATTTTTCCTTTCAATAAATGAATCGAGAACGGTTTGGCAATGTAATCATCCGCTCCAGCCTGAATACCCTCCGTCTGTGCATCGACACTTCCTTTGGCAGACAACAGCAGGACGGGAATATGGCAGGTTTGCAGATTTCGTTTAATAAGCTGGCAAAGTTTGATACCGGCAATACCCGGCATCATCACGTCGGAAAGGACAATGTCCACACGGTGCTCTTTCATAATAGCCAATGCTTCTTCGCCGTTTCCGGCGGTCAGCGTCACATAGTTCTGCCGGAAATTATCTTTCAGGTAATCCACCATCTCTTTATTGTCATCTACCAACAAGATAGTAGGACGCTCTTCCTCACTGCCGGCTTCTATCTGATCACCGTCCGATAGTTCTTCTGCAACTATAGCCGACGCATCACCAGAGAAATATTCATCAGCCACCGGAAGCTCCCGGAGAGAAGCAGATGTTTCGACTTCATGTGTCGGCAATTCACGTTCTTTCTCCGTGAAGGCAGCCATATCAGCAGGTAGCGTGACTTTAAATTCGGTATATTGAGCTGGTTCGCTTGCTACCGTAATAGTGCCGTGATGCTTTTCCACAAGCATCTTCACCAATGACAGCCCGATACCCGTCCCCTTTCGCTGACCGTCTACCTGATAGAAACGTTCGAAAATACGGGTTAGCTGTTCCGGAGACATACCGATTCCGCTATCTCTTACCGTGAAACCATAGGTATCTCCCTCTGTCCATAAGGAAAGCAAAATACTTCCGCCGTCCGGTGTAAACTTAAAGGCGTTAGACAACAGGTTCATCAAGATAGTCTCTACATACGTCCGGTCCGCCGGAAACAACCGTCCTTCCAGATCGGATTTTATATGAAAGCTGATAGCACGCTTCTGCGCATTTTCTTTAAACAGGGCAAAAGCATCTTGCAACAGTCCTTCTACATTCACCTGCGCAACATGAATGGGCATTACACCTGCTTCGGCTTTACGGAAATCCAGCAACTGGTTGACAATGTGCAACAACTTACGACCGTTCTTATAAACGTAATCCAGTTTCTGCTGTACCGGAGTTCCTTTCAGATTGCTCTGCCCCAAGAGTTCCTCCAACGGAGCCAGTATCAGACTCAACGGAGTACGCAACTCATGAGACATATTCATGTAAAAACGTACTTTCTCCTGACTGATTTCTTCTATCTTGTTTCGTTCTATCTGTTCGATCCGGACTTGCATCTTCATTTTGGCACGAGCAATAAAAAAATAGATCACAAAGACGAGAAGCCCTACAGAAAAGAAGATGAAAAGTGTCTTTGCCCACCAGGTCTGATACCACATCGGAATGATATGCACAAAAAATTCAGTGGTCGCCTCACTCCACTTTCCATTGTTGTTACATGCCTTCACCTTGAATACATACTCACCGGGCGGGAGATTGGAATAACTTGCCCGTGCAAAGGAAACATGGCGGGAGTAGTTCCACTCGGTTTCAAAGCCTTCCAATTTGTAAACGAACTGGTTCCGCTTGCCAGCCAAATAGTTGATAACGGCAAACCGGATATTAAAAAGTTTCTGATCGGAAGGGAACGACATACCCAGCATCCGCCCTTGCTCGTCCTGATAATAACGTACCCGTTCACTTTTCATATCCGTAATCACCTGATTTAAGACAACGGCTCCTGTCACTACCGCATCCGGGGAATATGGATTATCACCCAATTCGTATGGCTTGAAATAGGCAACGCCCCCAAGAGACCCCAGGAAGAATGTACCATCGTGCGCTTTGCAAGCTCCGAAATAGTTAAACTGATCGTGAGGCAATCCGTCCTGCTTCGTATAGTTGAGGAAAGTACCCTCCTCCGTATTAAAGCAAGCCAGTCCCTTGTTAGTTGTCAACCATAAACGCCCCCGTTCATCTTCCAGTATATTATAAATAAAGTCATTTGGCAAACCGTCTTTCATCGTATAGTGTTTCCAGGCAGTCGGTGCTCCTTCCTTATAGCAATATAATCCTGTGGAAGAACCGATCCAGATTTCATGACGGCTATCCTCCTGTACACAGAAAGCCTGTATCAACCCATGCAGATAAGCCGAAGAAGAAAGATGCAGTTCTTCCAGTTTCCCGCCGGCATACAAAAACAGGCTCTCTTCCGTACCAATCCAGATTCTTCCTTTTGAATCGCGAAACAAGGTATATATCAATACATTCTCCAACTTTTTATGCTTTTTAGCTAATGGATGCTGTGACAGTTCGCCGGTCTGTTTGTCGAAAAGGTAAAGCCCGCTCATGCCGCCTACCCAAAGCGTTCCATCCGTTCCGTCCAATAAGGAGTAACAACTGTTAGTCAGGGAAGTAGAATGGGGAAAGGAATATGTTTCTATCCTGCCACTCCGGTGATGCAGACGACTCATTCCCCCTCCATGAGTGCCGATATAGACACTTCCATCCTTGTCCGTCCATATACATTTTATATTGTCCGACTTTAAAGCATTGGCGGAAGTACCCGTCCGGTAATATGAAAAGACTCCGGTTTTCCGGTTATAATAATTTAATCCGCCGTCGTTCGTGCCAATCCAGAGATTGCCATTATCCGGGTCTTCGGCAATACAACTCACTGTGTTATCACTTAACGAATTCCTCCAGGCGGAATGTTGCAAGCGTCCGAATGCCGGAGCGAGAGGATGATAATAATTAAGCCCGCCGTAAAATGTACCGATCCACATTCCCCCTTGATTATCTTTCAAGATAGAACGGATGGAATTATGGCCCAAGGTAGTCGGATCTTCAGGAGAAAAACGACAGATACGGAAAGTTCCCGTCTCCGGTTCAAGGATAAGCAAACCTTCCATGGTTCCTATCCAAACCCTTCCTTTATCATCTCCGGACAATGTCCTGACCGAGTTCGTAAGGAAATAAGCAGGAGTATTTTGCTTGTTATAATGATGTTTTATTTGAAAGTTGTTATCCACACAATACACCCCGTTTGTCAATGAAGCCAGCCAACAGTTGCCGGTTTTGTCGTCATAGAGCATATCGGAGATGGTTTCTCCTTTCAACTGGAGAAGAAGCCGGGTCACGTTTTCGTTGCGTACATAATAGAAATAGACACCTTCCGAAGTTCCCAACAGGAAACCGTCATTCATCCGGCGCTTTATAATACGAAACGAAGCGGGAACCTTCATACCAGTTCAGTCCGTCTATGGTGCCTACCCAAATCTTATTATTATGATCTTGTGTCAGAGCGAGCACAGTATTTTGCGACAGCCCGTCATCTACGGATAATCGCTTAAAATGGATGAAGCTGTCGGCGGCCGATACAGCCAAAGGAAAAAATAAAATGCAAACGGTTAATCCGAATAGGTATCTAAATAGCAAATGTCGGTCTTTCATGAGCTAATATTGAAGAATTTATCGTAAAGATAAGTATTTTCAATTCAATCTGATAAATGAATCCCGTTTTTTAACTCATATAAAGGACCGGCATCGGCTCAAAACAGGACAACTGCGCCAAAGTCCGACAGTTATAAATTCATATTTTAGATGCGGTTGCCCTGAACTTTAAATTTTTTACGGTTTCTCTTCAAGTTAGTAAGACGGATTTTCTGATTTTTCTTTCAGATCTTTATAACGTTTCAAGGCTTCCAGATAATAATAATCAGCATAATTGAGCGGAGTATCAATTTCACTGTCATGCGGGAAACTGCCAACCGAATGTAACAGGATGAAGCCATGATTTCCTCCTTCCTGGGCCAAATAATCATCAGAGGATAACTGTTTCAGGATATGCTCCGCATAACGGAAATATTCTTCCCCTTGTTTCTTGTCGCCATAACCACTCAACTCCAGTAATGCAGAAGCTGTTACGGCAGCCGCAGAAGCATCCCGCGGTTCATTCGGAATATTAGGAGCATCATAATCCCAATAAGGTACATAGTCATTTTCGGACGGACGGTGATCGATAATGAACCGCGCTATTTTATGAGCGGCATCCAGATAGCTCTGTTGCTTAGTGAAGCGATAACACATGGTATAACCATACACTCCCCAAGCCTGTCCACGCGCCCAAGCAGAAGAATCGGCATATCCCTGAAAGGTTCCTTTCGACTCTACCTCACCGCTATCTGCCAGATAGCTCACCACATGGTAGGAGGTCATGTCCTCCCGAAAGTGATTCTTCAACGTTTTGTCGGCATGAGAGATGGCTATTTCACGATATTTCGGATTATTGGTTTGCTCCGAAGCCCAGAACAGCATTTCAAGGTTCATCATATTATCAATAATCACCGGATAACTCCAATCGCCGAAATCCCACGAACGAATCAGTCCGACTTCCGGACGAAAACGGGAGCACAAGCTTTCTGAAGAATGAATCAGAATCAAACTGTCCGTTGGCTCCGGTTTCAAACGGATGCCCTGCCCATAACTGCAAAACATCATAAAACCCAAATCGTGATTACCCGTATAATATTGCATATCCTGCAGACGGTCCGTATATTTACGCGCCTCTTTTGCGAGAGCCTCATCACCGGTCAACTCGTATGCCAGCCACATGGAACCGGGATAGAAACCACTCGTCCAATCTGTGGGGTGCTCCAGTCTGTACTTTCCTTCTTTAATAGAACGGGGAAAACAGGCGGTATCCGGTTCATTCTTCAATTGTTCTGCCATATAGAGCAACTGATGTCCCGATGTTTTCACTGCATGATCAAACCATGCCATCTCATTTCCTTTTGAAGCATCGCAAGCAGTCAGGAGCGCCATACTCCCTACCGCCAGTAAAAGTTTGTTTTTCATTGTTCCACTTTATTTTGTTACTGTATTCTATTACTGGCAACAAAGTTAGAGCAAGTCGCAGACAAACCCTTTGCAAATCTATTTTTTCATTTTTGTTTCTATTTCTACGGACTTTGATTTTGTCCAAAAGTGCTTTGTTTTTATCTTTTATAGAAAAACAGGCACGGATTTTACCAAATAAGCTGTTGTCAGGCATAACCAAACAACTATGCAGCCTTTTGCAAAATCCGTGCCTCCACCCAAAAGTACGCGCTCTTCTATCTCACAATATCTTCTGGAAATTTAGCCGGCATTTCCACCCTCTTCCAGGTTTCATAATACCAGGTGTTCAACTCATTTCCATTCAAATCATTCTTGATAAAATATTTCAGATGGAGATAATCATTGTCTTTAATCTCAAATTCCAAAATATTGTCCTGATTGTCCAGCATCGGGAGATGAATGTTCTTCTCGATGCTTTCCTTATAAGAATCGTCCGTGAGTTGTTTATAAGTACCATATCCAGTAATAATTGCATCCGCACCGGGAATAATGGTAAAGTTAACGATTTGTCCGTCATCACTCAATACTTTAAATGTATTACTGGGTTTCAACGCTCCCGGAACATCGGGAGACTCGGATACATAATGGCAGAGCTGCCAAATACCTTTCAAATCGGCCGCTTTGAATTTGGTTTTCTTCTGGGCCGTCGCACCTGTTACCGCTAACAACATTATTGAAAGCATGGTAAAGAAATAGAGCTTTTTCATTGTTGTATTATTTTAGTTAACACTCTCGAATGCGTATTTCCAAATATAAAGATTTATTTTGAGAATACAGCAATTCAGAGCATAAAAAAACTCGCATAACCTGAAGATTATGCGAGTTTTACATAAATATACCGAAATATTAGAAATCAGCATTTCTTGGTGTACGCGGGAACGGTATCACGTCACGGATATTCGCCATACCTGTTACAAACAATAACAGACGTTCGAACCCTAATCCGAAACCGGAGTGAGGACAAGTACCGAACTTACGGGTATCCAGATACCACCACATATCCTTCATCGGGATGTGCATTTCTTCAATACGGGTCATCAGCTTGTTATAGTCGGCTTCACGTTCAGAACCACCGATAATTTCACCAATTTTCGGGAAAAGAACGTCCATGGCACGTACAGTCTTACCGTCTTCGTTCTGCTTCATATAGAAGGCCTTGATTTCCTTCGGATAGTCAGTCAGAATCACCGGACGTTTGAAGTGTTCTTCCACTAAGAAACGTTCGTGTTCGGAAGCCAGGTCCACGCCCCAGTAAACCGGGAATTCGAACTTATGTCCTTTCGCAACAGCTTCTTCAAGAATCTTGATACCATCTGTATAAGGCAAACGTACGAAATCATCTTTCAATACACCTTGCAGACGTTCAATCAAGCCTTTGTCGAACATATCGTTCAGGAACTTCACATCATCCGCACAGTTATCCAACGCCCATTTCACACAATATTTGATGAACTCTTCTGCCAAGTCCATGTTGTCTGTAATGTCGTTGAAAGCCACTTCCGGCTCAATCATCCAGAACTCTGCCAAGTGGCGGGGAGTGTTGGAGTTTTCGGCACGGAACGTAGGACCGAATGTGTAGATAGCGCCCAAAGCAGTAGCTGCCAGCTCACCTTCCAGCTGACCGGAAACAGTCAGACTTGCCTGCTTACCGAAGAAATCATCTTCATAAGAGATAGAACCTCTCTCGTCTTTCTTCAAGTCATACAGGTTCATGGTAGTCACTTGGAACATCTGTCCGGCACCTTCACAATCGGAAGCCGTAATGATCGGCGTATGGAAATAGAAGAAGCCCTTTTCATGGAAGAACTTGTGAATAGCAATCGCCATGTTGTGACGGATGCGGAACACAGCACCGAATGTATTGGTACGCGGACGCAAGTGAGCAATCTCGCGCAAGAATTCCATAGAGTGGCCTTTCTTCTGTAATGGATATGTATTATCGCAAGTACCCAGCACTTCGATTTCACGAGCCTGTACTTCCACTTTCTGTCCGGAACCCACTGATTCTACCATTTCTCCGTTCACGCTGATACAAGCGCCGGTAGTAATCAGTTTCAGCATCTCTTCATCGAAATTAGCCAAATCTACTACGATCTGCAAATTATTTATTGTAGAACCGTCATTCAGTGCGATAAAGTTTACTTGTTTGCTACCTCTACGGGTGCGAACCCATCCTTTCACATTAACCATAGCGCCAATGTCTGTGCGCTTCAACAGGTCAACAATTTTTGTTCTACCAATCTTTTCCATTTAACTTTTTCTTTTTAGATACAAGAAGACGAGGTTTCAAATGCAGGATGAATTCTTTCCTGCTTTCTTTCCCCGTCCTCTGTCAAGTTGTTATTTATTGACTTATTACTCAAACGAACCCATGCGGAGGTAGTTTACTTCTGCTTCCGACAGGTAACGCCAGTCTCCGCGACGCAAACCTTTTTTAGTCAGTCCGGCGAAGAATACACGGTCGAGTTTTACTACTTTATAACCCAGTGATTCGAAAATACGGCGAACGATACGGTTCTTACCGGAGTGAATTTCGATACCTACCTGGTCTTTCTTGAAATCATCTGTATAGCTGATCGCATCTGCATGGATTTCGCCATCTTCCAACTGGATACCAGCTGCAATCTGCTCCATATCTGCTTTAGTCAGGTTCTTGTCCAGATGAACATGATAAATTTTCTTCTTCAGGAATTTCGGGTGTGTCAGCTTGGAAGCCAGATCACCGTCATTCGTCAGTAACAGTACACCAGTCGTGTTACGGTCCAGACGTCCTACCGGATAAATACGTTCGTTGCAAGCGCCTTTCACCAAATCCATTACTGTACGGCGTTCCTGCGGATCGTCCGATGTAGTAACGGTATCTTTCGGTTTATTCAGCAATACATATACCTTGCGTTCAATGCTTACCGGTTCGTCGTGGAACTTAACCACATCCGAACGCTTGATCTTTGTACCCAATTCCGTTACTACCTCACCGTTTACAGAAACCACACCTGCTGTGATAAACTCATCAGCCTCGCGACGTGAACAAACACCGGCATTAGCCAGGAACTTATTCAGACGAATCGGTTCATTCGGATCAACAAACTGTTCCTTGTACTCGATCTGTTTCTTTACGCTATACTTAGCATTCGGATCATAATCGCCGGTACGCGGACGAGGACGATAGCCTCCTTGTGAACGGTCATTGTTGTATCTCGGACGATAGCCTCCACCACCGCCACCGTTGTTGCTGCGATAGCCTCCACCACCTTCGCCATTATTAAAACGGGGACGATACGGACGGTCACCACCTTCACGGTTGTAAGAAGGACGTTGAGGACGGTCGCCACCTTCGCCGTTATTAAAGCGGGGACGGTAAGGACGGTCGCCGCCTTCACGGTTGTAAGAAGGACGTTGAGGACGATCACCACCTTCGCCGCTATTGAAACGGGGACGTTGGGGACGGTCATAAGAACCACCTTCACGGTTGTAGGAAGGACGTTGAGGACGATCATAAGAACCACCTTCGCGGTTGTAAGAACGTTGCGGGCGTTCGCCTCCTTCATTATTGTTATTGAAGCGAGGACGATACGGACGATCGCCACCTTCACGATTGTAAGAAGGACGTTGAGGACGATCGCCATAAGAGCGGTCACCATACGAACGCTGCGGGCGTTCGCCTCCTTCATTGTTGGCATTAAATCGCGGGCGATACGGACGATCCCCGCCTTCACGGTTGTAAGAAGGGCGATACGGACGTTCTCCACCTTCTCTGTTGTAAGACCTGTTACCATCACGGCCGGCACCTGTATTCTCTTCATTGAAAGAATTTTCGCGCCATTCTTCGTTTTCTGTGCTCATTTTTTTATTCGAATAAAATTAGACTTTGGCCTCACGGCCTATTTAAAAAACACGTTTATTATATAAGTAAACAATTAAAGCCCCGTATATGTATGGGGAGTGATTGCTCTTAACTCTTTTTTAATATCTTCGCTTACATTCAATTCTTCGATAAACTCTTTAATAGAACTTTCTGTAATAGCTTGGTTGGTGCGGGTTAACGCTTTCAAAGCTTCATACGGATGCGGATAAGCCTCACGGCGCAGAATAGTTTGAATAGCTTCTGCCACTACGCTCCAACAGTTATCCAAGTCACGATAGATAGCTGGTTCGTTCAGCAACAGTTTACGCAATCCCTTCAAAGAACTCTGAATAGCAATCACGATATGACCGAAAGGCACACCTACATTACGCAGCACTGTCGAGTCTGTCAAGTCGCGCTGCAAACGGGAAACAGGAAGTTTCACAGCCAAATGTTCCAGGATAGACGTTGCTATACCCAGGTTACCTTCCGCATTTTCAAAGTCAATCGGATTCACTTTATGCGGCATGGCACTCGAACCCACTTCTCCGGCTTTGATCTTCTGCTTGAAGTACTCCATAGAGATGTACTGCCAGAAGTCACGATTCATATCGACCATAATCGTATTGATACGCTTCATACTATCAAAAACAGCAGAAAGGTTATCATAGTTCGAAATCTGTGTAGTATATTCTTCACGCTCCAATCCCAGTTTCTCTGCAACAAACCGATTACCGAATTGTTTCCAGTCATATTGAGGATAAGCTATATGATGCGCATTGTAATTTCCGGTAGCACCACCAAACTTAGCGGTAATCGGACATGCCTTCAGCATAGCCAGCTGACGTTCGAGACGGTAAACGAATACCATCACTTCCTTGCCTAAACGAGTAGGAGAAGCCGGTTGACCGTGAGTTTTGGCAAGCATCGGAATGTTAGCCCATTCTGTTGCATAAGTTTTCAACTGTGCAATCAGTTCTTCAATCAACGGATAGTAGACCTGTTCCAATGCTTCTTTGATAGAAAGAGGAACAGACGTATTGTTAATATCCTGAGAAGTCAGTCCGAAGTGGATAAACTCTTTGTAGTCATCCATTCCGCCCATCTTGTCAAATTCTTCTTTCAGGAAGTATTCTACAGCTTTCACGTCGTGGTTAGTTACACTTTCGATATCTTTAATGCGCTGTGCGTCTGCTTCAGAGAAGTTACGGTAGATATTCCGTAAAGTTTCGTACACATTGCTATCGATTCCTTTTAATTGCGGCAAAGGGAGTTCGCACAAGGTGATAAAGTATTCCACCTCTACCTGTACACGGTATTTAATCAGTGCAAATTCAGAGAAATAAGCTGCCAAAGCTTTAGTTTTGCCTCTATATCGACCATCAATCGGAGATATGGCCGTTAATACATCAAGTTCCATACGTTTTCTTAGATAATTATCAGACTGCAAAATTAACTCTTTTTCCTGAGTTATAAGGCAAAAGGACAAAGAAAGTTTGTATAAAAGAGGTAAGAAATAAAAAAAGTCTCACGAATTTCTTCATAAGACTTTCCTTTTGGTAGTGGGCGTTGACGGATTCGAACCGCCGACCCTCTGCTTGTAAGGCAGATGCTCTGCTTCGGCTTCGAAGGCTAACGCCTTCAAAGCTACCAGCCAGCTAAACGCCCTTTTCGCAGTTTTTATACGATAGTCTTACGACCTCTTTTTGCCACTGGTTTACATATTGGTTTACACCGCCATGCAATCAAGATAGATTAATACTAAAATTTATCGTTAATTACTATATGCAAAGATAACTCTATTTCTCCGTGTTTGCACATAGAAATCAATAAAAAAACAGCAAATGAATTTCTTCAAATGCTGTTCTTTCTATGCACGATAGGATGATTTACCTTTTTATCATCTCATAGTTTTCTTCTGAATTCTCATCTGTAGCAGTAATATGTAACTCTGTCTTAGTCAGTTTAGTTATCGTTATCGACTTACCCGCTAACCAACCAGAATCTCTCAAAATAAGCTTATTACCATTAATAGAACTTGCAAAATAATAAGTATGGCTACCGTCACTATATCCTCCATTGCCGTCTGTATCTTCAAAGAAGATATATTCTCCAGAGACATCCTCTGTCCAATTCTCCTTTTGATTATTGTCATCATACTCCCAACCATAACATTTAATCATATCCCAAGTACCTTGAAGATTAGCCAAAGAAATTTCGACTGAATTTTCTTCTTCATCATCGTCGCTACAAGAAGTAAAACCTGCACATAAAGCAATAACCAATAAAGTTGCAAAAAATCTAAATGTTTTCATATTCTG
>ENA-ORCP01003527-ORCP01003527.1-human-gut-metagenome-genome-assembly--contig:-NODE-3527-length-11594-cov-11.824173_pt1 | contig 11594 bp, 7 predicted proteins | sample MGYA00242990_ERZ507991 | MGnify/ENA primary metagenome ERZ507991 (study PRJEB26167, sample SAMN06115496) | human gut metagenome | host: Homo sapiens | place: China:Henan | collected 2015-05-07... | reverse complement strand
AAGGCAAGAGATTTAAACGGAGGTAAAGAAAATGTAATCGCAGTTATAGGTGACGGTTCACTCAGCGGCGGCGAGGCATATATTTCCGAGAATGATGTTCCTCATACAATCTATGAATGCGAGGGCGCAAGAAACTGTGCGATAGAGCTTAGAAGCTTTTCAAAGAATGCAGGATTTACCGGAGTACGTCTTGGATTTACCGTTATCCCTAAGGACATCAAGTGCGGTGACGTGATGCTTCATTCCCTGTGGGCAAGAAGACATGGAACAAAGTACAACGGAGCTCCTTATATCGTTCAGAGAGCAGGAGAAGCAGTATATTCAGAAGCAGGAAAGGCTCAGACCAGAGAACAGATAGCATATTATATGAATAACGCCAAGGTTATTTCAGAGGGCCTTAAGGCAGCAGGCTATACAGTATCAGGCGGTGTGAATGCTCCGTATATCTGGCTTAAGACTCCGGAGGGCATGACAAGCTGGGAGTTCTTCGACTATCTTCTTGATAAGGCAAATGTTGTAGGCACACCGGGTTCAGGCTTTGGACCAAGCGGAGAGGGCTACTTCAGACTTACAGCATTCGGAACCTATGAGAGCACAGTTGAGGCAATCGAGAGAATAAAGAAGCTTTAATACAGGCAGTGTCAGTTGACACGTGGAGAAGAAGAGGGCGGCCCTTTGCCATAGCAAGCATTCAAGTTGCGAAGATATATTTCAAATGGGCTGATGTTAGAATTGTGGAGGTATTTTTATGGGGGATAATGGTCTTTTAGTTCAGTATTTTAATGCAAACACACCTGCAGACCAGACATTATGGACACAGGCAGTTAAGGATGCCCCTGTCCTTAAGAAGATGGGAGCTACCGCTGTGTGGTTTCCGCCGGCGAAGGCGGAGCTGGCGAGGCATGGGATCTCCTGTGAGGGGAAGCGGGCCCGGCAGGTGACGAGAGCGGATTATGCGGAATATGATTATCTGATTGGTATGGATGGTGCGAATATCCGCAACATGCTGCGGATATTCGGGGGAGATCCGCATAAGAAAGTAGCGAAGCTACTTTCTTATGCGGGATGGGAACGGGATATTTCGGATCCATGGTATACGGGAGATTTTGGAACGACCTACGATGACGTTCTGGAAGGCTGTGCCGCGTTCCTTGAATATTTACAACAAAACATCAAAATCGACACATGATCTGACACTGCCAACACTGTACATATGACAAATGTGTCATGCCTGAAAAGTTCACAGAATCACCACATTTTTCTCACAATTCCTTCGCAGATGTCTTTTATCATAAGAGGCAGATAAGGGGAAAGAAATGTTCACAAGATTTTTAATGGAACAGGAGGAATGAGAATATGAGAAGATGGAATTTACCCCAGGTGAATACAAAAGTAATGTGTGCAGTGTTGACAGCTGCTATGGTGATGACGGGATTTACGGCATGCGGAGGAACAACATCTGCGGGTACGGAGAGCGTAGCAAGTGAATCAGCAGAACAGAAAGAGACGATCGCACCGGAGAGTACGACGGAGGACACGGAGAGCAGTGAAGAGAAGGTGGAATCTTATCTCGGCCAGATCACTGCCATTGATGGCAATGTGATCTCCATCGCACTGGCAGAGAAGCCGGAAGCTCCCAATGGTGAAGCTCCTACCGGTGAGGCACCCAGCGGAGAAAAGCCGGATGGCCAGGCTCCTGACGGCAACGGTGGCGCTCCCAATGGTGAAGCCCCTACCGGCGAAGCTCCCAGCGGAGAAAAGCCGAACGGTCAGACTCCTGATGGCAATGGCAGCGCGCCCAACGGAGAAGCACCGAACGGTCAGAAACCAGAGAAAGACATGCTGGATGAGATGACCTTAACTCTCAGCGGAGATACTATGACTATCACAGTCAATGACGATACGATCATTACGATTGACGGAGAAGATGCCACTCTGGACGAACTTCAGGTAGGCGATACCGTATCCTTCTTCCTGGATGGTGAGACAGTGACTTCATTGAGCGTAGGCATGCCGGAGCCGACACAGCCTATGCAGGTTCCGGAGCAAAATTAAGCTGACGTAAGAGCATGGTTCCCAGAATTTCTGCCATTTCTTCCGGAGACTGGGGATTGGATTCTTTCAGCCAGGTCTCTACGACACCGACACAGCCGGTGATAATGAAGGAGCAGAGATATTCATAATTAGCATCGGATTGCGCACTTTCCAGAACCTGGAGGGTGCGCTTTTCAATCTGATCTTTCAGACGATTGACGAAAGCCAGATCCCCATGAGGGCCGATCATGACCTTGGCCAGATCCCTGTTTCGGTCCAGAAAATGGAAGAATTCCAACAACGGCCCCTGAGAGGCCAGAGAATTGGTAACGACCGGTTTCTGCTCCATGATTTCATTAAATTCCAGGAACATTTCATCCTCGATTTTATGGAGCATATCGTAGATATCATCATAATGCAGATAAAAGGTTCCGCGGTTGATATCCACCAGTTCAGTCAGCTCCTTGACGGAGATATCCTGAATATCATGGGTTTCTAACATTTTTACCAGCCCCTGTAATAAGAGAGCTCTTGTCTTGCGCACACGGCGATCCATTTTTTCCATAAGACAATCCTCCAGCCTTTCCGGGAAAAGAAGAAATCATTTCCTATATGTAATACAAATCTGAATTTTTTCTAAAATAATAGACGAACATCGCGAAAATGTCTAAAAATAAACAATCACAAAAAATCTGTAGCTTGCTTTTTCTTCCCCATTATTATATTTTGCATGTGGCAGAAAATCAACACAAGTTCATTAAATGACATTAATACAATTTCTCATCTTTGTAGTAAGTCTTTACAGATGTTCAAAAACATTTTAAACTAGAGGTGTATAAAATCAAATACATAAATAAGGGTACAAAGAGAGAAAAAGCAGGAGGGAACTATGGCAGACAACGCAGAAAAAGACAAAAAAGATAATTCCTTTATGATGAAACTTGCCACGCTCATTGTAGACAAACGAAAAGGATTTTATCTGATCTTTATTGTTTTATGCATATTTTGCGTATTATCCATGAACAGAGTCAAGGTTAATAACGATCTGACCACTTATTTGCCGGACACAACAGAGACCAGAAGGGGACTGGATCTGATGGATTCGGAATTTACCACGTATGGCTCCGCCCGGATCCTGATCTGTAACGTGACGTTTGACGAGGCACAGAAACTGGCAGATCAGGTGGAGGAAATGGACGGTGTCAGCATGTTGGATTTCGATGACACCGAGGATCATTATCATGACATGGAGGCTTTATTGTCTGTCACTTTTGATGAGGAAGCAGACACGGAAGCTACACAGCAGCATCTGGATGAGGTATTGGATGCATTGTCCGATTATGATGTTTACTATTCTTCCGATATCGGTCAGGAAGAGCGTGACGCGGATGACTTGAATAATGATATGATCGTCATTCTGTTGTTGGCAGCAGTGGTTATCGTAGCCGTATTGTTATTTACCTCTACGACTTATGCGGAAATCCCGGTTTATCTGACTACATTTATTGTGGCAGCTATTTTGAATAAAGGCACGAACTACTGGTTCGGAACCATCAGTTTTGTAACGAACTCTATTGCGGTGGTGCTGCAGTTAGGTCTGGCAGTAGACTATGCTATCATTCTTGCTCATCGTTTTATGGAAGAACATGAGGACAAGGATGCCAGAGAGGCCGTGATCGTGGCCCTGAGTAAGGCAATCCCGGAGATTTCTTCCAGTTCCCTGACCACTATCTCCGGTATGGTAGCCATGATGTTCATGCAGTTTAGAATTGGTTATGATATGGGTATCATTCTGGCAAAATCCATTATTTTCAGTATGGTAGCCGTATTCTTCCTGATGCCCGGACTGTTGTTGACCTTTTCCAAGGCCATCGACAACACCCATCACAAGAGCTTCGTTCCGAAGATCACAGCAGTCGGTAAGTTTTGTGTGGCTACCCGCTACATTATACCGCCTATTCTGATCGTAGGTGTTATTATAGCATTTTTCCTGTCCAATAAGGCAAACTACGTGTACGATACCAACACTCTGGAATCCAGTACTATGAGTGATAATAAATTTTCTGTCAGCATGGTAAATAAGGAATTCGGTATGGTGAACCAGTTGGCGGTCATTGTGCCGAACGGTGATTATGAAAAAGAGGCACAGACACTGAAAGCTCTGGAAAAGCTTGATGTGGTGAAATCCTGTCAGGGACTTGGCAATATCGAGGCCATGGACGGCTATATGCTGACGGATAAGCTGACCCCCAGGCAGTTTGCGGAACTGATCGATCTGGATATTGAAGTGGCGGATATGTTGTATTCGGCATATGCACTGGATCAGAGCAATTATGGTGCGCTGGTCAGTGGCGTCAGTGAATACGAAGTTCCGTTTATTGATATGTTCCTGTTCATTTATGACCAGAAGGAAAGCGGCAACATCACACTGGACGATGATCTGGAAGAAACTCTGACGGATGCCTATTCCCAGATCTGCATTGCGAAAGATCAGCTGCTGGGCGAAGACAATTCCCGATTTGTTCTGGAATTAAATGTTCCGTATGAAGGTGAGGAAACTACCGCAGCATTGGATCAGATCCGCAATACTGTGGCGAAGTTTTATAATATAGATGACATTCTGCTGGTCGGTAACGCCACCAGTGATAAGGATCTGGGCGATTCCTTCGCAACGGATAATACGATCATCACGGTGCTGACAGCATTGTTCGTTATGATCATCCTGCTGTTCACCTTCCAGTCCGCCGGTCTGCCGGTACTGTTGGTTGTAACGATTCAGGGTAGTATCTGGATGAACTTCTCATTGCCGTATCTGTTGAATGAAAATGTATATTTCCTGGGATATCTGGTAGTATCTGCGATCCAGATGGGTGCAACGATCGACTACGCTATCGTTATCACCAGCCGTTACATGGATCTGAAGACCTATATGCCGATCAAGGAAGCCGCCATCGAAGCACTGAACCAGGCGTTCCCTACCATTGTTACCAGCGGATCCATGCTGGTATCTGCGGGATTTATTATCAGCTATGTATCTTCCAATGCAGCGGTAGCGGCCATCGGACTGGCTCTTGGTCGTGGTACTCTGACATCTATTTTGTTGGTACTGCTGGCATTGCCGCAGACACTGCTGATCGGAGATATCATTATCCAGAAGACAGCATTTACACTGAAACGGGATCTGGCAAAGCCCTTGCCCTCCGCCGGAAGAATCCGTATGAACGGTCACATCAAGGGTTATGTCAATGGTGTGTTGGAGGGTGATTTCATCGGTGTCATTGATGGTGAGATGGGTGCGGTGGTGCGTCCCAAGGATACCGTGACGATGGAGGAGCGGGACGATGCCCCGGAAGAAAACTATCCCAGACTGGAAGCACAGGAGCTTCCGGAGGATGAGACAGCCGGACAGAAAGCAACCGGAGCAGATACAGAAGCTGCGGATAAGAAAGCTTCGGATAAGGAAAAAACAGCAGAAAGCGAGGGAACAGAAGATGAACAGTAAGAGATTATTATGTTTCCTGCTGGGAGCAGCATTGATCCTGCAGACACCGGCCACCGCCTATGCAGCAGAAACTTTGACCTATGAGCAGTACAGAGGCGGTAGCGGTTATAGCAGCACGATAAAGGAGCAGGATTATGCAGTCATAGAGATCAGCACGGAGGAGGATCTGCGGAAACTGGTGGAGAACTGTGTACTGGACAGTTGGTCCAGAGATAAAAAAGTAGTGCTGCAGAACGACATTGTTCTGAGCATGACAGGTGAACTCAGTATTCCTACGTTTGCAGGAATCTTTGACGGCAGCGGTTTTACTATTTCCAATGTGAAACTGACCGGAGACGGTTCGGCAGTGGGATTGTTCCGCTATGTGCAGGAGGGAGCAAAAGTCCGCAACCTTACGGTCACGGGGGAAGTATCTCCCTCTGGAAGCCAGGATCAGGTCGGCGGTATCGTCGGTGTGAACTATGGCAGCATTGAAAATTGTAAATTTACCGGAAATGTGGTCGGTGATACGGATGTCGGCGGTATTGCCGGAGTCAATGCTGAGAGCGGAGAGATCCGTCGGTGTGAATCCTCCGGAAATGTGATCGGCAATCATTCCGCAGGCGGTATTGTGGGCAACAACCACGGTATTCTGAATAACTGCAGCAACAATGGCAATATCAATACGTACAGCACGGAAGTGACTTATGATCTGGAAGATATCACCATGGACAATCTGGAGCAGATCAACAGTACCTCCAATGTGGCAGCTCATACGGACACCGGCGGTATCGCAGGTATTTCGGATGGTAAGATTTATTATTGCTCCAATTCCGGGGCCATCGGCTACCAGCATGTAGGCTATAATACCGGAGGTATCGTAGGCAGACTGCATCAGGGCTATCTGCAGAACTGCACCAACACCGGATATGTGCAGGGCAGAAAAGATGTGGGCGGTATCGTGGGTCAGATGGAGCCGTTCCTGGAAATCCAGTATCTCAGTGACAAGCTGAAGGAACTGGATACAGAGACAGACAAATTCCTGGATATGTTGGATGCCACCCAGAAGGATGTGAGCAGCTATAGCAAACAGGCATCCGGTATTGCCAAGAGTATCAGTTCGAACCTGAAGGATGCCAACAATGCGGGAAGTTCTCTGACCGGGACCGCTCATGATCTGTGGTATATTTACAATCAGGAGCTGAACGGCGTCAGCAACGATCTGAAAGTCCTGAATGACGATCTGAACAAGCAGGCGGATAATGACAAGAATAACGGCAACAGTCATGACGTTACCATCAGTGGAAATGACATTTGGAATGGTAACTGGGGTGACGATGGCGATCATGACGTCAGTGGCGGAAACATTACCATCACCGTACCGAACGATACGGAGAGCTATAAATCGGCACTGAAAAAATTCGGAGAGAATGCCACCAAGCATCTGGATAACATGACGAATGCTTCCACGGATCGCAGTGGCGGTATCAAAGATAATCTGGATACACTGAATGACAGGCTCGACAAGGCTTTTGACCAGTTGGGGCAGTTGGGGGATGTACTGGAAGCCGGGACAGACAGCACCAGTGCCCACATGGATGAGCTGATGGATCAGGCCAGAGTTCTGCGGAATCTGGTCAGCGAAATTCGGGATGATCTCTTCCGGTATGAAGGAATTTCTGTAGAAGATACTTCGGATGAGTCAGCCAGCAAGGAAGAGGTGAACCCCGGAGATCCCGATGCGGAGGATGACACCGCAGAACCGGAAGGAACCGAAGAAGCGCGCTATGATACTTCCAGCTTCCAGAAGGGAAAGGTCACCTTATGTGTGAACCGCGGTACGGTGGAAGCCGATACGAATGTGGGCGGTATCGTTGGACAGGTGGCAACGGAATACGATTTTGACCCTGAGGACGATATCACTTTAACCGGAACGGAGAGTTTCGATGTGGAGCAGACGGTCAAGGCAGTCATCAGAGACAGCCGCAACCTTGGAGACGTGACCGGTAAAAAAGACTATGTCGGCGGTGTGGTCGGTAAAGCAGAATATGGCGCAGTCATTTCCTGTGAGTCTTATGCACCCGTAGAGAGTACCGGAGGCAGCTATGTGGGAGGAATTGCCGGATCTGCCAGCTATGCGATCCGCAGCTGTTACAGCATGGGCAGGATCACCGGTAAAAATAATATCGGAGGTATTGCCGGAGAAGGCTGTGATATTTTCTACAGCTATGCGTACAATGATCTGGATATGTCCGGCGAAGGCCAGGGCAGCATTGCCGGAAAAGTCAGTGATGATGGAACTCTGTATGGCAACTATTATGTGGAAGGCGGAGCCGGTGGCGTAGACGGCATTGGTTATCAGGGCGGTGCTACCCCGTTGTCCTACCAGGAATTCTGCAGCAAAGACGTTCCGGACGCTTTCTCACAGTTTACCATTACCTTCCAGGCGGATGGTGTAGAAGTGGCTTCCTATAAATGCGGTTACGGGGATTATCTGTCGGCAGACCAGATTCCGGAAGTACCGGAGAAGGATGGCTATTACGGTGTATGGCCGGATTATGATTTCAGTGATATTACCGGTAATAAAGTGCTGGAAGCAGAGTATGAGGAATGGACCGCATCCATTGCTTCCGCAGAGAAAAACGATAACAATAAGGCACTGGTTATGGCAGAAGGCAACTTCTATCCCAATGCAGCATTGCATCTGCAGGTAGAGGGAAATACTTATACAGTATCCATGACCAATTCCATGGAAGAGGATGCACCGGACTATACCGGAGAAGCAACCTTGCGTGTCTACTGTGAGGATGCGGATAACACTGTCATAGAGGTAGCACAGGATGGAGAGTACACGGAAGTGGAATCCACTGTGATCGGCAGCTATAGACAGTTTACCATGGAAGTGCCCGGCAGCTTCCGCACGGTAGAGGCCGAGGGCAGTCATACACTGCTGATCGTACTTTGCATCGTCGGTGGTGCAGTCGTGATCCTGTTGATCGTATTGTTAGGGAAAAAAGCGGCAAAAAGCTGGAAGACGCGCAAGGCGGCAAAACGTGACCGGAAAGCCAGAAAAGCTGACGAGGACCAGAGTGGCAAAACGGATGCAGCAGAAGATGCCGGACAGACGGCTGACGCAGAGGAATAACAATGATTCAGGCAGTTTTATTTGACATGGACGGTACGCTGATCGATACCGAAAAATATTACCGTATTTTCTGGCCGAAGGCACTGGCAGCCTGTGGGTATACCATGACAGATGAGCAGGCACTTACGATGCGCAGTCTGGGACGCCCCTTTGCCCCAAGACAGCTCAAGGACTGGTACGGTGAAGATTTTGACTATTATGTGGTGCGTGACAAACGAAAAGAGATGATGGAAGAAACACTGGACCGGGATGGCATCAAATGCAAGCCCGGTGCCGTGGAGCTTCTGGAAGATCTGAAAAAAAGGCATATCACCGCAGCGGTTGCCACAGCGACGGATCTGGAGCGGACAGAAAAATATCTGGCGATGGTAGGACTTCGACCGTATTTTGAGAAACTGATTTCGGCCACTATGGTAGCAGAAGGTAAGCCGTCCCCGGATATTTATCTCTATGCCTGCAGGCAGCTGGGACTGGCACCGGAAGAGTGCATAGCCGTGGAGGATTCTCCCAACGGAGTCATGAGTGCTTACCGCGCCGGCTGTAAGGTCGTGATGGTGCCGGATCAGACACAGCCAGATGAAAAATTAAAAAAATGTCTGTACGCCTGCGTACCGACCCTGGCAGATATCAGCCACCTCATTTAGAGGTGGCTATATTTGTCATAGTAGCTTGATTTTTGTATTCCAGTGTGTTATTATTTTAACGATTAGAGTGACTATTCGGAAGACAATGAAATCAAGCGGGACTGCTTTGTCATGCTTGCATGTAAAAAGCAGTTTTGCTTGATTTTAGGTGACTCGAATAGAGTCACCGCCACACATATGAGCAAAAATAGCTGCGCAGCAGCGAAAGCACGATTTATCGTGCGATTTTGCGAATAATGTGTGGAATGTATTCATACTTGGAGCCCACGAGGGGCGGAAAGGAATGGAAGAAAATGAATTTTGATGACATCGTAGCAAAAGTAAAAGAGTGTGGGAAGAAGACCGTCGCAGTCTCCGTTGCACAGGACAGTGCAGTACTGGAAGCTGTACATGAGGCCAAGAGACTGGGCATTGCAGATGCAATCCTGGTAGGTGATGAGGCGAAGATCCGTGAGATCGCAGCCGGACTGAAGATGGATCTCTCCGATTATGAGATCATCAATGAGCCGGATATGATCGAAGCCTCCCTGAAAGCTGTAAAGCTTGCACATGACGGCCGTGCAGATATGTATATGAAGGGTCTGATCGACTCTAAGAATTTCTTAAAGAGTGTACTGAACAAAGAAGTAGGTCTTCGTACCGGTGGAACCCTGTCTCATGTATGTGTGTTTGAGATTCCCGGCATTGACAGACTTCTGTTCCTGACCGATGTTGCATTCATGACCTATCCTACACTGGAGGAGAAGGTTCAGATCATCAAGAACACCATTCCGGTATGTAATGCCTGCGGCGTTGCAGAGCCCAAGGTAGCACCTTTAGCAGCAGTTGAGGTTGTAAATCCCAAGATGCCCGTTACCGTAGATGCGGCAGAACTGACTAAGATGTGCGAAGAAGGACAGATTCCCGGCTGTATCGTAGACGGACCGCTGTCTCTTGACCTGGCGATCGATCCCGCGGCAGCCAAGCATAAGGGCGCGACTGACCGTAAGATCCAGGGTGATGCAGATGTATTGCTGTTCCCGGATATCCATGCCGGCAACCTGGTATACAAGGCAATTGTACATATGGTAAAAGTAAAGAACGGATGCATCCTGACCGGTACCAAGGTGCCTGTTGTCCTGACCAGCCGTTCCGATACCTTCGAGACCAAGGTATACTCCCTGGCACTGGCTGCAGTTGTAGCAGAAGAGATGAAAAAGAATCAGAAATAAGCTATGGATATCGTGATAGAAGCCGCTGTGGAAGCTGCGGGAGAACTGCTGTCGGCAGGTATCGATGCTGTAGTGGACAAAGCGGCAAAGCATAAGAGTGAATATAAGAGTGAATATAGGAGGAAACACACAATGGCAATCAAGAGTCTGATCATCAACCCCGGTTCCACCTCCACCAAGATCGGTGTATTTGAGGATGAGAACTTATTATTTGAAGAAACTTTGAGACATTCTACCGAGGAGATCTCCAAATACGATACTATTTTCGAACAGAAGGATTTCCGTAAGAAGATCATTACTGATCTGCTGGCAGAGAAAAACTGCGATCTGAAGAGCTTCAACGTGATCGTAGGACGTGGCGGTCTGTTAAAGCCCATCCCCAGTGGTACCTATGCGGTAACCGATGATCTGCTGGAGGATTTAAAAGTAGGTGTACAGGGTCAGCATGCTTCTAACTTAGGCGGTATTCTGGCAAGAGAGATCGGTGATGAGATCGGCGTTCCCTCTTACATCGTAGACCCCGTTGTAGTAGATGAGCTGATGCCTATTGCGAGATATTCCGGTCTGGAAGAGATCCCCAGAGGAAGTATCTTCCATGCCCTGAACCAGAAGGCAGTTGCCAAGAGATATGCAAAAGAGGCCGGCAAGCCTTATGAGTCCTTACGTCTGGTAGTCGTGCACATGGGCGGCGGCGTATCCGTAGGCGCGCATGAGGATGGCAAGGTCGTAGATGTATTCAGCGCATTCGACGGCGACGGTGCATTCTCTCCGGAGCGTGCAGGCGGTGTGCCCTGTGCAGCACTGGTAAAAATGTGCTTCTCCGGAAAATATACCGAGAAGGAGATCAGTGCAAAGCTGATCGGTAAGGGCGGTCTGAATTCTTATCTGGGTACCAACGATATGCGAGAGGTGACTAAGCGTGCCAATGAAGGCGATGCCAAGGCAGCGGAGGTAAAGCAGGCATTCCTGTTACAGGTAGCCAAAGACATTGGCGCTATGGCCTGTGTGCTGAACGGCAAGGTAGACCAGATCGTTATCACCGGAGGTATTGCTTATGGTGAGGACGTAGTGGCTAAGCT
>ENA-ORCP01003525-ORCP01003525.1-human-gut-metagenome-genome-assembly--contig:-NODE-3525-length-11595-cov-4.589599_pt1 | contig 11595 bp, 9 predicted proteins | sample MGYA00242990_ERZ507991 | MGnify/ENA primary metagenome ERZ507991 (study PRJEB26167, sample SAMN06115496) | human gut metagenome | host: Homo sapiens | place: China:Henan | collected 2015-05-07 | study... | reverse complement strand
GGCAGCCGTCATCTGCGGCAGAACTACCCCTATGCGGAAGGACTGGAAGAAGGCAGCGTGGTGGCGGCGGGGTATGTTATGTGAATCTTCGTCCGAGAGCAATTTTGACAGTAGAAGGAAAAGATGCGGATGGGAAGACAGTAACACATACGATAAATTATCCGGAAGCAATGTATGATATTTACCAGGCAGAAGCAATGGCAAGTATGTACCAGATGTATGGTATGTCTTTTGACTGGTCCGATACGACAGAAGATGGTGACACCTATGCAGCACTTTACAAAAAGCAGATTATGCAGACGTTGAAAAAACGTGAGATTTTGTATATGTGCGCACAGAAAAAGGGTATGACTTTAACAGATGAAGAGAAAAAGACAATTAAAGAAGATGTCAAGAACGCAAGAAAGAATATGACAGATTCCCAGAAAGCGATGAAAGGTCTGGATGAGGCAACGATTACAACTGTAAAAGAGAAAGATAAACTTGGTGAGAAATATAAAGATTCTATTGTTTCCACTTTGAAAATCGACAAGGACAAGTTAAAGAAATCTGTCGATAAAAAATCTTATCGTCAGTATACTTTGCAGTATTATACATTTGCCAAGACTGAAACCGGCAGTGATAATAAGACAAAGGATAAAGATGCAAAGACACTTGAACAGGGTAAGAAAGATATGATTGCTTTGCAGAAAAAAGCAGCAAGCGCAAAAGATTTTACAAAAGATGTTATTACGGACAAAGACAATGACAAAGTCGATGATAACAACAAAGGAATTTCTTATTCGACAAAAGATTTGATTGAAACCGATACGGATTTTCTGGACAATGCTACTCGTAAGACTGTGAAAGCAATGAAAAATGGTGCAGTATCCGGTTTGATTGAGACAAAAGATGCTTATTATGTGATTAAGATGGTAAATAACAATGACCCGGCTGCTTACAACAAGCAGTGCGAGACTGTTATTTCTCAGGAAGAAGATACACAGTTTGATGCGGTTTACAAAAACACAATTAAAGCAGAGTATACCGCAACAACACAGAGTTACTGGAAGGGCAGAGTTACAATTGGTTATCTGACAACAGATAGTTCGACACAGCAGTAATTAAAGTAATTTATAATATCATTTAATACAGCAGAAAATGGAGGATGTCATGGCAGACGTAAAACGGATTTATGTTGAAAAAAAAGAACCTTATGCCGTAGCGGCAAAGGAGTTGAAACAGGAGCTTAAGAGTTATCTTGGAATTGATACGCTCAGTGAAGTGCGTGTGTTGATTCGTTATGATGTGGAATCAATTTCCGAAGATGTATACAAAAAAGCACTTGTTACAGTGTTTTCAGAACCACCGGTAGATGATATTTATGAGGGAAGATTCCCGAAAAAAGAGAATGACAAAGTGTTCTCTGTGGAATATTTACCGGGACAGTTCGACCAGCGTGCCGATTCGGCAGAGCAGTGTGTGAAACTGTTAAATGAAAAAGAAGAGCCGATTATCCGGTCTGCGACAACATATGTGTTATCCGGTGATATTTCCGAGGATGAATTAGCACGTATCAAATCGTATTGTATTAACCCGGTAGATTCCCGTGAAACAGATGAAGTAGTTCCTGAAACTTTGGTAACTGCTTTTGAGGAGCCGGCAGATGTTAAGATTTTTGATGGTTTTAAGGATATGCCGGAAGATGAGTTAAAGGCATTGTACGATTCACTTGGTCTGGCAATGACGTTTAAAGATTTTCTTCACATCCAGAATTATTTTCATGGAGAAGAAAAAAGAGACCCGTCGATGACGGAAATCCGCGTGTTGGATACATACTGGTCGGATCACTGCCGTCATACGACGTTCCTCACAGAGTTAAAAAATGTAACGTTTGAAGATGGTGATTACAAAGCACCGGTTGAAAAGACATACAATGAATACAAAAAAGCACATGATGAAATGTATCAGGGCAGAGATGACAAATTTGTTTCTCTGATGGATATCGCGCTTCTTGGTATGAAGAAACTTCGTGCAGAAGGTAAATTGGAAGACATGGAAGTGTCGGATGAGATTAATGCCTGCTCGATTGTTGTACCGGTTGAAATCGATCATGGAAATGGTCCGGAAACAGAAGAGTGGCTTGTATTCTTTAAGAATGAAACACATAACCACCCAACAGAAATTGAGCCGTTTGGTGGAGCTGCTACCTGTCTTGGCGGTGCAATTCGTGATCCGTTGTCAGGACGTGGCTATGTTTATCAGGCAATGCGCGTGACAGGTGCGGCTGACCCGACAAAATCTCAGAAAGAGACGATGGAAGGAAAGCTTTCCCAGCGAAAGATTGTGACAGGAGCTGCCAAAGGTTACAGCTCATATGGTAACCAGATTGGTTTGGCAACCGGACTTGTGGATGAAGTATATCATCCAAATTATGTTGCAAAACGTTTGGAGATTGGTGCCGTTATGGGTGCTGCTCCAAGAAAAAATGTAATTCGTGAGAACTCTGATCCGGATGACATCATTATTCTTCTTGGCGGACGTACCGGTCGTGACGGATGTGGTGGTGCAACCGGTTCTTCAAAAGCACATAACACAGCATCGATTGATACCTGCGGTGCAGAGGTGCAGAAAGGTAATGCGCCGACTGAGCGTAAGATTCAGAGACTTTTCCGCCGCGAAGAAGTGAGCCGTCTGATTAAGAAATGTAATGACTTTGGTGCCGGTGGTGTTTCCGTAGCGATTGGTGAACTTGCAGATGGTTTGACCGTAGATTTGGACAAGGTACCAAAGAAATATGCCGGTCTTGACGGAACAGAGCTTGCGATTTCTGAGTCACAGGAGCGTATGGCAATCGTTGTTGACCCGAAAGATGTTGATAAGATGCTTGCCTATGCAGAGGAAGAAAACTTAGAGGCAGTCTGCGTAGCGACTGTTACCAAATCTCCTCGTCTTGTGTTGAAATGGCGTGGTAAAGAAATTGTAAATATTTCTCGTGCTTTCTTAGATACCAACGGTGCTCATCAGGAGACAGACGTTGTTGTAGAAAGCCCGAAAAAAGCAGATAATTATTTGACAAAGACAGAAAAAGTAGACAGTTTCAAAGATGCTTTCTTGAAAAAACTTAGCAGTTTAAATGCATGTTCAAAGAAAGGTCTTGTGGAAATGTTTGACAGTTCCATTGGTGCCTGCACAGTCAATATGCCATATGGTGGTAAATATCAGTTAACACCAACGCAGACTATGATTGCTAAACTTCCGGTACTTGACGGTAAATGTGATACGGTTACGATGATGAGTTATGGCATGGATCCGTATTTGATGAGCTGGAGCCCATATCATGGAGCAGAATATGCAGTGCTTACTTCGGTTGCTAAGATTGTGTCAGCCGGTGGTGATTTCCGCAAAATCCGTTTTACATTCCAGGAATATTTCAAACGTATGACAGAGGATGCAAAACGCTGGGGCGAGCCGATGGCAGCTCTGTTAGGTGCATATGATGCACAGATTAAACTAGGTCTTCCATCTATTGGTGGTAAGGATAGTATGTCCGGTACCTTTAACGATATTGATGTACCGCCTACCCTTTGCTCCTTTGCCGTTGATGTGGCAGAGATTTCGGATGTTGTAACAAACGAATTGAAAAAAGCAGGAAGCCGTCTTGTGAAATTCACAATTCAGAAGGATGAGTATGACCTTCCGGATTTTGCATTTATTATGAGTCAGTATGAGAAGATTACGAAACTGATGCGTGATGGTGTAATTCGTTCCGCACAGGCAGTTGATGGCAACGGTGTTGCCGATGCCGTTGCGAAGATGGCATTTGGTAATAAGATTGGTGCTAAATTCTGCAAACATAAACCAAAAGAATATTTCTTTACACCGGGTTATGGTGAAATTGTAGCAGAGATTGATGAAGAGGATTTGGCTGTGTTGGATGCTGCCGGTGTTTCTTATGATAAGATTGGTAAGACATTGGATAAACCGCAGTTTGAGTGTGATGATGAAGTGATTTCCATGGAGGAAGCACTTTCGGCTTGGAGTGGCACTTTGGAAAAAGTATTCCCTACCCGTTCCGGTGTGGAAGACAAAGAAATCAATACCGGACTTTACGATACGAAAGACATTTATGTATGCAAACATAAAGTAGCAAAACCTTCCGTATTTATTCCGGTATTCCCGGGAACAAACTGTGAGTATGATACCGCTCTTTCGTTCCAGGCAGCAGGTGCTGATACAAAGAGCATTGTATTTAAAAATATGACGGAGCAGAATATCACGGACAGTGTAGATGCTTTTGAAAAGGCAATCCGTGAGTCCCAGATTTTGATGTTTGCCGGCGGATTTAGTGCCGGTGATGAGCCGGATGGCTCGGCAAAATTCATTACCTCCATTTTCCGTAATGAAAAGATTAAAGATGCCGTTCATGAACTGTTAGATGAGAGAGACGGTTTGGTACTTGGTATTTGTAACGGATTCCAGGCGTTGATTAAACTTGGTTTGGTTCCTTACGGTAAGATTGCGACACAGCTTTCCGACTCGCCGACATTGACGACAAACAGTATTGGACGTCATGTGTCGAAGACCGTTTATACAAAAGTGGTTACGAATAAATCGCCATGGCTTCAGGAGGCAGAACTTGGCGGAGTATATTCGATTCCGGCTTCTCATGGTGAGGGACGTTTTGTGGCAAGTGATGAGTGGATTCAGAAATTGTTTGCAAACGGACAGGTTGCGACACAGTATGTAGATATTGATGGAAATCCAACCATGGATGAAGACTTTAACCCGAATGGTTCTTATTGTGCAATTGAAGGTATTACCAGTCCGGATGGACGTGTTCTTGGTAAGATGGCACATTCCGAGCGCCGCGGTGATGGTGTTGCCGTAAATATTTATGGCGACCAGGATCAGAAGATTTTCAAGAGCGGTGTAAAATATTTTGCATAAGTGCATGATTTTGTATGTAACGCGCTGTTCCCTAAACGATAGGGAGCAGCGTTTGTTTTAGTAGAAAGGAAGAAAAATGAAACGAATGATTTTGGCATCCGGCTCTCCGAGACGGAAAGAATTGCTTCAGATGTTGGAGGTTCCTTTTGAGGTGCTTGTATCGGACACCAAAGAAGTAATCATAAAAAATGAGCCGGCAGAAGTGACGAAAGAATTGTCATATCAAAAAGCGATGGCAGTTGCCGGGCAGGTAGAAGAAGGAATCATTATTGGTGCGGATACGGTTGTTTCGATTGATGGAAAAATTCTTGGAAAACCGGCAGATAAAGAAGAAGCGAGAGAAATGATTTATAAATTACAGGGAAAAAGTCATATGGTGTATACCGGTGTTACGGTGATTGCAAAATCAGATGATATGGTATCTGCGTCATCATTTGCTGAGGGAACGAAGGTGAATGTAGCGCCGATGACAGAAAATGAGATTGAGGCTTATATTTCGACCGAAGAACCATATGATAAAGCCGGAGCATATGGCATTCAAGGCTTGTTTGGCAAGTTTATTGAAGGAATTGAGGGGGACTACTTCAATGTGGTTGGTCTTCCCGTTCACAGGCTGTATGAAGAATTAAAAAAATTTGATTAGTTACAAAAACAAAGGGAGGATTTTTTATGAATCAGGATATTTCAATTTGTGTTTTGACGGAGGATGAGATGGGCTGGACTGAACCATTTGAGTTAGACAAAGTACAGATTTTAGACAATTATTATTTGTCTGCTCAGAAGTCGGATATAGCTTTCTTGAAAAAAATGGATACTGCGCGCCTACTGGCTGGATTTCGAACGACAGCAGGGATTGATACAAAGGGTGTCAGACCGTATGGCGGATGGGAAGATAGTTTGCTTGGCGGTCATTGTGTCGGCCATTATCTTACGGCTCTTGCACAGGCGGTGAAGGTGACTGGTGATAAAGAACTGAAAGAAAAATCTCAGACGTTAATTGCCGGTTTGGAAGAATGTCAGAAGAAACTTGGCACCGGGTTCCTTTTTGGGGCAAAAGTGGAAGATAAAGAGGATGTTGAGAAGCAGTTTGATATTTTGGAGGGAAAGAAAAAGGGCGAGACGTGGGTTCCATGGTATAATATGCATAAGGTTCTTGCCGGTCTTGTAGATACTTATAAATATACGGGAAATGAAACAGCTCTTTTGGTTGCGGAAAAATTGGGTGACTGGATTTATGAGCGTGTGAGTAAATGGGATTTAAAAACGAATCAAAAGGTATTGGAGACGGAATATGGCGGCATGAATGATTGTTTGTATGAACTGTATTCCTACAGTCATAATAAGCACCATTTGGAGGCGGCGCAGAAATTTGATGAGAAAGCACTTTTTTTGATGGCTGCGAAAGGTGAAAAAAACTGCCTGGATGGAAAGCATGCGAATACCCAGATTCCTAAGTTTATCGGTGCGATTAAGCGATATAATGTGTTAAAACAGCTGGGGGAGGCAAAACAGGAAGATGAAGCATATCTTGTGGATGCTGAGAAATTTTTTGAAATGGTTGTCAAACGACATTCTTTTGTTACCGGCGGCATCAGTGTGATGGAGCATTTTCGGAAAGATTATCATTTGGATGAGATTCGTACGCAGACAAATTGTGAGAGCTGTTGTGCGCACAATATGTTAAAACTTGCAAAAGAGCTATTTAAGGCAACAAGGAAAAAGGAGTATGCCGATTATTATGAGACAACTTTGCGGAATGCGATTATGGGAGCGGTAAAAACGGAGAGTGGAGCAGCATCTTATTTTACGCCGATGGCAACCGGATATTACAAAACGTTTGGTGAGGAGGAGCCTGAGAAGAATATGTTCTGGTGCTGTACCGGAAGTGGCATGGAGAATTTCACGAAACTGGGCGACAGTATTTATTTTCGTGCCAATGATACGCTGCTTGTAAATCAATATGTCGCTTCAAAAGTGACTTGGGAGGAAAAGAATCTTGTGCTTACACAGAAGTCGGATGTGACAAAATCAGAGGAGATTTCTTTTGTGTTAAATGCATTGCATGACAAAGAAATATCGGATGTGGCGATTGCGCTTCGGATCCCGGATTGGATGCATGGGGAAGCCACGATTTATGTAAATGGCGCGGAGAAAATGACAGCAGCCGGTAATAGCGAGTATGTTTTATTGGAGCGTAACTGGGAGGATGGTGATGTGATAATGGCAAAATATCCGATGTCAGTGGAGTCTGTTGGACTTTTGGATCAGGATGCCGTGTTTGCTTTTCGGTACGGACCGACGGTTCTGGCTGCAAAACTTGGAAAAGAAAAGATGGGAGAGGCGACATGGGCGGGAATTGACCTTACCGCACCTCTTTATAAGGTAGTAGGAAATGAGTGCCGGAAAGACACAATTGCGTATGGTGAACCAAAAACGACAGAACTGCTTGATAATGAAACGCTGACGATTCAAAAAGAGACCTCTGTGAATGAGTTTGTCAGTCATATAGAGCACTATCTAGTACGTGATACGGAAAGCGAAACCTTGTCGTTTCATCTGAAAGGAACGGATGCTGATACGACATTTGAAAATGGACTACAGTTTGTTCCGTTTAATACACTAAATGATGAGCGGTATGGTATTTATTGGTATTTTGATACTGAGAAAAATAACGATAAGGAATGAAAAAAACTTCTTGACATGCAGGCAGTTATTCAGTATAATAGCACTTGTGTTTAAGAAGTGCGCGAGTGGCTCAGTTGGTAGAGCACAACCTTGCCAAGGTTGGGGCCGCGGGTTCGAGTCCCGTCTCGCGCTTTCATATTAAAAAAAGAGTGACTCTAAAAAGGAGCCACTCTTTTTTTTCTTCGAGCCCTCGGCTAATTATATAAGCAAAAAAGGAAGTTCAATTCGAGAGAGACTATAACGCAAAGCGTTATCCCGTCTCGATTCGATTGAACTTTCTTTTTTTTGTGAAAATTCCACAGAAAATAGTTGAACTCTACGTAAAAAGTGTGTATAATATAACCATATTATGTGTATAAATTACACATAGAATGAGGATTGGAGGGCTGATAGATGAAAAAACGGGTCAATATTACGTTAGAAGATAAAGTGATTCAGAGAATTGACCAGTACGCAGATGAGCATTATACCAGCCGTTCCGGTGCAATTACGATGTTGATTGTGGAGGCTACGGAGGAGCCAAAACAAAAGAAATAATGGGATACTTTGGGTTAATTGTTCAGAAAAACGGAGGATATTGTGAAAGTTACGATGGATTACGTGGTGGGAAATACCGCCATACAAATTGTGAATACGGGGAAAAAAGTAAAAATTGTTGACGTGGAAAAACAGAAGAAGAAAAGAAAGTTTATTAAACAGTGGATTATTGCAAGTGCAGCATCCCTTGTTTTGATTCTAAGTTGTTTCCAAATTGTTCGTATGGAAAATCAGGAAGTGCTTTTGAATAAACAAGTGTATAAACTGGCGTCTCAGATTGATGTATTAGAAAAAGAAAATTTAGCACTGAAAAAGCAGGAGGCAGACGTGACAATTTCATATGATGATTTGTTTGCGCGTGCAAAGTCGTTAGGCATGAAATTTCCTACGAATTGTCAGGTTCAGACCTACACGGTAGAGAAGAGTACAGCAGTGCGTTTATATGGTGAAAAAAACCATAAATTGGGTAAATAAAAATTTTTTTGAAAAATTTAAAAATAATGCTTGCATTCCGAAAAGGATTCATGTATAATATCGCTTGTGGTTGTGATTGGGCTATCGCCAAATGGTAAGGCACTGGACTCTGACTCCAGCATTTCAAGGTTCGAATCCTTGTAGCCCAGCTTGAAGAGCTCTGATACATATGTGTCAGAGCTCATTTGTTGTATATCGATTGAAAATCAGCGGATGGATAGCATATCCATGACAGAATGGAGGATTTTATGAGTGATTCACAGAGACAGGAAATCGAGAAAAGACGTACTTTTGCGATTATTTCCCACCCGGATGCCGGAAAGACGACATTGACGGAGAAATTTCTTTTATATGGAGGAGCAATTAATCTAGCTGGTTCGGTAAAAGGAAGAAAAGCGGCGAAACATGCGGTTTCTGACTGGATGGAAATTGAAAAGGAAAGAGGTATTTCGGTAACAAGTTCGGTTCTGCAGTTTAATTATGATGGTTTTTGCATCAATATTCTGGATACACCGGGACATCAGGATTTCTCGGAAGATACTTACCGTACGTTGATGGCAGCAGATTCAGCCGTGATGGTAATTGACGGCTCTAAAGGTGTTGAGGCACAGACGATTAAGTTATTTAAGGTTTGTGTCATGCGCGGGATTCCAATTTTTACGTTTATTAACAAGATGGACCGTGAGGCGATGGATCCGTTTGAATTGATTGACCAGATTGAGAATGTGCTTGGTATCCGCACTTGTCCGGTGAACTGGCCGATTGGTTCCGGAAAGAACTTTAAAGGTGTGTATGACCGTAACACAAAGACCATTTCCCGATTTATTGCGGGGGACAATGGACATAAAGTAGAGATGGTAGAGGCAAGTCTTGGGGATGCCGGTTTGGATGATTTGATTACGAAAGAATACCACGATATTTTAGTTGACGAAATTGAATTGCTGGATGGAGCAAGCGATGCCTTTGATTTGGAAAAGGTTCGTGCCGGACAGCTTTCGCCGGTATTTTTTGGTTCGGCACTGACAAACTTTGGTGTAGAAACCTTTTTGCAGCATTTCCTGGATATGACAACATCTCCGCTGCCTCGTACATCCGGTGGCGAGGTGGTAGACCCATTCTCGGATGAATTTTCGGCATTTGTATTTAAGATTCAGGCAAATATGAATAAGGCCCATCGTGACCGAATTGCTTTTATGCGTATCTGCTCCGGTAAGTTTGAGGCAGGCATGGAAGTTATGCATGTGCAGGGTGGCAAAAAGATTCGTCTTGCACAGCCACAGCAGATGATGGCACAAGAGAGAAAACATGTCGAGGAGGCATATGCCGGTGATATTATCGGCGTTTTTGACCCGGGTATTTTCTCGATTGGAGATACATTGTATAAAGGAAAAACGCCGGTTCGCTTTGAAGGAATCCCAACATTTGCACCGGAGCATTTTGCAAGAGTCCGTCAGGTGGATACGATGAAGCGTAAACAGTTTATGAAAGGAATTTCACAGATTGCACAGGAAGGTGCGATTCAGATTTTTCAGGAATTTAATACCGGCATGGAAGAGATTATTGTGGGTGTTGTAGGCGTCCTGCAGTTTGAGGTGCTTCAGTACCGTTTGGAAAATGAGTATAATGTAGAAATCCGTATGGAACAGCCTGACAGGAAGCTCGAAGAGAAAGCACGACCTGCCCGGTCAACGTGAAGGTGGTTCCAGTATCAACGACGGTCAACCCGGTCACACACACGGCACTTGTCGAGGTAAATAAGGCATCCGTGAAGCTAATCCCCTCGTACGTGGCATTAGGTAATCTCAGTAAGACTGCCCCGAACAAGATGATGAACAAAAAACTCGCGGCAAAAAGAACTTCCGCTTTTACCCGACTTCGTAGGACAACAAATAGCTGTTTCGAAAGTTGTATGATACTCAATAGTAATACCACGCCATACGTCAGAATCCGTTCGACTTTGAAAAGAAAGGGATTGGTTGCCTCGAAATCCGGTCGGTCAAAATGTTTGGAAAACAAGGTCAAGGCAAACAGAAAAAGTAATACCAACACTTCTATCCAGAATCCTTTTTCCGCTCGTAGTAGCCTGAAATTAAACAAAAACCGCAACAAACCAAGAACCACGAAAAGGCGTATGATAGCCCGATAGGTATAATATATCTCATGAGAATAATCAGCCGGCATATCAAAGCCGAAGCGATAAATGACTAAAATAATCGCAAGAAAAGAGGCCAGAAATAACAACACATTACTTACCAGCTCGACAATCTGTTTTACAGACCTATAAATTTTTCTCGCCCGATAACGAAGTTCCACTGAAAACATAACACCAACTTTTTTAATAAATAACGTTAAGTGATGATTTCAGGTTACACAAATTGTCAATAATTATTTACCCCGCTAGGTACCAAGCCTACAAAAACAGACTCCACCACAATTATTTCATAAATACAAAGTAAACAGCCAGCACCAAACAAACACAAGCAGCCAAGTGATTCCATTGAAAAGTTACGCCTTTGAAGAAAAGCATGGAGAAAATAATGAAGATGGTTAACGTAATCACTTCCTGAACCACCTTTAACTGCATCAGGGAAAAAGGTCCCCCGTTTCCAATGAATCCCAAGCGATTAGCCGGAACCTGGGCACAATATTCGAATAAAGCGATACTCCACGAAAACAGGATTACCCCGAAGAGAGGCCAGTTGTCAATCCATTTCATTTCTTGTAATTTCAAATGGCCATACCAGGCAAAAGTCATGAACACGTTTGAAACGATCAATAATAATATCGCATAAAGTCCTTGCATACTGTATTTATTTATCTATTTATAACCTTTCAGAAAACGCCACAAAAATACAAATTCCAAAAGAAATTCATGGGATGGAGCACAAATATTATATTGCCATTCAATAAATACGGCGACCGATTCATACCGGTCACCGTCCATTAAAATCAATAACGTTTCTATATTAT
>ENA-ORCP01003523-ORCP01003523.1-human-gut-metagenome-genome-assembly--contig:-NODE-3523-length-11602-cov-25.031063_pt1 | contig 11602 bp, 10 predicted proteins | sample MGYA00242990_ERZ507991 | MGnify/ENA primary metagenome ERZ507991 (study PRJEB26167, sample SAMN06115496) | human gut metagenome | host: Homo sapiens | place: China:Henan | collected 2015-05-07... | reverse complement strand
GCGCTTCGCCAGTCCTGCTAAGGAATACCCTGCATGGGGCACTTTTATGCATGTCTACTAGTTCTGGGGCGGTTCAGTTTTCTTTTTACTCTGTCTACTCTAGGGGTAGTATATCATGTTGAGGATACAGGCCGGGGGCTTTCCATCTATGCGTCAGAAAGAGATGAGAGGTTTACTTTTTCTCGCCCTTGGGCAGCAGACCGGCGCGCTCCAGAGCCGGGCGCAGGGCCAGATACAGGATGACCACGCAGATGGTGGAGGCTACGCTGTTGACAAAGGTGACACCACCGGCAATCTTGGACAGGGCCTGTGCCACGGTGTACTCCTGGCCAAAGATGTAAATGTTGCGGAAATAGCCCAGGAACGGGTCGGTGATGACGTTCAGCAGCAGGCCGGAGCCGCCTGCCACGATGACCTTGAGCAGGTAGCCCTTGCTGTGGCGGTCAAGATCGCGCAGCTTGAACACCTTGTGGGCCACGGCACCGCAGGTGATGCCGATGATGAACTTCAGCACAAAGGTGGTCACGGCATAGCCCGGGTCACCGGCCAGGATATCGGCCAGAGCCAGACCGATCGCACCGGCCAGGCCGCCGGAAACGCCGTCCAGCAGCAGGGCGGTCAGGGCGGTGAAGGTGTTACCCAGATGGAACGAGGAGCCGCCGTAGAACGGCACACGGAAGAACAGGTATGCCACCAGGCTCAGCGCGGCCATAACGCCGGTCAGGGCCAGCTCCTTGGTGGTAAAGGTGCGCTTGTACAGCACACTGCCGAACAGGATGACAACGATCACCACAGCCAGCAGCAGCCACATTGCAGTTGTAGACATGATTTTTCCCTCCAAATTTTTCGGGGCGAAACCCCTCCATCCTGTTTCGCAGGATCGTTCGCCCGTTTCAAAGCCACTTACCCATAAAACTACTTGACATTTGGGTGTGTGGTTGGTATGCTCCTATTATACGCGAAACTGGCACCATGAAAATACCCAGAATAAAGTTTTTTTATGGGGTCAGTTTGGCAAAGCATCCAAAAAGGGGAGAGGTCTTATGTTTCATCTGACAACTGCACTGGATGCTGCCAGCGGGGTGCCGCTGTACGAGCAGCTCTATGAGAGCCTTGCCGCCGAGATGCGCAGCGGGGCCATTCCGGCGGGCACCCGGATGCCCGGCAAGCGGCGGCTGGCGGCAGAGCTGTCGGTTTCTGTCAACACGGTGGACGCGGCATATCAGATCCTGGCGACCGAGGGCTATATGGAGCCGCGGGAGCGCAGCGGCTTTTATGTACAGGAATATCTTGCCTTGCCCACCCGGCCCGAGGAAGTGCCGCCCCCGGTGTCTGCCTCTCCGCCGGAAGCAGCCGAGCCGCCCGTCCGGTTCGATCTGTCCACCCGGGGCGTGGACCCGGGGCTGTTCCCGTTCCGCACCTGGGCCCGGCTGCAGAAGGAACTGCTCTATTCCTCGCCCCAGCTGCTGACCCATGGCGATGCGCAGGGGGATGTGGAGCTGCGGCAGGCACTGGCGGATTATCTGGAGGAATACCGGGGCGTGCGGTGCACCGCCGAGCAGGTGGTGGTGGGTGCCGGTATGGAGTATCTGCTGAGCCTGCTGGCCCCGCTCCTGCCCGGCAAAACGGCGGTGGAGAATCCCGGCTACCAGCGCGCGAAGCAGGTGCTGGAAAACAACGGCGTGGCGTGCTGCTGCCTGCCTGTGGATGCGGACGGCCTTTCTGTTGAGGCATTGTCCGGCTCGGGTGCGGCGGTGTGCTATGTCACGCCCAGCCACCAGTTCCCCACGGGCGTGACCATGCCGGCGGGCCGCCGCACGGAGCTGCTCCACTGGGCCTCCCGCTGCCCGGGCCAGCGGTATATCATAGAGGACGATTACGATTCGGAGTTCCGCTTTGATACCCGCCCCCTGCCCAGCCTGCAGGGCATGGCCGGGGCCGACGGCCCGGTGGTCTACCTTTCCACCTGCTCCCGCAGTCTGGCCCCCGGCATCCGCATCGCCTACATGGTGCTGCCCCGGCAGCTGCTGCCCGCCTGGCGGGCAAAGTACCGGATCTATTCCTGCACCGTCAGCCGGTTTGAACAGCAGACCCTGGCCCGCTTTATCCGCGAGGGCTACTTCACCCGGCATCTTGCCCGGGAGCGCGTGGCCTACAAGGCCCGGCGGGATGCTCTGGCTGCCTCTCTGCACGCTGCCTTTGCGCCGGACGAGCTGACCCTGACCGGCCTGCACACCGGCCTGCATCTGTTGGCAAGGCTGAAAAATGCCCCGCCGGATGCCGCCCTTCGCGCCGCCGCAAAGGCGCAGGGCGTGGCCCTGAGTTTACTGAGCGATTATGACCTGACCGGCGGGGAACAGGATTTTTCCGGTACGTTTGTGCTGGGCTATGGCTCCTTGAGCGAGGCATCATTCCCCGAGGCGGGCGAAACGCTGAGAAAGGTCTGCACCGCCGCCCGGGAAGCGTCTGTGACCGTGTAAGTGCCCGCTTTTGCATCCCACGCCCCGGGCAGGGCCTCGGCGTGGGGGAGGGCGCTGTTGTTGGCCAGAAACTCCAGGACCGTGCCCAGCAGGGTATAATCCTGTGCTGCAAAGTCGGTGAGCAGGGCCGTGCTGCTGGCCCGCAGGGCATCCGGCAGGGTGGCGGGCAGCAGGGCGAGGTCCTGCCGGAAAAAGGCTTCCCACACTGCCGCCCGGACGGCGGCCCGGCGGGCAGGCGGCAGGGTGCCGCCTGCATCCCAGCCGGAGAGCAGAGCGTGGGCCTCCTTGGCTGAAATGCTCTGCACAGCGGAGGAAAGCCCGGTTTCGGCCAGCTCATCGGCAGTCAGTGCCCCCGAAAACCCCACCCGCACCGGCCCGTAGCGGGAAGCGGTCTTTTCCAGCACGGCGGGGGACAGCGCCAGATAAAGCATATCCTCCGGCAGGCCCAGCATCTCCAGAAGTGCCTGACGGCACCGGGCGGGCCCCGCCGCTCCGTAGCAGTGGGCAAGACTGGCAGTCTCTCCGTTGAAGGGAACCGTCAGCTCCCCCGGCACGGCCAGCAGGTTCAGGCTGTTCTGGGCAGCGTTCAGGTAGACCAGCAAAAAGCCAGGCTGCTCCCCGGCGGTGCAGAGAAGCAGAGTCATCCGGTGCTCGGCCCGGGGCAGCTGGATGGGCACCCCGCTCTGGGGCTGGGCCGTCTGGATGCGGGTGCGCACCATCTGCCGGGTGAGCAGGACCGTGCTGCCCACCAGCGGCAGCAGCACCAGAAGTGCCGCGCCCAAAGCCGCCCAGAAGGGCCTCCAACCGTTCTTGTGCATCCCGTGTTCCTCCGTTCCGTTTTGGAACAGGATGGGCCGGGATGTTCTTTTTTATACGGAAAGCGCTGGCCGGGCATGAAAACGCCCCCTGTGCCATACAGTAGAGCACAGGGGGGCGTTTGTGTATGTGGGAGAACCTGGCGCGGGTGAATGCGGTGGTCAGCGGTGTGGTATGGGGGCCGGTGGGGCTGGCACTGCTGTTTGGCACCGGCTGCCTGCTGACGGTGCGCACCGGTTTTTTCCAGCTGCGGTATTTCGGGTACTGGATGCGCCACACCATCGGGGCCATCTTCCTGGACCGGAACGTGACCGCCCACACGGACGATGAAGCCATCAGCCAGTTTCAGAGCCTTTGCACGGCGCTGGCGGCGACCATCGGCACCGGCAACATCGTGGGCGTGGCGGCGGCCATTCTGGCAGGCGGGCCGGGGGCTGTGTTCTGGATGTGGGTCATGGCCCTGCTGGGGATGATGACCAGTTATGCCGAGAACGTGCTGGGCATCTGCTACCGCCGCCGGGATGCCGCCGGAAAATGGTGCGGCGGGCCTATGTACTATCTGGCCGAGGGGCTGGGCGGCGGCTTTGGCCGGGCACTGGCGGTGCTGTTTGCCTGCTTTTGCGTGCTGGCCAGCTTCGGCATGGGGAACATGAGCCAGATCAACTCCATTGCGGGCAATCTGCAGGCGGTGTTCCGGGTGCCGCCAGTGGCAACGGGCATCGTACTGGCCCTGCTCACCGGGCGGGTCATACTGGGCGGGCTGAAGCGGGTGGCCGCAGTTACGGAGGCCATCGTCCCGCTCATGGCCCTGTTCTACCTGTTCGGGGCGCTGACCGTGGTCTGTGTCCATTGGGCGGCTGTTCCGGCGGCATTCGCGGCCATCTTCCGGGGGGCGTTTGGCTTGCAGGCCGCCGGGGGCGGGGTGCTGGGTTACGGCATGGCCCGGGCCATCAGCTGGGGATTCAAGCGGGGAGCCTTTTCCAACGAAGCAGGACTGGGCGCGTCGGTGCTGGTGCACTGCGCGGCCAACGTGGAGGAGCCTGTCCAGCAGGGAATGTGGGGCATATTTGAGGTGTTTGCAGATACCATGGTGGTCTGCACCCTCACGGCTCTTGTGGTACTCACCAGCGGCCTTGTGGATCTGGACACCGGTGCGGCCCTGACCGGTGTGGAGGGCTCCGCACTGGTGGGGCAGGCCTTTTCCACGGTGTTTGGGGCGTTCGGGCCGCAGTTCATCGCGGTGTCGGTCCTGCTGTTTGCCTATTCCACTACGCTGGGGTGGAGCCATTACGGCACCCGGGCAGTGGTGTATCTGCTGGGGGAGCGCGCCGCCGCAGGATATAAGCTGGTGTTCGCAGCCATGGTGCTGGTGGGTGCTGTGATGAAGCTGGATCTGGCCTGGGCGCTCTCCGATACCTTCAACGGCCTGATGATGCTGCCCAATCTTGTGGGCGTGGTGGGGCTTTCGGGAGTGGTGGTCCGGGAGACACAAGCGTACCTGAAACGAAAATGACCCTCTCCGTCCTTGCAGTCTGTCTGTCAGATGCGGGATGGAGAGGGTCATTCTTTATCGCTTCTTTTTATTTGGCTTCGGGGCAGGCCGCTTCAGGCTCCGCACCGCGTCACGCCCGGCGGCGATGCCGCTGCCAAAGGCCCAGTGCAGGTTGAAGCCGCCGCAGCTGCCGGCGCAGTCCAGCGTTTCACCCACAAAGTAAAGGCCGGAGCAGCCCTTGAACTGGAAGCTGGGGGTCACTTCGGTCAGGCTCAGGCCGCCGCCGGTGGTCTGGGCCTGCTTCCAGCCGCAGGGGGTCAGACCCTCGAACAGCCAGTGCTTGGCCGCGTTGGCCAACACCTGCCAGGCGGCATCCGGCAGGGTGTCCACCGGTTTTTCAGGCAGCTTTGCCGCTGCCCACAGGGCGCGGCCCAGCTTGGGATTGAGCAGACCTGTCCAGAAATCCGCAGGTGCCTTGCCCGGCAGCAGGGGCACCCGGGCCGCAAACAGGGCGGTCAGGGCAGTCTCGTCCAGCATGGGGAAGAGGTCCAGCTCAACGGCCGGGCGCTTTGGCCCCCGCCCCGGGGCCAGATGGCCGGACAGCTGCATGATGCAGATGCCCGAAAGCCCGTAGTCCGTGAACTGCACCTCACCGTTTTCCACGGCCACGGCGCAGTGGCGGTCGAGGTCCAGCAGGGTGGCAGAGGCTTTGGCCCGGATGCCGGCCAGAGACCGGTTGGGCCTGGCTGTCTGAAGGGCGGTCAGGCAGGGGTACAGCGGCTCCAGCTTTCCGCCGCACTGGGCGGCGAATCGGGTGCCGAAGCCGTCGGTGCCGAACTGCGGCCCGGCATTGCCGCCCATGGCGCAGATGACGGCATCGGCCCGCAGGGTCTGGTCATGGCCCTCGGCATCCTCGCACAGGATGGTATAGCCGCTGCGGTTCTGGCTCAGGGTCTGCACGGTGCAGCCGGTACGCACCTCCACGCCCAGCCGGGCAAGGTGGCCTTCCAGCAGGGCCAGCACGTCTGCGGCCTGGTTGGAGTAGGGGTACACCCGTCCGGCTTCATCGGTGCGGGTGTACAGGCCCAGCGCTGCGAACCATTCCAGCGGCGCGGCGGCATCCACCGCGGTCAGCAGGGGCCGCAGGGCGGCGGGGTCAGCGGTGAAATACTGCTCCGGTGCAATTCCGGTGTTGTCCAGATTGCAGCGGCCGTTGCCGGTGGCCAACAGCTTTTTGCCGCACCTGGGGTTGCGGTCCAGCACCGTCACCCGCACTGCCCCTGCCGGGGCAGACTGGGCGGCGGCCAATGCGGCGGCAAGGCCCGCTGCACCGCCGCCCAATATCACGATCTGCTGCATAAGAGCACCCCCCTCAGAAATCCATACATTTTATTATAACATACACAGCAGCAAAAGGATAGAAGAATGCCCCAAATTTGCAGCGAATAATCTTTGACGAAAGCCTTGACAGAAAAAGCAGAATTTGGTAGTGTTGATTCGACGGAATTGCGTGGTTTCGCAGGCTGTGGAAATGCGGCTGGAAAAGGGCAGAGAGTTGGGACTCTGCTGAGGAGAAGCTGAATATGTGGAAGAAAAAAGAAAGATGGACGGCAGCTGCGCTGCTGCTGGCGATGGTCGTGGTGACAGGTCTGTGCTGGTACGTCCTGTACATCCGGCAGCAGTTCTATGACGAAGGCACCCGCAACCTGCTGGAGACCTATGAGCAGGTGGATAAGGCGTTTACCATCTTCAGCCGGAGCAACTGGAACATGCTGAACGAGTGGGGCAAGAGCCTGCAGGCTGCCAATGAGGAGGGCCTGGCGGAGGAACGCCTGCGCAGCTATGAGGCCGAGCGGGAGATCTGGCGGTACAGCAGCGTGTATCTGTTCAATGAAAACTGCGAATATTGGAGCATCCGGGGCAAGCATGAAAAAGTGGATCACCTCTGGACGGCCTTTGAGGAGATGTACCGCACAGGCAAGCCTACGGTGTCCAGCTACATCATGCGGAGCGGGGAGCGCCGGGTGGTATACGCTGCGCCCATTGCGCCGGTGGAGATCGATGGAACTACCTACACCAGCCTTGCAGTGAGCTATCGGAATAAGACCATAGAGGAATTGATTGGCGGCAGTGCTTACGGCGGCCAGAGCGACTGCTACATCATCCATCCCGATGGCGATGTAATGCTCTCGGAGGAGCCCAAGAGCGAGATCGAGGACTGGATGGACAACCTGTTCGACTACCTGCAGAAGTATGCACAGGTGGATGCGGGTACACTGACCCGGGCCCGGCAGGACGTGGCAGAGGGCCGCAGCGGCAGCCTTTCCTACTGGCTTGAGGGCAAGAGCTATTATCTGGTCTACCAGCCTGTGGGCTTTCAGGATCTGTCCATTGTGGGCATCGTCGGCCGTGGCGTGGTGGACAGTGGAATGCGGAAGATCCAGAACGCCACCATCCTGCTGCTGGCTGGGCTGTTCTTCTGCGCAGGCATCGTGCTGGTGCACGGTGTCCGCACCGATGCCCGCCTGCGCGTGGAGGAAAAGGAGCGCGCCCTCCGGCAGGAAGGGGAGGCCCGCCAGCAGATGGAGGACCTGGCCAACACCGACGGCCTGACCGGACTGTATAATGAACGCTATTTTGACGCATTGTTGAAAGAAAACGAGCTGAACAGGATACCGTTTGTCCTGTTCTACCTCGACCTTGACCGTTTCAAGCCTGTGAACGACCGTTACGGCCACGATGTGGGCGACCAGCTGCTCAAGGAGGTGGCCAGCCGCCTGCGGGGCTGCGTGCGGGAGAGCGATGCGGTGTTCCGCATCGGCGGGGATGAGTTCGCCCTCATCGTCAACGGAGCCGTAACGGAGGGGTTCTGCAAGAGCCGGGTGGAAAAGATCAAGGCAGCCATCCGGGAGCCTTACCGCCTGAAGGATGCAGAGGTGCAGGTTGGCACCAGCTGCGGCTGTGCGGTCTACCCCTGCGACAGCGACGATGTGCGTGCCATCCGCATCCTGGCCGACCACCGGATGTATGAGGATAAGCAGCGCTCCGGCAGGAGCTGCGAGTGACGAGAACGATAAAAGATTTCTCCCAGTTTCTTGTGCTTTCTCCCAAAATGAGCGTATAATTGGGAGAAGGAAGAACGGGCTGGGAGAAGGAATGGGTGAATCATGCGTACATTTGATTATAAAAAGATTGCAGAATACTCCTGGGATAATGAGGTCTTGTCTTATGTTGCGAAGATCCATGAATGCAAGGGGCGGCAGGAACTATATCTGAAACAAAGGCCCGCTGGAACCATACGAGACACCGGGTGCTGTGGAGGCACTTTGCTGCACTTATCAGGATGTGCTGCACAGAGAACTCGTTGATCCCCTGCTTTTGATCCCCTGTTTTATCTTGGATTTTCTCTGTATCCATCCTTTCAATGATGGTAACGGCAGAATGAGCCGGCTGCTGACCCTTTTGATGCTGTATCAGAATGGATATGTTGTGGGGCAGTACATCAGCATTGAAAAAGCAATTGCAGAGACTAAGGATGAGTACTATGCAGCACTGGCGCAGGCTGATCAGCACTGGCATAAGGAGGAAAATGACCCGACACCGTTTATCAAATATATGCTGGCGGTGATCTGCTCCTGCTATCAGGATTTTGAGCAGCGGGTCGATCTGGTTAGCGGGGGACAGAAGCGCGTGACGGCGTACGAACGAGTGCGCAGTTATGCGATGGAAAGGCTGGGAGCCTTTACAAAACAGGAGGCCGCAGAGGCCTGCCCGGGCTTTGGTACAAGCTCGATTGAAAGCGCGCTGAAAAAACTGACAGAGGAGGGCGTTCTGGAGAGGATCGGCGCGGGCAGAAAGACGCAGTATGTGCGCAGGTAAGGCTCCGGCAGGAGCTGAATGAATAATTCCCTTCCTGTTTCCACAGAATAACCATACTTCGCAGAAATCTGGAAGCAAAACCGGAACATGGAAAGGAAGGGAACCTTATGAAAGCAACCGGCATCGTGCGCCGCATCGATGAGCTGGGGCGGGTGGTTATCCCCAAGGAGATCCGCCGCACCCAGCGCATCCGCAGGGGAGACCCGCTGGAGATCTTCACAACAGGGGACGGTGAGGTCATCTTCAAAAAGTATTCGCCCATGGGGGAACTGAGCGGGGTGACGGCCCAGTATGTGGATGTGCTGAGCAAGTGCTTTGCCCTGACGGCCTTTGTCTCAGACCGGGACCGCATTCTGGCGGCATCCGGTGCGGGCAGGCGGGATCTGGCAGACCGCAGTGTGAGCCAGCCGCTGGAAAAGCTGATGGACAGCCGCAAACCCTACCAGAGCGATGGCAGCCCTGAAAAGGCATTGCTGCCCTGTGAGGGCTCACCCCGGGTGCTGCTGTGTGCCGTGCCCATCATCGCGGCGGGAGATGTCACCGGCAGTGTGGGCCTGCTCACGGAGGACCGCACTGCCCAGCCCGATGCCGCCCAGCTCAAGGCGGTGAACGTGGCGGCGGCATTTCTGGCAAAGCAGATGGAGGAATGATCTATTATATAGGAGAGCCGCCGCAGGGCGGCTCTTTTTTGTGCGGCCTTTATGACAGAATTATGAATCTTTCAAAACTTTTCTGAGAAGCTATTGACAGCGCCGCAAAATTGGATATAATGGTCTTAGCACTCAGGAAGAATGAGTGCTAAAGAGCAAAAAGCGAACGAAGGAGGCAGGCGCTATGACGATGGATGCACGCAAACAGCGTGTTTTGCAGGCGATCGTTGCGCTGTATGGCCTCGAGGGCGAGCCCGTGGGCAGCAGTGTGCTGGCAAACTACTTTGATATGGCAGTTTCCAGTGCCACGCTGCGCAACGAGATGGCCGCGCTGACCAAGCTGGGTCTGCTGGAGCAGCCCCACACCAGCGCAGGCCGTGTCCCCAGTGCCAAGGGCTACCGTTATTATCTGGATCATCTTCTCACCGATGACCAGCCGCTGGACCGTGTGACCCGCGCCCGTGTGGACGCGGTGTTCGCAAGCCTTGACCACGAGCCGGAAAAGCTGGCACAGGGTGCTGCCAAGGCGTTGGCCGCCATCAGCGGCTGCACCGCCGCCGTCAGCACCCCCTGTGCTGAGGATCTCTGCATCGCCCATTACGAGGTGGTGCAGGTGGGCCGCAGCGCCGCAGCGGTGCTGGCTGTGACCACTGCCGGTTATGTCCGCACCCGTGTTGCGCGGGTCCGCACCGGTCTTTCCCGGGAAAATGCGGCGGCGCTTGCCGCCCTGCTCAACCGGAACCTGACCTTTGTGGCTCCTGTTGATCTGTCGCCCCGGCTCCTTGCAGAGCTGTGCAGCCAGATCAGCCCGGAGCTGGTGCCGGTGATCAGCGCCGCCGCCGCCATCCTGCAGGATTCCACCCAGCCCCATGTGTATCTGGGGGGTGAGCAGTACCTGCTGGACTGGCCCCAGCTGGACGGCAAGGTGGGCAGCATCCTGAGCCTGCTGAACGACGAAGAGCAGGCCGCCGCCCTCATTGCACCCCCGGCAGAGCAGAGCGAAAGCATCCTGCTGGGCGAGGATCTGGAACCTCAGATCCCTGGCCTGTGCATCGTGAGTGACCGGTATCTGGTGGGCGGAGGCCTCTGGGGCTCCGTGGCCCTCATCGGCCCCACCCGGATGCCCTTCCAGAAGCTGATGCCGCTGCTCCACACCTTTGCCGATCAGCTTGGCGAAGGAATGAGCGGCAAACGAAAAGATACCCCGCAGGCAGCCGCACCCCGGCGGACTGTGATCTATAAGGAGGACCTGGAATGAGCGAAGAAACAAAAAAGACCCCGCAGACAGAAGAACCTGCCGTGGAGCCCAACACCGCCGAGCAGGCCGCCCCGGAAACTGCACCTGAGCAGGCAGCGGCTCCCGAGACGAACGCTGAAGCGGCAGACCCCAAGAAAAAGGATGGCTTCTTCAACAAGAAGGCCCGGGAGCTGGAGGCCGTGAAGGCAAAGCTGGACGCGGCTGAGAAGAATGCCAATCAGGCCAAGGATCAGTTGCTGCGGATGGCCGCCGAGTATGAGAACTACCGCAAGCGCTCCACCCGTGAGGCTGACCAGAAGTTCAACGACGGCGTGTCCTTTGCCGTGAACCAGATCATCCCCATTCTGGATACGCTGGAGATGGCGGCCAACGCCCCCACCACCGACGAGAATTACAAGAAGGGCGTGACCATGACGCTGGACAAAGCCGCCAAGGCGCTGAGCACCCTCCATGTGGAGGAGATCGAGGCGCTGGGCAAGCCCTTTGACCCCAACTTTATGAATGCCGTGCAGCAGATCCCCGCCCCCGATGGGCAGGAGAGCGGCACCGTGATCACGGTTTACCAGAAGGGCTACAAGCTGGGCGATAAGATCGTCCGCCATGCCACTGTTGTTGTGGCAGAGTGATTTTGCAAGACCCCGCAAGGGTTTTCAAATATAACATCCGCTTGGTAACATTTGAGCATCACATAAACAAAAAACGTTCTGAATTTGAGAGGAGCTTTCATTATGAGTAAGATCATTGGTATCGACCTTGGTACTACCAACAGCTGCGTGGCTGTTATGGAGGGCGGCGAGCCCGTTGTTATCGCTAACTCTGAGGGTGCACGCACCACCCCGTCCGTTGTCGGCTTCACCAAGACCGGCGACCGTCTGGTGGGTCAGGTGGCAAAGCGCCAGGCCATCACCAACCCCGAGAACACGGTGGCTTCCATCAAGCGTTATATGGGCACCGACCACAAGGTGACCCTGAACGGCAAGGAGTACACTCCCCAGCAGGTCAGCGCTATGATCCTGCAGAAGCTGAA
>ENA-ORCP01003520-ORCP01003520.1-human-gut-metagenome-genome-assembly--contig:-NODE-3520-length-11617-cov-21.475997_pt1 | contig 11617 bp, 9 predicted proteins | sample MGYA00242990_ERZ507991 | MGnify/ENA primary metagenome ERZ507991 (study PRJEB26167, sample SAMN06115496) | human gut metagenome | host: Homo sapiens | place: China:Henan | collected 2015-05-07... | reverse complement strand
AAATTACCATTTCTCTTTATAGTTAATTTCTAAATGTCGTTCCTATCCACATGCCGGCGGCTGCAAAAACAATGCATACTGCCACGCTCAGCCCCACGTAGGCCGCCGCCGTGTAACATTCCGCACGCAGCAGGCGCACCGCGTCGGCCGAAAAGGTCGAAAAAGTGGTGAACCCGCCGCAGAAACCCACGATGAGCAGCCATCCGAGTGTCTCGGAGCTGGTAGCTTCGAGTAGAATGCCGATCAGCAGCGAACCCGCGGCATTGACCGTGAACGTACCCGCTGGGAATCCCAGCAGCGTCTGCCCCGCCATGATCCCGCCGGAAAGCAGGTAACGGACGATGCTGCCGGCAGCACCGCCGCATCCTACGGCCAGAAGTTCACGAATCATAAGTTAAATATACGCCAAATTTTAAGGATATGCAAATTTACAGAAAAAATGCTTACGGATTGTTATTTTTCCTGCCGTTTTTTCGAGGTTTTTTGTCGTATCGGGGTTTAAGGTTGGCGGATTTGTCCGTCGCCCGAGACGATATACTTGTAGGTCGTGAGCTCGGGCAGTCCCATCGGGCCGCGGGCGTGGAGTTTCTGCGTCGAGATACCCACTTCGGCGCCGAAGCCGAACTGCCCGCCGTCGGTGAAGGCGGTCGAGACGTTGACGTAGACGCAGGCGGCGTCGACGCTGCGCGTGAACTGCGTGGCGGCCTGCTTGTTTTCGGTGACGATGGCCTCGCTATGGCGCGACGAGTAGCGGGCGATATGCGCCAGTGCCCCGTCGAGCGATGCGACGGTCTTGACGGCCAGTTTGTAGTCGAGGAACTCGGTGCCGAAATGCTCTTCGGCGGCATGTTCCAGCAACCCGGCGGGGTAGTGCCCGTCGAGGGCGGCGAAAGCCTCTTCGTCGGCGTAGACCGTCACATGCGCCCCGGCCAGCGGTGCGCACAGCTCCGGAAGGTCGGTGAGGCGGCCGCGGTGGATGACCAGGCAGTCGAGGGCGTTGCAGACGCTCACGCGGCGCGTCTTGGCGTTGCAGACCACGGCACGTCCCTTTTCGAGGTCGCCGTCGATGTCGAAATAGGTGTGGACGATGCCGGCGCCCGTTTCGATGACCGGGATGCGGGCGTTCTCGCGGACGAAGCGGATCAGCCCCGCCCCGCCGCGCGGGATGACTACGTCGACATAGCCCACGGCGCTCAGCAGCGCCCCCACGGCTTCGTGCCCCGCGGGGAGCAGCGTGAAGGTGTTTTCGTCGATGCCTTCGGCGCCGAGCGCTTCGTGCAGCAGCGCCGCGATCGCCTCGTTGGAATGGCGGGCGTCGCTGCCCCCTTTCAGGACGCAGGCGTTGCCCGTCTTGACGCAGAGCGCGAAGATGTCGGCCGTGACATTGGGGCGGGCTTCGCAGACCATGCCGATCACGCCGAACGGTACGCGGCGCTTGACGATGGTCATGCCGTTGGGGCGCGTCCAGCGCGCCAGTTCCTCGCCTTGAGGCGAGCGCAGGTGCGAAATGGCCTCCATGTCGGAGGCGATGGCGTCGATGCGTTCGGGGGTCAGCCGCAGGCGGTCGAGCATGGGCGACGAGGCGGGCATGGCCTCGATGTCGCGGGCGTTGGCTTCGAGCAATGCGGGCGTATGCCCGCGCAGGAGCCTTGCGGCGTGTTGCAGGATGCGGCCGAGGCGTTCGGGTTCGACGTCGGCCAGCGCCGTCCCGGCCTTCCGGGCGGCCTTGAACAGGGATTCGTATTCCATAATCGGTTATTCCAGGTAGAGGTAATCGCAGTGGACGAGGGGCTTGAGCCCTTTGCGTCCGATATTGCGGCGGGCGGTGGCGCTGTCGCACGAGATGCGTCCCACGGCCAGCTGTGCCCCGTCGGGCGAGAGGATGCGCACCAGGTCGTCGCGTTCGAAATCGCCTTCGACGGCTGTGACGCCCACGGCGAGGATGCTGGCGGCCTTGCTGGCGCGGACGGCTGCGGCGGCGCCCTGGTCGATGCGCAGGATGCCCTTGGCGAAGCCTTCGCTGCTGGCGATCCATTTCTTGACGCCCGAGGCTGCCCTCGGAGCCGGTTCGAAGCGGGTGCAGGGCACCTCTTCGCCGGTCAGCACCAGGTCGGTGAGGATGCCGTCGCGGCGGCCGTTGGCGATGATGACCTCGATGCCTTCGGCCGCCGCACGCGACGAGACGCGGCTCTTGGTGGCCATGCCGCCGCGGCCGCGCGACGAGCGTACGGGGTCGATGTACTGCGAGAGGTCTTCCGAGGGTTTCACACGGCGGATGACCTGCGATGCGGGGTCGGCGGGCGAGCCGTCGTAGATGCCGTCGATGTTGCTCAGGATAATGAGCGCCTCGGCGTTCATCATGGCCGCGACGAGCCCCGAGAGCTCGTCGTTGTCGGTGAACATCAGTTCGGTGACCGAGATGGTGTCGTTCTCGTTGACGATCGGCAGCACGCCGTTGGCGAGCATCGTCTCCATGCAGTTGCGCTGGTTGAGGTACTGCCGCCGTGTGGAGAGGCTCTCCTTGGTGGTGAGCACCTGCCCGCAGACGATGCCGTATTCGTTGAAGAGGTCGTAGTAGCGGTTGAGTAGCTTGACCTGCCCCACGGCGGAGAAGAGCTGCCGTGCGGAGACCGAATCGAGCTTCCCGGCGCGTTGCCCGAGGATGCTGCGCCCCGAGGCCACGGCTCCCGACGAAACCAGGATGACCTCGGTGCCCGCGCGGTGGAGCCGGGCCACCTGGTCGACCAGGGCCGAGATGCGGGTGGTGTCGGGACGGCCGTCGTCGCGCGTCAGCACGTTGCTGCCCACCTTGATGACGATGCGCCGGTATTTGTTCTGTGCGTCCATATGCGTTTCATTCGCCGGGAATGGCCCGGCTCAGGGTTCGAATTTGTAGCCCACGCCCTTGATGGTGACGATGCGTTCGTCGCCGATCTTCTGGCGCAGTTTGCGGATGTGCACGTCGATGGTGCGGTCGCCCACGACCACCTCGGTGCCCCAGATCTTCGTATATATCTCTTCGCGCGAGAAAAGCTTCCCGGGCGACGAATAGAGCAGGTCGAGCAGCGCGAATTCCTTGCGCGGAAGGGCTATCTCGTGGCCGTCGCGCGTCACGGTGTAATGCTCGCGGTCGACGGCGATGCCTGCCGCGGCAGGTTCCGCCGGCGCGGTTTCGGCGTCGATCCGCTTGAGGATGGCCTGCACGCGGCTGACCAGCAGCTTCATCTTGATCGGCTTGGTGAGGTAGTCGTCCGCCCCGACACCGAAGCCCGTAAGCTGCTGATCCTCCTCGCCCAGCGCCGAGAGAAATACCACCATCGTGTCGCGCAGCTGCGGATCCTGGCGGATGGCACGGCAGGTCTGCGCACCGTCCATGACGGGCATCATCATGTCCAGCAGGATCAGGTGCGGACGGCACTCGGCGGCGGCCTTCAGCGCCTCGGCGCCGTTCTGCGCCGTGAATACTTCGTAGCCCTCCTTCTGGAGGTTGTACCTCACGAATTCGAGGATGTCGATTTCATCGTCGACAAGCAGGATGCGGTGGCTCATGGTTCCGGTTGACAGGTTTTGTATCGCACGCGGCAATTGGGCGCGGTTGCGTGCCGCTCATATCTCGGGCGAAGTTAGCAAATTTCCGGCTAAATCGTTCGGTAGCCCGGGAAAAATGGTTATATTTGCGAGATTTATATACTTCCGTATATATGGAAATCAAAAACGTGTACTGAGATGGCTACTGAAAATCCGAATCTTCCTGCTCCCGAGGAGCGAGTCAGCGATGCTGCTGAAGATGTGCAGACCGTAACTTCCGAAGTGACTTCCGAAGTCCCTGAAACCGAGGCCTCCGCAGCAGCGGAGGCGGAACCCGTCGTGGAAACACCCGCGGCAGAAGAACCCGAGACGGAAAAATCCGTTGCGGGAACGCCCGCGGCAGAGGTGCCCGTGGCTGAAGCGCCTGCGGCGGAGGAGCCCGTGGCGGAACCCGAGGCCGCGCCGCGTGCGAAGCGTGCCCGTATCAAGCCCGTTGCCGAGGCGGTGGAGACCGAATCCGGCGAGGAGGCCGTGCCGGCCGGTGCCGAAGTGGATTTCGCGGACGAGGAGGCGGCGCTCGCCGCGCAGGATGCCGGGCTGGAACTGGAGGGCGAGACGGCCGAAGAGGCCGCTGCCGACCAACTGGCCCAGGAAGCGCCGTCCGCCGAGGACAAGTTTGCCGGGAAGGGCAAGGAAGAGCTGGTAGCCCTCTTTATGCGTATGCTCGAAGAGCAGCCCGTGCAGTCGATCCGCCGGGATGTGGAGGCGCTGAAGATCGCTTTCTACCGCATCCGCCGCGCCGAGGTCGAGGCCGCACGCCGCAAGTTCGTCGAGGAGGGGGGCAGCGAAGAAGATTTCGCACCGGCCGTGGACGGCGCCGAAGTACAGCTCAAGGAGTTGTTCAAGGAGTACCGCCATCGCCGCGACGAGTTCATCGCGAACCTCGAGGCCGAGAAGGAGAAGAACCTCCAGGTCAAGCTCGGGATCATCGAGGAGCTCAAGGAACTGGTCAATTCGGACGAGACGCTCAACCATACCTTCAATAAGTTCCGCGAATTGCAGCAGCGCTGGAAGGAGACCGGCATCGTGCCGCAGCAGAACGTCAAAGACCTGTGGGAGACCTACAACCTGCATGTCGAGAATTTCTACAGCTTCATCAAAATCAACAAGGAGCTGCGCGACCTCGACCTGAAGAAGAACTACGAGCAGAAGATCGCCCTCTGCGAGCAGGCCGAAGCGCTGGTGCTGGAGCCTTCGGTTGTGGAGGCGTTCCACAAGCTGCAGAAGCTGCATGACGAGTGGCGCGAGACGGGCCCCGTAGCCAATGAATATAAAGAGGTGCTCTGGGAGCGTTTCAAGGCGGCGTCGAGCCGTATCAACAAACAGCATCAGGAGCATTTCGAATCGCTCAAGGGCGAGCAGGTCAAAAACCTCGAACTCAAGACGGAGCTTTGTGCCGCCACCGAGGAGCTGGCCGCGCAGCCGCTCACGACCCGCAAGGAGTGGAACCGTGCGAGCGACCGCCTGCTGGAGATCCAGAAGACCTGGAAAACCATCGGCTTCGCACCCAAGAAGGACAACAACCGTATCTACGAGCGTTTCCGCACGGCATGCGACAAGTTCTTCGAGGCCAAGCGGCAGTTCTATGCCGGGGTGAAGGCCGAGATGGAGCACAACCTGCAGCTGAAGACCGAGATATGCGAGGCCGCCGAGTCGCTGATGAACAGCGAGGAGTGGAAGAAGGCCACGGACGAGCTGATCGCCCTGCAGGCCCGCTGGAAGGAGATCGGTGCCGTGTCGCGCCGTCATTCGGATGCGATCTGGAAGCGTTTCCGTGCCGCATGCGACAAGTTCTTCGAGCGCAAGGCTTCGCATTTCGCCAGTGTGGACGGCGAATACGAGGAGAACCTCCGGCAGAAACTCGCCCTGCTCGATGAGATGGCCGCGGCCGATGTCAAGGCCGGAGGATACGACGTGATCCGCGAGTTCCAGCGCCGCTGGGGCGAGATCGGGTTCGTGCCCATCAAGCAGAAGGATGCCATCCAGAAGAAATACAAGGCCGCCGTCGATGCGCTGTTCAACACGCTGCGCGGTTCGGAGCGCGACCGTTCGATGAACCGTTTCCGCGAGAAGGTCTCGACGCTCAAATCGGCGGGCAGCAACCGCCTGCGTTCGGAGCGCGAGCGCCTTTACAATAAGGTGCGCCAGCTCGAACAGGAGATCGGCCTGCTGGAGAACAACATCGGTTTCTTCGCCAAGTCGAAGAACGCCGAGGCGCTCGTCGCCGATGTGAAGGCCAAGATCGACCGCGCCCGCGAAGAGATGGCCGCCGCGATCGAGAAGGTGAAGCTCATCGACCGCCAGGCACAGGAGGAGAACCAGGAGCACAACGAAAATAAATAGATATAGTCAGTAATGAAACTTTCCAAACCCAAGTACATATTTGTTACGGGCGGTGTCGCATCGTCGCTCGGCAAGGGTATTATTTCGGCCTCGATCGCCCGCCTGCTGCAGGCCCGAGGCTATTCGGTGACCATCCAGAAACTCGACCCCTACATCAACGTCGACCCCGGCACGCTGAACCCCTATGAACACGGCGAATGCTACGTGACCGAGGACGGCGCCGAGACCGACCTCGACCTGGGGCACTACGAGCGTTTCACGAACCAGCCCACGTCGAAGGCCAACAACGTCACGACGGGAAAGATCTACAAGAGCGTGATCGAGAAGGAGCGCAAGGGCGAGTACCTGGGCAAGACCGTGCAGGTCATCCCCCATATCACCGACGAGATCAAGCGCCGTATCCAGATGCTGGCGCAGAAGAAAGTTTACGACGTGATAATCACCGAGATCGGCGGTACGGTGGGCGACATCGAGTCGCTGCCGTTCATCGAATCGGTACGCCAGCTGCGCTATTCGCTGGGCTACAAGAGCACGGCGCTCGTGCACCTGACGCTGATCCCCTATATGGCCGCTTCGGGCGAACTGAAGACCAAGCCCACGCAGCATTCGGTCAAGGCCCTGCTCGAAAACGGGTTGCAGCCCGACATCCTCGTGCTGCGCACGGAGCATCCGCTGTCGACCAACCTGCGCCGCAAAGTGGCGTTGTTCTGCAATGTCGACGCCAACGCCGTGATGGAGTCGATCGACGTGCCGACGATCTACGAAGTGCCGCTGAAGATGCACGAACAGCACCTCGACGAGGTGGTGCTCGACAAACTGAACCTGCCGGCCGAGAAGGAACCCGACATGGCGGCGTGGACGGCCTTCGTGGAGAAGGTGAAGCACCCGGCCAAGAAGATCGAGATCGCGCTGGTCGGCAAATATACCGAATTGCCCGACGCTTACAAGTCGATCTGCGAATCGTTCATCCACGCAGGCGCCGTGAACGACTGCAAGGTCAAGTTGCGCTATGTCAATTCGGAAAAGGTTACAGCCGAGAATGTGGCCGAGAAGCTGGGCAGGATGTCCGGTATCCTCGTGGCCCCGGGCTTCGGCAACCGCGGTATCGAAGGTAAGATCGTCGCTGTGCGCTATGCACGTGAGAACAAGATCCCGTTCCTGGGAATCTGCCTCGGTATGCAGTGCGCCGTGATCGAATTCGCACGCAACGTGCTGGGTCTGGCCGATGCGAATTCGAGCGAAATGGAGTCTACGCCCCATCCGGTGATCGACCTGATGGAAGAGCAGAAGGGGGTGACGGCCAAGGGCGGCACGATGCGGCTGGGCGCTTATCCCTGTACGCTGAAGAAAGGTTCGAAAGTCGCGGCGGCCTACGGCAAGCTCCATATTTCGGAGCGTCACCGTCACCGTTACGAATTCAACAACGACTATATGGCTGCGTTCGAAGGTGCCGGTATGCAGGCCGTGGGCATCAACCCCGACACGGGGCTGGTCGAGGTCGTCGAGGTCGAGGGACATCCCTGGTTCGTCGGTACGCAGTACCATCCCGAGTACAAGAGTACGGTGCTGAACCCCTCGCCGCTGTTCGTGGCATTTGTGGGAGCGGCACTCGAATATGCCGGGAAGAAATAGTAACAACACTTATCACAGCGAAAGAACGAAACATTTTTAAATGGATAAAAAAACAATTTTAGGTATTGTCGTCGTGGCGGCGCTTTTCCTGGGGTTCGCCTATTTCAATACCAAACAGCAGGAGAAATATCAGCAGGAAATGGCCGCGTATCAGGCCTATCAGGATTCTGTGGCCGCTGCGACGCGCCCCGTAGTCCCCGTAGCCGACAGTACGGCCGTGGCGGCTTCGGATACGGCTGCGCCCGAGGCTGCGGCAAATGCCGCCGATGCCGTACGCCGGCAGCAGGTCGCTGCGTTGGGCGAATACCTCGCCGGTGCGCGTGACGCGGAGGAGTTTACCGTCGAGAACGATGTGATGATCGTGACCTTTTCGACCCGCGGCGGCCGGATCACGGGCGTGACGCTCAAGGATTACACCAAGTATGCACCCCGCGGCAAGCGTGACCAGCTGATCGAGCTGATGGATCCCGCGAGTGCCAGGTTCGACCTTTCGTTCTACGTGAAGAACGGCTTGAATAACGTCAAGGTCAACACGATGGACTATGTCTTCCGGGCCCAGCCCGAACAGGTCGAAGGCGATGCCCGGAGGGTGGTGATGCGCCTGCCCGTGGCTGCGGATGCCTGGCTCGAATATGAGTACCTTATATATAATAAGCAGGTGCCCGAGCGTGACTACCTCGTGGACTTCAACGTGCGGCTGGTGAATATGGCGCCGCAGATGGCCAACCAGGCGTCGATCGGTATCGACTGGTCGAACAATTCCTACCAGAACGAAAAGGGATTCCAGAACGAGAACATGTACACGACGATCTCGTACCGGTTCCCGGGCGAGAGCTCGATCGAGGATCTGGGGATGAGCGAAAAATCCAAGTCGAAGAGCATCTCCACATCGGTCAACTGGGTGGCTTTTAAGCAGCAGTTCTTTTCGTCGGCGTTCATTGCCCCGCAAAATGTCACCAACGCCAACCTGGCGTTCGATACGGCGGCTCCCGGTTCGGAATTACTGAAGAGTTTTTCGGCGCAGATGACCGTGCCCTATACGGTGCAGACCGAAGGGTATGACTTCGCATTCTATTTCGGCCCGAACAAATACGCCATCCTCAAGAAGGTCGCCGCTGCGGACGGCGAGGAACTGCACATGGAGCGCCTGATCCCGCTGGGATGGGGTATCTTCGGCTGGGTGAACCGCTGGTGCGTCATCCCGGTCTTCGACTTCCTACGCAATTATATCGCCAGCTTCGGCATCATCATCCTGATCCTGGTGATCCTGGTGAAACTCGTCATCTCTCCGCTTACGTACAAGAGTTACGTCTCGATGGCGAAGATGCGCCTGATAAAACCGCAGGTGGACGAGCTCAACAAGAAATACCCCAAGAAGGAGGACGCCATGAAAAAACAGCAGGCGACGATGGAGCTCTACAAGAAAGCGGGCATCAACCCCATGGGCGGATGTATACCCATGCTGATCCAGATGCCGATCCTGATCGCCATGTTCCGCTTCTTCCCAGCTTCGATCGAGCTGCGCGAACAGCCGTTCCTCTGGGCCGACGACCTTTCGTCGTACGACAGCATCGTGAACCTGCCGTTCTCGATCCCGTTCTACGGCGACCATGTGAGCCTTTTCGCCTTGCTGATGGCCGTGTCGCTGTTCGGGTATTCGTATTTCAACTACCAGCAGACGGCTTCGTCCCAGCCCCAGATGGCCGGTATGAAGTTTATGATGGTCTACATGATGCCGATCATGATGCTGTTGTGGTTCAACAGCTATTCGAGCGGCCTTTGCTACTACTACCTGCTGTCGAACCTCTTTACCATCGGCCAGACGTTGCTGATCCGCCGTATGGTCGACGACGATAAGATCCATGCCGTCATGCAGGCCAATGCCGCAAAACGGAGCAAGGGTAAGAAGTCGAAGTTCCAGCAGCGCTACGAGGAGCTCCTCCGCCAGCAAGAGGCGCAGCAGCGTACCAAACGCAAGTAAACGGTTCGCACCGGCGCAGGGCCGGCGGCGGGGATTGCCGGATACGGTGCAGGCCAATGCGTGAAGCCCGGTGGCCCGCGCGGTTCCGCGAAGCCCGACGATACGCGATATGAATAGGCCGGAGGCGGTTCCTGCGATGCGGGTTTCCGGCTCCGGCCTCGTTTTTGCTCCGTCAGGTTTGCGATTGTATATCCCGACTACGCGGCGGCGGCCTTTTCAGGTGTTGCCGGACGGCGAGGCAGAAGCCCCCTCGGGGAAGCGCTCCGGGAAGGATCGGGCCGCGGGCGCAGCCGGGGCGCTGCACAACAGTTGCCGGGGCGCGCAGCCGGGGATGAAAAAATCCGGGCAGCAAGGCCGAAGTTGCCTCGGGGCGGGACGGAGTTTCGGGCGCGGCCCGGGAGGGGGCACGACAGCTGCCTGGGTACGAAGCCGGGTGTGAATCCGGGGCGCAGGATTTGGAGCACGGAAATCCAGGGGCGCAGAGTGGGGAACGAAAATCCGGGCCGTGAGGCCGGGCGTATCAAGTATATGATTGCCAAATAGTATTGCAGATAACGATGAAACGAACTTTTTTTGTATTGCTCTTGTTGGCGGCCGGAACCGCACTCCGGGCGCAGACATTGGGCGGGGAGTACCGCCTGTCGCGGGTTTTCCCGGTCGAAGGACGGCAGGGGATCGCCGCCGACTCGAACTACTATTATGTTTCGGGCAGTACGGTGCTCTACAAGTACGACAAGCAGGGACGGCTGGTCGCCCGTAACGGGCAGCCGTTCGAAGGGTTGCCGCTCGCCGCGAACCATATCGGCGATATCGACGTATGGAACGGTGAGATTTATGCCGGCATTGAGACTTTCGACGACGGCAAGGGTGAGAATATCCAGGTCGCCGTGTACGATGCCGGCGACCTGACGTGGAAGCGGTCGATCGACTGGGAACCGGCCTCGGGGCAGGTCGAGGTGTGCGGGCTGGCCGTAGACCGCGACCGGAATATGGTCTGGATGGCCGACTGGGTCGACGGGCGCTACCTGTACGGTTATGACCTGGCGACGGGCAAGTATGTGCGCAAAGTCCACCTGCGCCCGGTGCCGCAGTGGCAGCAAGGGATATATATGGCCGGCGGGCAGATGCTCATTTCGGCCGACGACGGCGATGCCGACCTGGACGAGCCGGACAACCTCTATATTGCCGACCTGCGCGACGGGAAAAGCTATGCTGCGGTGTTGCCGTTCCGCATGATGTCCGATTTCCGGCGCGCGGGCGAGATCGAGGGGCTGACCGTCGATCCTGTGACGGACGAGCTGCTGGTACTTTCGAACCGGGGTTCGCGCATCGTGCTGGGAATGGTCAGGGGCTTCTATCCGGGGTACGACAGCGAACTGCACGAAGTCTATGTCTATGAAAAGGTAAAATAGGAAAAGTCCCGGAAGGGACTTTTTTTGTTGAGGGTATGTGCCGGATGCCGATCTCGTTGCCGCCAGCCGATGCCTTTGCGGGCGCATTTCCGGGGGGGCGATTGGCTCCCGCTGTCTTGCTTGCGGGGCGCCCGGTTCCGCGGATGGGCGTTTCCCGTTGCTCGTTGTGGGAGCGTCCTTATTTTGCTGTCGGCTGACAACGTTTTGCCGACGGCTGACGACAGGGGGCTGTCCGCAGGTATCCGCTTGATTTGCCGGGCAGGCTCTGGCCGTCGCTATATCTTTTCCCGCTCCCGGTCTTCGAGGATGGCGTCGAAATTTTCCTCTGCCCACCCGATAAGCGCTGTGAGGTGGGGCATGAGCGACTCGCCGCGGGGCGTGAGCGCATATTCCACGCGGGGCGGCACCTCGGGGTAGACCTTGCGCGACAGCAGCCCGTCCTGTTCCAGCTTGCGGAGTGTCGATGTGAGCATCTTCTGCGAGATGTCGGCCGTCCGGCGGTGGATTTCCGAAAAACGCAGGCACCCGCTCGTATGGAGGTTGTAGAGTACCAGCAGCGACCACTTGTCCCCGAAGCGGTCGACGATATGGCGGATCGGGCAGTGGGCGTAGGTCGGGTGTGCGGTTTTTTCCATGTCCGTTCGGGGCGGTCTTTCTTTCC
>ENA-ORCP01003518-ORCP01003518.1-human-gut-metagenome-genome-assembly--contig:-NODE-3518-length-11624-cov-3.395081_pt1 | contig 11624 bp, 9 predicted proteins | sample MGYA00242990_ERZ507991 | MGnify/ENA primary metagenome ERZ507991 (study PRJEB26167, sample SAMN06115496) | human gut metagenome | host: Homo sapiens | place: China:Henan | collected 2015-05-07 | study... | reverse complement strand
CTCTGCGCACTCGGCATGGGGATTTTCTCGGAGCGGCACGCCGTCACGCTCGGCGCGCTGATTCTCTCCGCCGTCTCGATTGTCAAGCATGTGAAGTCCGCCGCAGCCATGCGCGCCGCGGAAGATGTGCAACCCAAAACGCAGGACGCATAACATGCAAAAAGTCTCCCCTTGCACAGGGGAGGCGAAGATAGCGCGGGTAAGTGCGCACTTTCGGCTCCCCTGTGCAAGGGGAGCTGGCGCGGAACACGCCTGAGGGGTTGTTTTCTGCTTTTTCAATCATTGTTTGCAATGTAACAATCCCTCCGTCATGCTGCGCATGACGCCTCCATTTACACAAGGGAGTCTTGGTGAGAAAGCCAACTCTCTCCCGCCGCGCGCCGCATGTCACACCTTTTTTCAAAAGTTTTTTGAAGGATTCAAAGGGGACTTTTTTACAAAAAAGTCCCCTTTGTCGTTCCTATTCAACTCATTCCTATTCAACTTTCGCAAGCGCGCACGCTGCGGCGGTCTCCTCAATCAGCCGCCGCTCGGAGAACGGCAGTTTGCCGCCGCGCACAAGCTGATACTGCTCGTGCCCCTTGCCGGCAAACAGCACAATATCGCCTGCTCCGGCATGCTCCACGGCATAGCGCACCGCCTCGGCGCGATCCGGAATCGTCTCGCACGGAATCTCGCGCACAAACGCCGCATGGATGGCATCGCAAATAGCGCGCGGGTCTTCAAAATCTGGGTTGTCCGCCGTGAGAATCGCCGCATCCGCATATGCGCTGACCGCCTTGCCAAGCTCAGCGCGCCGCCCCTCGGTGCGCCCGCCGACCGAACCGATCACGCAGACAAGCCGCCGCGGCGCATAGGCGCGCAGCGTGGTCAGCGCGCTCGTAAGGCTCAGCCCATTGTGCGCGTAGTCGAGAATGAACACGGCATCGAGCGGTGTTTTCACGATCTCAAAGCGGCCGCGCACATAGGTGTGCGCAAGCGTCGCCGCCGAAGCCGCCGCCGGAATGCCGTACAGGTGCGCAAGCGCAATGGCACAGAGCGCATTGTGCACGCTGAACGCGCCCGGCATCGGCAGCCGCACGCGGCAGCGCTCGCCGAAATGCGTCAGCGTAAATTCCGCGCCGAGTTCGCCCGCCGCGCGAAACGGCGTGATGTCCGCCGCGCGAAAATCGCCCGCGCCCACGCCGAAGCTGCTGCACAGTGCACCGCAGCCGTCGAGCATATAGGCGGTCTCGGGGTCGTCGGCATTGCCGACGGCGAAGGTCGCGCCGTAGTCGGTGAACAGTTGCTTCTTGGAATCGCGGTAGTGCGCGAAGGTCGGGTGTTCAAACCCGCCGATGTGGTCGGGCGCAAGGTTGGTGAACGCGACCGCGTCAAACGGAATGCCGTACACGCGCTCAAGATACAGCGCCTGCGAGGACACCTCCAGCACGACGGCGCGGCAGCCCGCGCGGCGCATCAAATCGAAATAATAATGCAGTTCCAGGCTCTCCGGTGTGGTATTCTTCGTGTCAAAATGATTGCCCATAAAGTCCACGCCGTTGGAGCCGATATAGCCCGCGGGCATCCCGTTTTCGGACAGAATCGCCGCCAGCATCAGCGCCGTTGTGGTCTTGCCCTTGGTGCCGGTGATGCCGATGACGGTCAGATCCCGCGCCGGGAAACCGTAAAACGCGGCGCTGACCTGCGCCAGCGCGCGGCGCGTATCATTGGTGTAGACAATTACTGCATCGTCCGGCAGCGTGAGTGCCGCCTCGGCTAAAAACGCGCGGCAGCCCGCCGCATAGGCGCGCTGCGCAAAGGCGTGCCCGTCCCCTGTGAAGCCGCGGATGCAGACAAACAGCGTCTCGGGTACGGCGGCACGCGAATCATAGACCACGCGCTCGATGTTTTCATCGCCGCCGACTTTCTGCCGCACGGCAACGCCTGCGGCGGCAATCAATTCAGACAGCTGCATCAGATGCCTCCCTCCGCCAAACAGAGTTCCTTGCCGCACGCCAGCACCGTGGCGCGCGCCAGCGCGTCAACCGAGTCCACAAAGCGGCTGCCGAGGTGATAGTCCCGCTCGAGCAGCGAAAGCTCGGTGCAGCCGAGGACGAGGTAATCGCAGCCGTCGTCCAGCATACGGTTTGCCACGCGGTAAAACGCCCGCATGTCGGGGCGTCTGCCGCATTTGATCTCCTGATAGATAATGGCGGTGATCACCGCCTGCTCCTCCGGCGTGGGCGCGACGCATTCGATGCCGCGCGCCTCTGCCGCAGCGGGATATGTCCCCGCTGCGATGGTGCCTTCCGTGGCAAGCAGTCCGATTTTGTGCGCACCCTTGGCGGCCACCAGCTTCAGCGTCTCCTCGATGATATTGAGCATCGGAATCTGCACGCTGCCCGCCACGGCGTCATAAAAATAATGCGCGGTGTTGCAGGGCATGGCAATCACCTCCGCACCTGCGCGCTCGAGAATCCTGGCGCTCTCGATCATGCGCGGCGTGGGGTCGGCTGTGCCCTTGCCGAGGATGAAATCCGTGCGGTCGGGCGTGTCGGCAAGCCCTGCGAGAATCACATTGATGTGTTCCTGATCGCAGGACGCCTTCGTCAGCGCGGTGACCTTTTCATAGAAGTAGACCCCCGCCATCGGGCCGAGCCCGCCGAGAATGCCGAGCGTCTTTGCCTTTTCCATGCGGTGTTCCCTCCTCAGTCCTGCTTCGGGCAGTAGGTCTTGTACTTTTTGTAGAAGCGTCTGCCGTGCTCGATGAGGTACAGAATGCGCATCGGGTTGCGCAGCACGTCCCATGCATACCACATCGAGGAGGACTCCTTCTTCTGTCTGGAGAGGCGCTTTGCCTCGGGCACGACCTTTTTGCTTGCGTACTTATAGATGACGCCGCGCGGCACATAGTGCCAGAAATGCGGCTCGCGCGCCTCGGTGTACGGAATGTCGCGGCAGAGGACATAGTCCTCGATCAGATATTTGGCGATGTTCAGCCCGGAAGAGGTGACATAGTAGTTGCTTCTGCCCTGCCGCAGATTGATTTCAAAGGCATTCAGCGTGCCGTCGCGGTCGTCGTATTTGATGTCAAAGTTGGCAAAGCCGCGGTAGCCGACGTCCTCGAGCAGCGTGCGGAATTTGGCAGTCAGCTCGGGGTTGTACTCGGTGATGATGGCGGCGTGGTTGCCAAGCCCCTTCGGCGTGTGCTCTTCGAGCAGCACATGGCCGAGGCACATCATCTTCACCTTGCCGTCCTTGCCGACATAGGCGGTCAGCACGCGCATGTTGGCGTCCGTGCCCTCGATTCTGTCCTGCAGAATCATCCGTTCGGTATACCCCGCATTGTAGATTTCGGCGACGATCTTTGCCGCCTCGGCGGGGCTTTCCGCCGTATAAACCTTCTTCATGCCGTCAAAGGGATGATGCCAGTAGTCGATGCTGGACGATGGCTTGACAATGATTGGGTAGGCAAAGCCGAGCTTGTCCGCCGTGAGCGTATCCGCCTCGGCGGGCGCATCCAGCACCACCGTCTTCGGGTGGCGGATGCCGTATTTGTCGCACATCGTATAGAAATCCGCCTTGTCCACCAGCTTCTGCATCAGATCCGCGTGGATGTAGGGGATGATATAGCGGTCTTCCAGCTCCTCGCGGTGCTTTATAAGCAGCGCGGCGTACTCGTCGGTGCAGCCGAGCGCCAGGAGGGTCGCGTCGCCGTGCTTGGCGGAAAAGTCCGCCATCGCCAGCATGAAGGTATCGTCCTGGTTCAGGTTCTCGACACGGTGGAATTTCACAATCGAGGTATGCTGCGTGATGCCGATGGCATAGCGCCCCATCGCGTGCGAAACAAGTCCATACGCCTCGTGAAATGCGCGGGCGACATTATAGCAGTTTTGGTCCGCGCCGATCAGCACGGGAATCACATTCAGATTCAAATCTTCCATAAGTGTATCCTTACCCTAAAATCAGTTGTAGACCGGGAGAATGAAGTCGATGAAAAAGCGCTTGTACCAGACAAGGAAGGTGAAGACCGTCCAGATTTTGCGTCCATTGTTCGCCTTGCCTGCCACATGGTCGTCCAGCAGGCGGATCAGCGCGTCGGTGTCGAAAAATTCGGCGGCAAACGCGCTCTCGAAATAGCGGCGCACGATCTGCGCATATTTCTCCTCGCGCAGCCACAGGCGAATCGGCACGGGGAAGCCTTTCTTCTTGCGGTTTGCCCATTCGTCGGGCAGCGTGCGGTTCGCGGCGTGGCGCAGGATGTACTTGGTGTTTTCCTTTGTAATCTTGTACTTCGCGGGGATCTTCTCCGCCATCTTCATAACCTCTTTGTCGAGGAAGGGCACGCGCAACTCCAGCGAATGCGCCATGCTCATCTTGTCCGCCTTAAGCAGGATGTCGCCCGGCAGCCAAAGCATGAGGTCGAGGTACTGCTTTTTCGTCAGCTCGTCGCGCCCCTTGACGCGCGCGTAGATTTTGCCCGTGATGTCGCGGACGCGCTCGCCGTTTTTATAGTCGTCGCCGAGGATTGCCTTTGCTTCCTTTTCGGGGAAGACCAGTGCCTGCCCGATGAAGTAATCCTCCGGACGGCCGCTTGCCTTGATGATGAAGTCGTGCCCCTTGAAGTAAGGCAGCGCGCGCGCCACGCGCGCGGCGGCAATGCGCAGAAACTGCGGCAGTTTCTTGTACTTCCGCATCATCGGGGTCTCGTCGTACCACTCATAGCCCGCGAAAATCTCGTCCGCGCCCTCGCCGGAGAGCACGACGGTGACATCCTCGGCAGCCAGCTTGGCAAGGAAATAGAGCGGCACGCTCGATGGGTTGGACTGCGGCTCGTCCATGTGATACTGAATCGTCGGGAACGCCTCAAAGCATTCGTCCGCCGAAATCATGCGGCGCACATTCTTGATGCCCAGCCTGCGCGACAGCTCCGCCGCCTCGTTTGTCTCGTTGAACTTCTCATGCTCACCCTCAAAACCGACCGAGAAGGTCTCCTCCGGCATGAGGCAGGCGGTGATGTAGCTGGAATCCACGCCGCCCGAGAGAAACGAGCCGACCGGCACATCGCTGATGCGATGCGCCTCCACGGATTCATGCACCACGCGGTCGAGCTCCTCGGAATATGCCTCAAAGTCGCCGTCATGCGCCTCAAAATCCACATCCCAGTAGCGCTCGGTGACAAACTCGCCCCCCTTCCACTCAAAGAAGTGCGCGGGCAGCAGCTTGTACACCCCGGCAAAGAAGGTCTCCTCCGTCGCGCTGTACTGGAAGGTCAGATAGGGCAGCAGCGCGTTTTTGTTGACGGCGCGCTCAAAATTCGGGTGCGCCAGCATGCTCTTGATTTCGGAGGCGAAGATGAACTCGCCGGCCGCGGTCGTGGTATAGTACAGCGGCTTGATGCCGAACATGTCGCGCGCGCCGAACAGCGTTTTCGCCTTCGTGTCCCAGATGACAAAGGCAAACATACCGCGCAGCTTTTTCACCAGCTCCCGCCCGCCGTACTGCTCATAGCCGTGCAGCAGCACCTCGGAGTCACAGTGCGTCGCAAAGGTATGCCCCGCCGCGACAAGCTCCTCGCGCAGCGCCTGGAAGTTGTAAATTTCACCGTTGTAGACCAGCACCAGGCTCTTGTCCTCGTTGTACATCGGCTGCGAGCCGTCCGCGAGGTCGATGATGCTCAGGCGGCGGAAGCCGAGCGCCATGTCCGCATCAGTGTACGCGCCCGCACTGTTCGGCCCGCGATGAACCATCAAGTCCATCATGTTTTGGACAATCTCACGCTTGTATTCGATTTGACCGGAAAATCCGACGATACCGCACATAGCAAACTCTCCGTTTTTGAAAAAGTTTCTTTAACTAATATAGTATACCATAAGTGATGCGGACAATCAAGATGGGCGGAAGTTCTTTTTTCGTCGGAGGCAAAAAACTTTTTCGGAAAATTTGCAAAAGGGCTTGACAATCCGCCTCCCGATTTGTATAATATAAAAGTGCTCGACGGCAGGTTGAGCGCATCCCTCGTGTATCTCGACGCATTTGCGAGAGTGGCGGAACTGGCAGACGCGCACGTTTGAGGGGCGTGTGGATTTCTCCGTACGGGTTCAAGTCCCGTTTCTCGCACCAAGGGGCAGGCATCCCCGCTTGCCCTTTCTTTTGAAAACCGGAGGTCGGAATGCGTAAGTTTTTCGCGCTCAGCTTCAGAGGCAAGAGCCTGAAATGCGTCATTCTCGAGACTCTTTTATATGCCATTATCCTGGTTGTGTGCCGGGTGCTGATGTCTTTGGTGTTGGGAATCGCTTCCCTGCCCGAGGCTGCGGGCATCGCCGTCAACCTGGTGTGGCAGATTGTCCGTCTCTACTGCTTTGCAGGCGTCGCCGTTGCGGTTCTCTATGCAACCGATTGCCTTGTGAAAAAGAAAGAAGATTGACGGCTTACAAAAATAATTTCGCAGCAATGCGTGATTATCCTATGCGGGTGTGGCGGAATTGGCAGACGCGTAAGATTCAGGTTCTTATGGGGGCAACTTCGTGAAGGTTCAAGTCCTTTCACCCGCACCAAAAAAGCAGGATACCCAATCGGGTATCCTGTTTTTTTGGTCTTGTAATCGAGAGGACTTGAACAGAGGCGGTACAGAGAAACTGTCCGGTGGACAGTTTCGACCGCCGGCGACCAAGCGGGGGTTGCGCCCCCCGCGCGAATCAAGTCCTTTCACCCGCACCATGGCGAGTGTTCTTACAGCATTTGAAATGTTGTAGAGCGCTCGCTTTTTTCATATCGCAATATGGCATGGCGCGTAGTTTACGACCACGCCTTTTCTTGTGTTTACGGACACCTCGGGCACGGGCAGCGGAAACACTTCGGGAATGAAGATTGCCCCCACGCAGTTATAATGAATGGTGAGGTGCTGGACCCATTCGCCGTCGATCTTCTCCGCCTGATGAACCTCTATACGGTCAATCAGTTCGTTCAGCATACGAGGCGTTAAGGTCTTTGCCCTAGTGTATTTGCGGACGGTGGAAATGAACATATCGGCGGTTACGGCTTTACTGCTCAATTTATCCATTTCAGCGCGGAGGGCCTTTATTTTTTCGGATACCTCTTTTTGTTCTTCCTCGTATCGCCTGGACATTTTGGCAAAGCGATCATCGGAGAGCTTACCCGAAACATTGTCCTCATAGATACGCTCAAACAATCCATCCAATTCCTCATCACGGGCTTGCAAGACTGCAAGCTCTTTTTCTTTGAGCTTGCGGTCAAGCGCTACACTCTGCCCGAAGCTGCCCATAACGGTCTTTACGAAATCCTCCTCATAATGGCTTGCAAACTTTGTGAGTCGTTTGATCTCGCCAAGAACCACCTGTTCCAGGAAATTCACGCGGACATAATGGGTAGAGGTACAAGTCCCTCTGTTGCCCTTGTAGTTGGAACAGTTGAAATATTTGATCTCGGGATTGCCTTGATTGAAATGGTAATGGAGGTTGTTTCCGCAGTCGGCACAAACCAGCAAACCTGAAAACATATTTTTCTCTCCATCGCCCGTCCGGCGTCTGCGTCGTGTTCCTCGTTTCTGCTGAACCTGCTCCCACACGGCACGGTCAATGATCGGCTCGTGTACGTCTTTGAAAACGACCCAATTTTCACGGTCATTATCAATCCGTTTCTTGTTCTTATAAGATTTAGAGTAGGTCTTGAAATTGAGAATATCGCCGCAGTATTCTTGCAGAGATAGAATTTTGGTAACGGTCGAGCTGTTCCATCTTGTAGGCGGTAACTGCTTGCCCTTTCCGGGTCGTTTAACGCCCTTTTGCAGCCAATAGGCGCGAGGGGTAAGTATTCCATCCTTTTCAAGTTGTGCCGCGATCTGCTCCGTCCCGAGACCGTCCAGGGTCATGCTATAAATACGCTTGACTACCTGTGCCGCCTCGTCGTCCACTATCCAGTGTTTCGGATTGTCGGGGTCTTTCATGTAACCGTAGGGAGGCTGTCCCATAGGCTCGCCTGCATTGCCCTTAATCTTATTGCTGATACGGCGTTTTTTTGAAATGTCCCTTGCGTACCATTCATTGAACAGGTTGCGGATCGGTGCCAATTCGTTTTCACCTTCGGCGGTGTCGATATTGTCCGAAACTGCAACAAGGCGGATATCGTGCTCGGGGAAAAATTCCTCTGTCAATCGCCCGACTTCAATATAGTTTCGTCCGAGACGGGATAGGTCTTTGACGAACACGGCAGCGGCGCGTCCTTCTTCAAGCTGACGGATCATATCCACAAGACCGGTTAGATCCTGTTGTTGGCAGAAATGCAGAAGTGGAACGCGTGATGCAGATTCTGTGTCGCCGTATGAAGAACAATCCATGTCTGGTTGGAGAACCGGGTGTTGGTAAGACCGCAGTTGTAGAGGGGCTGGCACAGATGATCGCATCTGGCACAGTACCGGAGATTCTCGCAGACAAGCGTATTTTGAGTCTGGATTTGTCTGGTATGGTGGCAGGTTCGAAATATCGTGGAGAGTTTGAGGAGCGTATCAAACGTGTGATCGCGGAAGTGCGTGCTGCCGGAAATGTAATTTTATTTGTGGATGAACTGCATACGCTGATTGGCGCAGGTGGTGCCGAGGGCGCGATGGATGCGTCTAATATCCTGAAGCCGGCATTGTCACGTGGCGAAGTGCAGATGATTGGTGCGACGACGCGGACAGAATACCGAAAGTATATCGAGAAAGATGCAGCGCTAGAACGTCGGTTCCAGCCAGTTTATGTGGAGGAACCGACACGTGAGGAGACGATTGCCATCTTGCAGGGCTTGCGTAGCAAGTACGAGGAACATCATGGGGTAACCATTTCCGATGATGCGTTAGAGGCGGCAACGGATTATGCAATCCGTTATATCAATGACCGATTCCTGCCAGATAAGGCAATTGACCTGATCGATGAGGCAGCTTCGAGAAAGAAACTCGGCATTTTTGCAGGAAATAAGACGGCGAAGAAGGCAGAAGAGACACGCCATAATCTGGAAGAGGCGCTGGAGGCTGCACTTGCAGAGGGCAATATCGAAGCGGCACAGGCATTGAAGAAGGATCTGGATAAGACAGATAAGAAAATCGAAAAGACCAAACATAACATGCGCGAAAAAGAGCAGGAACAGATGCTTGTGACAGAAGAGGATGTCGCGGATGTTGTTTCTGTATGGACAAAAATCCCGGTCAGCAAGATTACTCAGACGGAGTCTCAGCGGTTGTTGAAGCTGGAAGAGATTCTGCATAAGCGTGTGGTGGGACAGAATGAGGCGGTGGAAACTGTGGCAAAGGCAATCCGCCGTGGCAGAGTTGGCTTGAAAGATCCGAAGCGTCCGATTGGATCATTTTTGTTCCTTGGACCAACTGGTGTTGGTAAGACAGAATTGTCTAAGGCACTTGCGGAAGCGATGTTTGGCAATGAAAATGCGATTATCCGTGTGGATATGTCTGAATATATGGAAAAACATAGCGTATCGAAGATGATAGGTTCGCCTCCGGGCTATGTCGGTTTTGAAGAGGGTGGACAGCTTTCCGAACAGGTACGGAAGAATCCATATTCTGTAATTTTGTTTGACGAGATTGAGAAGGCACATCCGGATGTGTTTAATGTGCTGTTGCAGGTACTCGATGATGGACGTATCACAGATTCACAGGGAAGAACCGTGGATTTCAAGAATACGATCATTATTATGACAAGTAATGCCGGTGCACAGCGTATCGTTGATCCAAAAAAATTGGGATTTTCTAACGTAGAAAATGCAGAGTCCGAGCATAAAGATATGAAGAATAATGTCATGGAAGAGGTTAAGCGGATGTTCAAACCAGAATTTCTGAACCGTATTGATGACATTATTGTATTCCGTGCACTCTCGAAAGAGGATGTTAAGGGAATTGCTGCGCTCATGCTGAAGGAACTGAAGAACCGTCTGGCAAAACAGATGGATATTACACTTACCTACGGCGACACAGTGAAGAACTTCATTTTCGAAAAAGGCTACGACAAGAAATATGGAGCAAGACCACTGAAACGTGCAATTCAAAATAATATAGAAGATTCTCTGGCGGAGGAAATTCTGTCCGGAAAGATTCAGGCATCCGACAAGGTAAGCATGACCGTGGTGGATGGCAAAGTTGTGTTCACAAAAAAATAATAATTTTGTACAAATTTCACGTAAGATTTTGTAGAAATTTATGTAAAATTGTTGTATAATGAAAAAGAATTGAGCAAGAACGAATTCGAGATATGAAATTATAAAATACAATACGGAGGAACAGAATATGGCAGTGATTGATGAACTGATCCGCGAAGAAGAGACAGGAGCCTTGAGCTTTGGTAATTTTGCACTGGCAACAAAGACAAAGAAGGATGGATTCCAGTATCAGGGCGATAGCTATAAGATTAAAACTTTCCGTGAGATTACGAAGCTGGAAAGAAATGGAATGTTTGTATATGAATCCGTACCTGGTACAGTTGTACATGACTTCCGCGCGACAGATAAGGCAGTGAATTTTGTGGTAGAAGGCGAAGAAGATTCCCAGATCACGCTGGAGTTAGAGGCTGAGAAGGAATACAAGATTCATATTGACAAGGTATATGTTGGAAAGATGAAGACAAACCTTGGTGGCAAGCTGAATCTGAGTGTAGAGCTGGAACCAGCTAAGATGGTAGATATTCTTGTAGAGAAAATCTAATTCGATGAAATGACAGGGCTGTCGCACCGGACATGATATGTTATGTCTGGTATGGCAGCTCTTTTGTTGTATAAGGAGAAATCAATGGCAGCAAAGGAAAAACAGATATTTTTTTGTAAAGAATGTGGATATGAGTCTGCAAAATGGCAGGGGCAGTGTCCGGGATGCCGTGCGTGGAATACATTTGTAGAAGAAAAGGTGAAAGTTGGCGTCAAAGGAACGGTGAAGCAACCGAAGGATGCAGTCAGTCCTATGGGTATTTTGCAGGTGACAACGGCGGAGGAAAGCCGCGTGCAGACCGGTATGCGGGAACTGGACCGTGTGCTCGGTGGAGGTATCGTCAAGGGCTCTCTGGTGCTTGTCGGCGGTGATCCCGGAATCGGAAAATCAACCATCCTCTTACAGATGTGCCGCAATCTGGTGCATCAGAATGTAAATGTACTCTATGTCTCTGGGGAGGAATCGCTGTCACAGATCAAGATGCGTGCAGAACGGATTGGCGTATTTGAGAAGGATATGCTTCTTCTGTGTGACAATGACATGGATAATATTGAGCGGGTAATTACGAAAAGCAATGCAAGCGTGGTGATCATTGATTCTATACAGACCATGGTCGTAGAAGAGGTTGGATCGGCACCGGGTACAGTGACACAGGTGCGCGAAGTGACGGCAAGACTGATGCAGGTAGCTAAGCAGTATGGAATTGCAATCTTTATTGTCGGACATGTCACAAAAGAAGGAAATGTGGCAGGTCCACGTACATTGGAACACATGGTAGATTCCGTCTTGTATTTTGAAGGTGACCGGAATCATGGGTTCCGTATTTTGCGTGGTGTGAAAAACCGATTTGGCTCTACGAACAATATCAGGCGTGTATTCATCAGAAAGTAAAAAGGATGCAGATTTCGCACGGGCTTGCGAACTGACCGAAGAA
>ENA-ORCP01003516-ORCP01003516.1-human-gut-metagenome-genome-assembly--contig:-NODE-3516-length-11627-cov-12.370909_pt1 | contig 11627 bp, 10 predicted proteins | sample MGYA00242990_ERZ507991 | MGnify/ENA primary metagenome ERZ507991 (study PRJEB26167, sample SAMN06115496) | human gut metagenome | host: Homo sapiens | place: China:Henan | collected 2015-05-07... | reverse complement strand
CGGATAAAAAAGGGGAAAGAACTACCATCACGGCACTTCTTTCCCCTGCAAACTTAAAACAACCAACAAAAGAAATAGATAATTTCCGGTTTCAGAGTTTGTATGTCTGAAATAGCTCTTTATCTTATAAACAACAGTTCCCTGTATTTCGGTAATGTCCACATCTGGTTGTCAACGATGAGTTCCAACTTGTCGATGTGATAGCGGATTTCTTCCATCATCGGTACGATGTTGTCGTGATAAGCGATGGCTTTGTCGCGTTCACATTCAATCTTGTTGGCAACCTTGCGGGCTTCTATCATGGTATCTACATGTTCCTTGATGAAGGTGGTACGGTCGGCAATCTCTTCGATGAGTTCCAAATTCTTGGCAGACAGTTTTGCAGCTTTCTCTACCGGGAAGAGGTCTTTCATTTTGTAGACATTGTCTATCAAATCCGTCTGATATTGAGTGGCTACGGGAATGATGTGATTCATCGCCAAGTCACCGAGCACGCGGGCTTCAATCTGAATTTTCTTGGTATAGGTCTCCCACTTCACTTCGTTGCGGGCTTCCAGTTCCTTTTGCGTCATTACGCCTACAGACTCGAACATACGGATGCTTTCGGGCTTCAGATAGTTGTCGAAGATGAGGGGTACACTGGTTTCGCAGTCCAGACCGCGTTTTTTGGCCTCGGCTTTCCATTCGTCGCTGTAGCCGTTACCGTCGAAGTGAATGGGCTTGCATATCCTGATGTATTTGCGGATAACGTCGAGGATAGCCGAAATCTTCGGTTCACCCTTCCCGATAAGTTTGTCTACATCCTTCTTGAATTCTACCAGTTGCTCGGCAAGAGCGGAGTTCAGGGCAATCATGGCGCTGGCACAGTTGGCTTCCGAACCTACGGCACGAAACTCGAAGCGGTTGCCCGTAAAGGCAAACGGGCTGGTACGGTTACGGTCGGTGTTGTCTATCATTAGCTCGGGTATCTGCGGAATGTCCAGCTTCATGCCCTGTTTGCCGCTGAGGCTGATGAGGTTATCCTTAGTGCTTTCCTCAATATGTTCCAGAACCTGACTCAACTGCTTGCCGAGGAAGCTGGATATGATTGCAGGAGGCGCTTCATTCGCTCCCAGTCGGTGGGCGTTTGTGGCGCTGGAGATGCTGGCTTTCAGTAATCCGTTATGTTTGTAGACTGCCATTAAGGTATTTACTACGAAGGTGATGAAGCGTAGGTTGTCTTCGGGCAGTTTGCCGGGGGCATGGAGCAGGATGCCCGTGTCCGTACCCAACGACCAGTTGTTGTGCTTGCCGCTGCCGTTGACACCCTTGAATGGCTTTTCGTGCAACAGTACTCGGAAGCCGTGATTACGTGCCACCTTGCGCATCAGAGCCATGATGAGCATATTGTGGTCTACTGCAAGGTTACATTCCTCGAAGATAGGAGCCAACTCGAATTGGTTGGGAGCTACCTCGTTGTGGCGGGTCTTGACAGGGATTCCGAGTTTCAACGCTTCGATTTCCAACTCCTTCATAAAGGCTGCCACACGCGGAGGGATGGCGCCGAAGTAGTGGTCTTCGAGTTGTTGGTTCTTGGCACTATCGTGTCCGGTCAGTGTGCGGCCGGTCATCAACAGGTCGGGGCGGGCGGCGTAAAGGCCTTCGTCAATCAGGAAGTATTCCTGTTCCCAGCCCAAGTACGCCACTACTTTCTTTACGTCCGGGTTGAAGTAGCGGCATACGTCTACCGCTGCCTTGTCCACTGCACGCAGTGCTTTGAGTAACGGCGCTTTGTAGTCAAGAGATTCACCCGTGTAGGCAATGAAGATGGTAGGAATGCAGAGCGTATCATCTACTATGAACGCGGGAGAAGAGGGGTCCCATGCTGAATATCCGCGTGCCTCGAACGTGTTGCGGATACCGCCGTTGGGGAAGCTGGATGCGTCCGGTTCCTGCTGCACAAGCAACTTGCCTGTGAATTCTTCCATCATGCCGCCCTTGCCGTCGTGTTCCACAAAAGCGTCGTGTTTTTCGGCAGTGCCTTCGGTGAGCGGATGAAACCAGTGCGTGTAGTGGGTGGCTCCCATCTCAAGCGCCCATTTCTTCATTCCCGCCGCCACTTCATCAGCAATACTGCGGTCCAGCGGCGCACCGTTGTCAATTACATCAATCAGTTTGGCATATACCTTGCTCGGCAGATACCTGAACATCTTTTCCTTGTTGAATACATACTTGGCGAAGTATTCCGACGGACGTTCCGCCGGGACTGCCACTGCAACGGGTTTCTTCTTGAACGCCGTCTCTACTACTCTGAATCTCAATTTTGACATAATACCTTAGAATTGTAATTGTTGGTTTATAAATATATGATAGAATAAAAAAACTTGTTTTAGTTGTAAGCGGACTCTCCGTGCTCGTAGATGTCAAGTCCTTCTTCCTCCACGCGAGCCGGAACACGCAAGCCGTGTATCTTGTCGAGTACTTTGAAGATGATGAAGCCCATACCTGCCGCCCAAAGTCCGACAATTACCGCACCGAATATCTGTGCTCCGAGGAAGCCCGCACCCGCACCGTAGAACAGACCTTCACTGGTAGAGAACAGTCCGGTAAGTACCGTTCCCGTGAAACCACATACGCCGTGTACGGAAGATGCGCCTATGGGGTCGTCAATTTTCAGTACTTTGTCAATGAATTCTACGGCATATATCATCAGTACGCCACAGATGGCGCCGATGATGACCGCACCCAGCGGAGCAACGGCGTCGCATCCTGCCGTAATGCCTACCAATCCCGCCAAAATACCGTTCAGCGTGAGTGACAGGGACGGTTTGCCGTATTTCAGCCAACTGACGGCCAGGGCAAAGAAACCACCAGCGCAAGCTGCCAAGTTAGTGTTGAGGAATACGAGCGAGACAGTTACCTGATCCTCGGTAGTGGCTGCCGCCAACTGAGAGCCGGGGTTGAAACCGAACCATCCGAACCATAGGATGAACACGCCCAGTGCCGCAATGGTGAGGTTGTGTCCGGGGATGGCTTTTGACCGGCCGTCTTTGCCGTACTTGCCGATGCGCGGACCGAGGATAGCTGCACCTACCAATGCAATCCAACCGCCTACGGAGTGTACAATGGTAGAACCTGCGAAATCGTGGAAGGTAGTTCCGAATGTTTCCGTCATGAAGGAACCTGCTTCACCGTTCATCAGCCATCCACCACCCCAAGTCCAGTGCCCGGAAACGGGATAAATCAGTACGCTGATGAAGATTGTGTAAACCAGATACATGGAAAACTTTGTACGCTCCGCTATAGCTCCCGAAACAATTGTGGCGGAAGTGGCGCAGAATACGGTTTGGAATACGAGGAAACCTTCGGTAGGCAATGAAGCGGGGTCGGGCAGGCCATTGCTATCGAACAACAGGCTCATGAGGTGAGGAGTTCCGAAGAAGTCGCCTAAACCGAACATGATGCCGAAACCTACCAGCCAGTAAAGAAGTGAGCCGAACATGAAGTCCACAAAGTTTTTCATCAGTATGTTGGCGGTGTTCTTGGTGCGGGTGAAACCGGCTTCCACCAATGCGAAGCCCGGTTGCATAAAGAATACCAACATGGCTGCAAGTAACATCCAGACGGTGTTGACACCGGAAACCAACTGGGCGACGGTATCGGTTGCCACACTATCCGCAGCTACGGCGGTTTGTGCATACATATCTGTTGTGAGGCAGCAAGCTATGAGTATAGCAAGGGCCGTACGCAGTTTTGTGAAACTGCGTTTCATATATTTGTCCATAATCTTTTGGGTTTTTAGTTGTACTTGTATTTTGTTTTTCACTGAGCACGCCGCTCAATGAAAATCCTGTGGGTTGAGTGCTGCCGGTTATCTTTCCTGTTCGGCATTATAGAGGGCAATGTCACCCCGTTCTCCGGTGCGGATGCGGATAGCGTCTTCAATGGGGATGACGAAGATGCGGCCGTCGCCGATTTCGCCGGTTTGTGCGGCTTTGATGATAGCTTGTACTGTCTTTTCTGCGTTTTTATCGCGTACAACGATAGAGATGAGGATACGTTCGATGGAACTGGTGTCGTACAGTACACCACGGTAAATACGGGCTTGTCTGGATTTTCCGATACCTCTTACATCGTAATAAGAGAACCATTCGATATCTGCTTCGAGGAGTGAGTCTTTCACTTCCTCGAATTTGGTTTTGCGGATGATAGCTTCAATCTTTTTCATACCTTAAGTGTTTTATTGTTCTTAAAAACTTAATCCTACTACGAAGTATGCTCTTTCCGAACAGGGATTCCAAGTAGCTTTGGCAAAGAGTGGCAGGGAGAATGAATTGGTTATCCTGATATCCTTTGTAGCTCCGAGGCTGACGTCGCATACGGCAAATCCGCTTGCTCCGTAGAAGTCCGTTTCCCATGGAGTGGCGCCTACTTCGGCTGTCCAGTCAAGTCCGCCCAATTTGAACGGAGCGGCTATGGAAATATAGGATGAATAGGCTCTGTCACCATTCTCCTTGACACCGTCGTCTCCGGCAAAGTTGGTGTACCAGTTTACTGCTACCGGTCCGAAGTCGTAACCCACTTGGGCTTCGTACAGGTGGGTTGTATTGTGGGCACCGTAGTGGAAGTAACCTGCTCCGGTATTATACCAATAATCAGTAATTGATACGCTAAAACCACCGGTGGAGTAGCCCAGTGTGAGGTCGAACTCTTTAGCATCGTAACCGTCGGCATCTGTCTTTTCAATACCTACCGATCCCCATGCTTCCAAAGACAAACCTTTATAGGCGATGGATGCGTTGGGTTGAAGGCTTACACCGCCCACGTCTTGTCCGCGCCAGATGTAGCCGCTTACGATGTCTGCGCCTACGGATGCTTTTACTTTGTCCTGTGCCTTTGCCGTGAAAGGCATTGCAACTGATAGTAACGTTATTGCTATTACTCCTAATTTTGTGTTTCTTGTTTTCATACCTTCTTACCTTTTTAGTTAGAAAAATTGCGGATGATCAGTCCGGTTCTGTTAGTATAGTATTGTGCTTGAACTATTAAATAGTAGGATGTTTATATTCTTCACTTTTATTTCAGCCAGTTGCGGATGCGTTTTATGGCTTCCACACAGTCTTCGTGTTTGCCGAAAGCGGTCAGGCGGATATATCCCTCACCGCTTGGCCCGAAGCCTACACCCGGAGTACCCACTACATTGGCTTCGTACAACATTTGTTCGAAGAATCGCCAAGAGCTTATGTCGTTCGGGGTTTTCAGCCAGATGTATGGAGCGTTCACACCGCCGTACACTTCCAGCCCGGATGTTTCCAGTCCTTCTTTCATGGTGCGGGCGTTGTTCATATAGTAGTCAATCGTTTCTTTTACCTGCCGTCTGCCTTCTGCGGTGTAGATGGCTTCGGCGGCACGCTGGGTAATGTAGCTTGTACCATTAAACTTGGTGCATTGGCGGCGGTTCCACAGTTTGTTGAGGGAGATACGTTCACCTTCCAGCGTAGCGGCGGTCAGTTCTTTCGGTACTACGGTGTAGCCGCAGCGTACGCCTGTAAATCCGGCTGTCTTTGAGAAACTGCGGAACTCGATGGCGCATTTTTTCGCCCCTTTTATTTCGTATATGGAGTGGGGCACATCGTCCTCTTGGATGAAAGCCTCGTAGGCGGCATCAAATAGGATAAGCGTGTCGTTGTCAAGGGCATAGTCCACCCACTTTTTCAGTTCGGGTTTGGTAAGGGTAGTACCCGTAGGATTGTTGGGGTAACAGAGGTAGACGATGTCGATACGTTTGTCCGGTATTTCGGGGATAAAGTTGTTTTCGGCCGTACAGGACATATAGGTTACATTGCTCCATTTGCCGTCTTTTTCCAATATGCCGGCGCGTCCGCACATTACGTTGCTGTCAATGTAGACGGGGTAGATAGGGTCGGTTACTCCCACACTGTTGTCATGGCGGAGTATGTCGCCTATGTTTCCCGTATCGCTCTTGGCTCCGTCGTTGATGAAGATTTCTTGTGGGCTGAAATGAACGCCGCGTGTCGCGTAATCGTGTTTGATAACGGCATCAATCAGAAAGTCATAACCCTGTTCAGGACCGTATCCGCGGAATGTCTTGGCATCAGCCATCTCATCCACTGCCTTGTGCATCGCTTCGATGCAAACTTGCGGCAGCGGACGGGTAACGTCTCCGATACCCAGACGGATGACTTCTTTTTTAGGGTGCGTTATCCTGAAAGTATTAATTTTTTTAGCTATGTCCGAAAATAAGTAACTTCCGGGCAGTTTCAAAAAATGTTCATTAACTAATGCCATATCTCTGTTGGTTTAATTATTTAATAATGATGAATTAATAATGAAGAATTGCCATGTGGCACAAAAGCGTATATTCATTCATAATTCTTCATCCGTCTCCATCTCTCCCTCGAACACCTTGGTTGCCTCTCCCGTCATAAAGACGTGCTTGGTGGCTATATCCCATTCAATGGTGAGTGTTCCTCCATCCATGCCGATGATTGATTTTCTTCCGGCACGTCCTGTGAGGAAAGCGGCTACGGCTGTGGCACAGGCTCCTGTTCCACAGGCTCGGGTGACGCCCGAACCCCGTTCCCATACGCGCATCCTTATCTTTCCCTCTTCCAATACTTGGGCAAACTCCACATTGGTGCGGTCGGGGAAGAGAGGGTGATTCTCCAGTTTGGGGCCGATAGAGGAGAGGTCTACCTTCGTAATGTCGTTCACGAAGATTACCAGATGCGGGTTTCCCATGGATACGGTAGTACCCGTATAGCGTATGCCGTCTATTTCGATGGGATGTTCTGTCATCGGCTTGCTCCCCTTGCCGTCATAGTTCACGGGTTCGTCAGACGGAATACCCATGTCAACGGTTACAGTGTCTACTTTATCGCCTGTCGCGTGTAGTTTTAGAATCTTGATGCCGGACAGGGTATCGAGTGTGATTTCTGTTTTGGAAGTCAGCTTGTAGTCATAAAGGTATTTGCCGATGCACCGGCTGGCATTGCCGCACATCTTGGCTTCCGAACCGTCCGCATTGAAAATGCGCATGCTGAAATCGGCTTTGTCGGAGCGCCCTATAAGTACCAGACCGTCACTGCCGATTCCCGTATGCGGTGCGCTCCATTTCTTCGAGAGTTTCTCCGGGTTCTCGATAGGATAGCGGGTAGTGTCTACATATATGTAGTCGTTTCCTGCGCCATGCATCTTGGTAAACTTTATGCTTCTTGTCATTTTGTACTTACTTGGTTAGTTGACTATATCCTTTTGTCTTATTTCAATGCAAATATACGACGTTTTGGATGATTTTTATCTATATTGATATCTGTTTTCTATTTATTTCTATTCCTGCTTTCATTCAGTGCAAATATATATGATTTCCCTTTCAATTTAAAAGTATATGATGCTATATTCGTAAAGATTGTAATATAATGCTCTCGCATTCTTGCGGGGAAATAATAAAAATGATTGTTTTATTCGCTTATTACTATCTTTTTGAAATATAAAAGCTGCTTCATTGTTTTCATAATGAAGCAGCTTGTCTGTAATAACTTTCTAAATGTATTGTAAGCTGATGCTTTTACTGTAATATTTCTTGCAGTTCTACGGGGACGTTGGTAGTGATGAAATCCACACCGTGGTCAATCAACCACTTCATGTCTTTGGCATCGTTTATGGTCCAAGCATTTACTTTCATGCCCAAGTCGTGGGACTCTTTAATCCATTCGGGATGTCTTTTGAATACGCTGAAGTGATAGTCGGGTCCGGCGCATCCCCATTCTTTCAGTTCTTTGGGAGAGAGGTCGCCTTCCAGATAATATACCGGAGTTCCTTTGGGGGTAAGACGGATAAATTCTTTGGTGGCGTGTCGCGAGAAAGCGATGTATTCCATGCGGTTCTCCAATCCCATGTCTTTCACCATCTTCACGATACTTTCTACGGCACGTGTTTCCTGTTCGGGTGTCTTGTGGGATTTCAGTTCCAGAATAAGGCGCGTTTTGATAGTGATGGAAATATATATTTTGCATGCGTAGGTGATAATAAATATATAGTAAGAAAGCTTAATATAAGTACAGGGGATATCAAAGACATATATTCGCAGGAAATGCAGCACGAAAAAGACTACAGGTATGTGAGTTTGAAAAATTATGATGGTAAGTATTTATATATTTATAAAAATGTCAATGGAGAAGCACTTGCTGAAAAGAGTATTGAAGAAAAAAGAAAAAAATATGACAATAATATATACATATTAGATACTGATGGTAATGTAAAAGATACTGTAACATTGAATGGAACAGATGATACAGCCGGTGGAAATATTCCAGGTGAATTTTATGGAGGAGATGACAGATGTCTTCTTATTGTATTTAGCACATATGGTATAAAAGGTCTGGAGTTATCTGAAGAAAAAACAGCTCTTAGAACAGAACTTATAGAAGAAGGTAGAAAAAATAAAAATGGAGGTCCTGTTATTAGTATTTCAGCTATTTTGGATAAATCTCAGATTGGCAGTGGTGCTATAACTTTGGAGCAGATTACACCTGAATAAGTTATGGATGAGGTGAAGGCGTATGGAACTTGTAAGAATTGTAAGAAAAAGTCTACTTTGCATAGTGTGTCTGTTTATAGCAATGATATGTATAAGCCTTTATCAGATTAATTATAATCAGGATAGTAAAGTGTATAAGTATTACAAGGAGATTATCGCAGATTATAATAATATTAAAAATGATAACGTAGCATTTACAGCAGAAAAACTTACTAAAACGTATGAACAATATAAGGAAGAAGACAGCGAATATATAGATGAAGCTGCTGGACTGATTAAGGAAAAAGAAAAATATATCGAAAGTTATAATGCAGATAACCAGTCAAAGAATTATAACAGAATATTGCAGAGTACACTTTTTGGTAATGACAATAGTTTTTATATACTTAATGCGAATAAACAGATTAAGGATAAGGAAAATCGCCCATCTGTTCATGTAGAAATGGTTAATACAACGGCTGTTGAAAAGCTGGTAACCAACAGAACGATGTCTCTTTTGTATATAATTATATTTACACAGCAGGAGGCAGAGATCGCATCCGCAGCCAGTGAGACGGCAACAGAGACGGCGACGGAGGAAGTGCCGTTGGTGGCCAACGAAGAAGGTGCGATTTATACACTGATCGCAACGTATTATAATGCCATGGCGACAGGTGATGAAGAAACACTTCGTTCCGTATGCGATGAAATCTCGGATAAGGATATGTATCGTTATGTAGAACTGTCTCAGTACATTGACTATTATCCTACTTTGGAAATATATACCAAGACAGGACCGGAGGAAGGGTCTGTGATCGCCTATGTGTATTACAAGATCTCTTTTGTGGGTCACGAAGAAGAGGTTCCCGGATATCAGGCACTCTATATCTGTACCAACGATCAGGGCGGACTGTATATTAAGCGTGGTGAGAACAGTGAAGAAGTAAATGAATATATCAAGACTGTCAGCACGCAGGATGATGTTGTGGAATTCAATAATAAGATTACCGTGGAATATAATGAACTTATGGTGGACCATCCGGAGGTGCTGCAGTATATCAGTGAACTGGATTCTCAGGTAAGTATTGCGGTAGGCGAGAAGCTTGCCAATCAGGTGGCCGCAGAGACTCAGGTCGCAGAAGCCGGAACAGAGGAAGGCAGTACGGACGGACAGGATACCCAGACGGAAAACGGCGAACAGCAGGAGGCAGAGGATCAGGGACCTCAATATGTAATCACCACCACAACCGTGAATGTCAGAAGCTCTGACAGTGAGCAGGCAGATAAACTGGGCAAGGTATCCGGCGGTACGAAGCTGCAGGTTCTGGAACAACGTCCTAACGGCTGGACCAAGGTGGATTACGAAGGCAAGGAAGGCTACATCAAGACAGAGTTCCTGCAGCTGGCGGAGAGTGCAGCGGGAACTGAGACCATCGGAACAGTTACTGCCACCACCAATATTAACGTGCGTGCATCGGCCAGCGAGACAGCAGACAGACTGGGAGTTCTCTCCGGCGGTGATTCCGCAGAGCTGGTAGGCACAGAAGGCGACTGGAGCAAGATCAAATACAACGGACAGATCGGATATGTGAAGAGCGAGTATGTGCAATAGATTTTCTAAGTTCATAAGCTCGCGGATGCTTGCATACGGCGACTTATGAACTTAAGAAAATCGCACCTACATGAGGAAGAAGCGATTTGCGTCAGCAAATCAGCGGAATCCGAATGTAGGTAGAATTGTGGAAGCAGCGTAGCTGCGGAACAATTCGTATTGCACGAATAAAATAAATATTTTCAGGGAAAGCTTCTTACCAAAAACGGTAAGGAGCTTTTTTGATGAACAAACAGGAAATTAACATCTATCGGGAAATACAGCGTAATACGGAAATGGCGATGAAAGCACTGGATGTTGTTACGGATAAAATCTACGATGACCGTCTGGCTGCGACAGTGGCAGACCAGGAGCTGCAATATTCCAGACTGCATGACAGAGCAGTGCAGAAACTGGTAGAAGGCAAAACACAGATTTATCGCACGAATGCTATAGAGAATATGATGCTTAAGATGGGCATCGGATACAATACACTCCTTAATACCGGCACGGGACATATAGCGGAAATGATCATAAAGGGAAGCAATAACGGTGTTCTGGAGATGGAGAAAGTGCTGGCGCATAACGAAGAGATGGCGGATACTTCCAGCAGGGCATTGGCGAAGGAACTTATCGCCATGGAAAACAGTAACATTCGGGCCCTGAAAGAATATCTATAGCACACTTTTGGTAAAATGACGAACAGTATAACGCACAGATTGTATACTTGTATAATTTATTGTGCAAATTATACAGAAAAACGGTCAAAACTTTTATGATTTAGTGGGATAAAGTTTATTGTACAATTAAAAAAGTCGTTTTATAATAAAGCATATGGCAACCAGGTTGTCATGAATCTGTATACCAATTGAAGGAGGACATTCAGATGTCATATGTTGATGAAGTATTTGATATGGTAGTGACCAAAAATCCCGCACAGCCCGAGTTCCATCAGGCAGTCAAAGAGGTTCTGGAATCTCTTCGTGTTGTGATCGAGGCAAATGAGGAAAAATATCGTAAGGACGCTCTGCTGGAGAGAATCGTAACTCCCGAGAGACAGATCCTGTTCCGCGTACCCTGGGTGGATGACAAGGGTCAGGTACAGGTAAACAACGGATTCCGTGTACAGTTCAATTCCGCGATCGGACCTTACAAGGGCGGTTTACGTTTACATCCTTCTGTAAACTTAGGTATCATCAAGTTCCTTGGTTTTGAGCAAACCTTCAAGAACTCCCTGACTGGACTGCCGATCGGCGGTGGTAAGGGTGGATCCGATTTCGATCCCAAGGGCAAATCCGACAGAGAGATCATGGCTTTCTGCCAGAGCTTCATCACAGAACTTTACAAATATATCGGAGCAGACACCGATGTTCCTGCCGGTGATATCGGTACCGGCGCAAGAGAGATCGGTTATATGTACGGACAGTACAAGAGACTGACCGGCCTGTATGAAGGTGTTCTGACCGGTAAGGGTTTAAGCTACGGTGGATCCCTGGCAAGAACCGAAGCAACCGGTTA
>ENA-ORCP01003513-ORCP01003513.1-human-gut-metagenome-genome-assembly--contig:-NODE-3513-length-11631-cov-3.415787_pt1 | contig 11631 bp, 8 predicted proteins | sample MGYA00242990_ERZ507991 | MGnify/ENA primary metagenome ERZ507991 (study PRJEB26167, sample SAMN06115496) | human gut metagenome | host: Homo sapiens | place: China:Henan | collected 2015-05-07 | study... | reverse complement strand
AGGGGGTAAAAATCTCTACAGCTATCATTTTGGACAACGGCGGAGGGTGTCACACACAAAAACGGCAGTTCAAACGGAGCATGGTGTCAAAATTGAAAAAATATAGTAATATGTGAGCCGAGAGGCTCTTTTTTTATGCCTGCAGATAAGGACCTATTGTATCTTGCAATAGGTCCTTATGTTGCATAATGAAATTTGAGTTAATTATATTGACGTTTATTTACTAAAATGTCATTATATAAATATAAAGCAGCAGAATAAGGAGTGAAATAAATGGCATTTTTCACAACTCAGCGCAAAGAAACCGGTAGCTATAATGACAAGCGAACTAAGCCATGCCGTAGCAGACGCAAAGGCAAAATATATAATGAGAAAACGAAAAATGGCAAACTAACCGTTTGGGGTGCTTACGAGCGGGTAATTTTGGCTATACAGAATGCGCGCAAATGGGCTGACAGCACATGCAGGGCATATGATAGTGTTTTCTACCATTACATTGCTGAGATTTATAATGACATTGAGTATGCTTCGCTGACAGAAGAAACGGCGGAGCAGATTTGGTCGTCTAAAATTGACATTTTTGAAGGCAGTGATGCCCAGGATCAAAGAGCACGGAGTATTTTCGTGAGCTTTGTAGAGCAGGCGTGTCGAGCGGGACTGTCTCTGATGCGGTTCAGAGACACGGTCCCATTTGTGATTCCGGAAGATCTTAGTCAGCTGACTACGGAGCAGCTGTTGGAGGTACGTAGAGCTGCTGATCGTTGCCAGTGGCGGCCGAAGTCGCTGACAATTGAAGCGGAAATTAAAATTTATAACGAGTTGATAAAGCGAGCATCGACACAGGGCGAGTGCATTGCTTTGCTGGTCATGCTTCTGCTGGGCTGCCGTACATCAGAAGCAGCGGGTTTGTCATTTGGAAATATTCGCAAAATGGCGGATGGTTTGTACTCTATAGAGCGACGGGAAGTGGAAGAGCAAAGCTCGAGGACCGTCAAAACCGGCAGTAAAACCGCAAGCGGTTATAGACTTTTGCCGCTGCTGCCGCAGTTTTATGAGCTGCTGGAAGAGCGCAAGCGTATGGTGCAGGAGTACATGGAGAAAAACGGCTATACCGACTTAGATATTAATGACATGCCGCTTGCTTGTCAGGGTACGAATTTGCTGACACGGTGTACAGCAAAGGAAATGAACCGTATTTTTAAGGATATTTGCATTGATGCAGGTGTCGAAGAAGGCTTTTTCTTTGAAGCTGAGGCAATGATGGCTATTGATAAAGAGGCAGGAGCAGAGTACGAGAATGTGGTAGTAGCCTATATTCTGCGGCATCAAGCTGCAACGGAGCTGGTAGCGACTGATGCTTCTCGGGCTGCAATTTCTGTGCTGATGGGTCATAAAATTGAAGACCCTAATGTAAAAGCATTTGACTATGCCAATGCAGATGGTCAGCGTGAACTGCTGCATATTTTAATGCAGCGTCCGTTATATCGGTACATTTGTGGTGCGACAGATATGGAGCAGATTACTCTTGAAAAAGGGCAATCGGCAGTATGCGGAGGATCGGCTCGTCTGGTCGCACAAGAGGACGAGGAGTTCGATCTTTATATCGACACACTGGAGCCATATGACACAATGCAGATTCAGCTTGAGGGCGATATCCGGTTAATAAAGAAGGATGCAAGAAAGACAACCGCATTGCCGTATCAAAGACCGAGCGGGCTTAGTATGGTGAATGCAGTGACTCAGGTTGTAACAGAGGCCGAAGAGAATGTAAGAGCTGGAAAGCTGGCGGATAAGCCAGTTATGATCGCGCAGTGTGATGATCCTCTGAGCGAATTGATGACCATTGACGATCTGCAGATCAATTGGAAGCCTCAAATCACCAATGGGGATGGAGATCCGATTGCAGATTCTTCGGAAGAAGTGAAGATGGCGGTTTGCGAAGATACATTGATTGCAGTTTTGCCAGGCGGTGTCTTAAAAGAAGTGCCGAAAAAGGAGTTCGTTTATAACGGGACAAAGAGGGCACGCCGTGATGAGAAGATTTTTGCGGATAAGACCATAGACCGCGTTAAAACGATATGGCCGTTTTCACAATCTGCGGATAAAATTGTAATTAGCAGAGAAGGAACGGCATGGTATATATTGGCAGATATCGGGGCGGAAGAATTTTTACAGGCAGATGCGTGGGAAGAATGCCGCGGCGCATTAGCTGCGGGCGGTATTATCGTTCCTTGTGAAAAGAATGCAGATTCGTTGATTTGTGGAGCGCAGAATGGAGATGTGGTGCGTTTGCCGGCGGAAAAACTATGTGCATGGCAAGGTCAGAAACAGCTTGTGCGCATAGGAGCGGCACCGTTGGCAGCAGCTTGTTTCTGTATGGATACCGATGATATTCTGCTGATTAGCGAAAAGGGACAGGCACTTCGTACTCATGTTTCAGATTTGCACAAGCGCGCAGACATTGGCGGTGGACTGACCAAAGGTATGCGTATGAAAACAGGTACAGACGATAGACTGTGTTGCTGTTTGGTCTATCAACCGAAACGCAGCTTAACAGCTATTTCCCAGCAGCGAAAGCTGCTTGTGCTGCGTGCGGACGGTGAAGAAAAGGCTCGGTTGAGAGCGCAAGGCCATGTCGGTGAGGGCGTTTGCCTGGTGCATGTGGAAGGCTCAGACGGTGTGGCAGATGTGCTGTATGCAGATCAAGCAGTATTGCTGCTGTCAGACTCCGGTTATGCGCAATGCCGTGACATTAGCGTGCTGAGAGAGAAGGGACGCCGTGCAAAAGGCATTGAGGGCATGAAGCGCGGTCAGATTATAAGAGCGGTATGTGCGAAAGTTAAATAATAGGGAAGGCGCAGCTTTTGAGCAGGTATCTCAAAAGCTGCGCCTTTAGGCTTGAATGAATGTAGTTAGACTTGCTATTTTAAAGGAAATATAAAAATAAAGCGAAGAAAAAGTTTATAAAAACCTTTTCTTCGTTTTTAATACCCTGCTGACGCAGGGAGAAATTGATGTGGAGACAACTGTTTAGGATCAGCATAAGGATCACCCCCGCTTACGCGGGGAAAATAAGTTGTCTACATTCCCCGATACTTACGATAAATGCATTGTGAAAATAACAACTTATCGCTGCCGGGTCACCCCCGCTTATGCGGGGAACATATTTATTAATGATAGTATAGCAGAAATTTTATATCTTTGCAATTTTAAATTGCAAAGATATAAATTAGATTCTGGATTTAATAATTAATGTTTTGGTAACCAGGGAGTGATAAGTCATTTTAGGTGAAATTTCATGCGCTTTTCAGGTTTTGTGATTTTTCGGATTGTTCCAAGCGGATCAACTTCACATTTATATTGTAGAGGGCATCACCGAGTGGCTGCCGATCAGCAGTACCGGACACATGATTCTGCTCAATGAGTTTGTGAAGCTGGACGTGTCGGAAGCGTTTTACAGCATGTTCGAGGTGGTTATTCAGCTCGGTGCGATACTCGCGGTTGTTGTCCTGTTCTGGGGACAGATTTTCCCTTTTGAACGGCGAAAGGGCCGTCACGGCGGCGCATCCATCGTGCTGAATATGGATACCGTCAAGCTGTGGATCAAGATTCTGGTAGCTTGTGTTCCGGCGGTGATCGTCGGTCTCAAGTGGAACGACCTGTTTGAAGAACTGTTCTACAATTACCAGACGGTTTCCATCGCGCTGATCGTGTTCGGCGCAGCATTCATTCTGGTCGAGAATGCCCATAAGGGCAAGCCGGCGCGCATCAACGCACTTACTGAGCTTACTTATCCGACCGTATTTATGATTGGTATGTTCCAGCTGATCGCGGCTGTGTTCCCGGGCACTTCGCGTTCCGGCGCGACCATCGTCGGCGCGCTGCTGCTCGGCGTGTCGCGCACTGTGGCTGCAGAGTTTACGTTCTTTCTGGCCATTCCGGTCATGTTCGGCGCAAGCCTGCTCAAGATTCTCAAGTTCGGCTTTGCGTTTACATCCACCGAGCTGATGATCCTCGGCATCGGTACAATCACCGCGTTCGTGTCCTCACTGCTCATCATCCGGTTCCTGATGGGCTTCGTCAAGAAGCACGATTTCAAGGTGTTCGGCTGGTATCGTATTATCCTCGGTATCGCCGTGCTGGCGTACTTTATGGTTGTTAAATAAAACTTTCATATCAGCACATAAAAGCTCCCGAGGATTCCCTCGGGAGCTTCTTGTTACCATTTGAGCTTAATATCAAATGTAGCGGCCAGTTTGCGACTTAAGTCAAGCAATTCAGGATGGTATATTTTCGGTATTGATGCAAAATAGCACTATATGTTGTTTAATACACAAATTTTTCTTTTGCATTTTGTCTGATAAATTTCGATGCCATTGTAATCTTCTCGAAATTAAAGAAAACCCCCGAGGTATCCTCGGGGGTTTAGGTATGCCTTTAACTAACGGGAGTTAATTAAGCAGCAACTGCGGAAGTTACAGCAGCAGCGGAAACTGCGGTTGCAGCGTTCGGCATGGTGAACGTTACAGTCTGAGCTGCGGTAGCGCCAGCTGCAAAGGTCAGAGTGCCAACGGTGGTGGTACCAGCCTTAACAGTTACAACAGCCTTGTTGCCAGCAGCAACAGCGGTGGTCGGGGTAACCTTTACGGTAACGGTGGTGCCCCACTTTACGTCGCCAGCAACCGGATTGGTTGCAACGGTAAAGGTTGCAGAGGTATCAGTACCGGTAGCGGTTACAGGAGAGGTTACAGTGAGAGCCTTAGCAGCTACGGTGGAAGCAGTCTTAACGTTGGTGACGTTCAGCTCGTTGTTAACGGTGTCATATACAACAGCGATAACCTTATTCTCAGAGTTGAATACAACGTATGCGTTCAGGTCGTAACGATCGAACTCGTCCTTATCAGCGGAAGTCGGAACTGCGCCAATCTCGCTTACAGTGCCAACGTTCTTAGCATCGTCAACACCGATGAATACGCAATCCTCGTCCAGAGTTACGTTAATAACAGCGCCATCCTTATCAACGAGGGACATATCGCCCTTCTTCTTGCCATCAAAGCCCTTGATAGCGTAAGCGCCGTTGTCGAATACGGTGCTGTTTACGGTATCAGCCTTGGTGCCAGCAGCAATAACGGTCTTAACGTCAATCTCGTCACCGTCAACGGTGTAGATGATTACAGAACCAGCTGCAGTGCCAGCGTGAGAAGTGCCATCCTCGTACAGGTCAACAGCCTCAGTGGTGTTGCCGACGATTGCATGGAACTTAGTTACAGTGTCGCCATTCTTCTTGGTCTCGTAAGAATCCTCAGTTACATAAGCGTACATCTTGTCGCCATCAGCGTTTGCAACCTTGGAATCAGAGGTAGTCAGAGCAGCAACCTTGACGTAGTCAATGCCATTGGACTCCTTGGTCAGGAAGCCCTTATTGGTAACCTTAACGGTATCAGCCCAGTCGCGAGCAGTCTTACCGGAGATAACCTTGATCTCGTCGTTTGCAGATACGAACAGAACTGCATCGTCAGCAATCAGAGTGCTGTTCAGTCGCTTGTTCTGGTAAGCGGTCGGACCAGCTGTGATACCATGAGTGACATCAGCAGCAGAGGTGTAAGAAGTAGCAGTGGTATTGTACTTGTCATAGCCAGCCATGTTCTTAACCAGAGTAGCACCATTCAGAGAAGAAGCAGCGCCAGCAGAAGCAGCGATTTCCTTCAGTTCGTAGTTGCCATCCTTATCGGTTGCATAGGTGAACAGGCAGTTCTGCAGCTTGCTCCCAGTAATGCCAGAAGTTACATCCTGACCATTCAGCTTGTCAACAACAATCTTCTTGTTGGAGCCATCGGTGAAGTAAGCACGAGCTTCAACAGTCCAATCCTTGCCCAGATTGTTCTCTGCAGCCTTGTTGTCAGAGATGAACAGGATGTTCTTAGAAGAAGCACCGGTGGTGTCGATGTTGTAAACGTAGTTGCCAACAACTGCAGCCGCTACCTCATCATCAACAGACGGAGAAGTGGTTACAGAAGTAGACTTCTTGTACCAGTTGCCATCGATCTTGATCTCGTCCGGAGAACCAGTCTTAACGCCGGTAACCTTGCCAGAAACTACAGTAGCCTTGGAGATAATCGGATCGCCAGAGGAGGTGAAGTCGCCGGAAACGATTACAGCCCAGTCGTCCTTCTTGATGCCGTCATAGATGTCAGCATCGTCGAACTTGTAGGACTTGCCGCCGATGGTAGCAGCAGAAGAACCAACGTAGGTTACTTCCTTAACTTCGGTCGGAACAGCTACAACCAGATCAGCCTTGTTGTTGCCGTTCAGATCAATAGCCTTGATGGAGTAAGCCGGATAGGTGTCCTTCGTGGTGATAACTTCGCCCAGAGTATCGATAGCAGCCGGGACGGACTCCTTGTTCGGGTAGATAACCGGAACATCAGCCAGAGCCTTTTCAGCCTTGTACTCAGTGCCGTCAACCTTGAACTTCTTGGACTCGTTCTTTACGGTGTCCAGAGTGCCAACAGTGCCGGTAGCCAGTACCTTGGAATCGTCGTCAGCGTATACGCCGTAAACGTTGGTGTCGCCGTTAGCCTTAGCCTTAACCAGAACCTTAACATTCAGGCCAATCATATCAGCAACATCGGTCGGAACCTTGTCGAACTTAGCCTTGGTGTTGGTGCCATCGCCGTACTTAACAGCCTTGCCCAGGGTGATCTCGTAGGTGTCCTTGCCGGAGGTCTTCTCGACAGACAGAAGCTGAGCAGCATCGGTCTTAACGAGATCCATGTACTTGCCGCCGATGGTCTTGTCGTCATCAACGTCGGTAGCCGGCTTGAAGTCCTCGATATCGTTGGACCAAACTACGCGCTCCATGTCCAGTGCGTTGTACAGGATCTGTGCAGCGTACTGACGCGGCAGAGCAGCGTTCAGGTCGGTGTCAACGTCCTCGAACAGGTTGTTCAGCTGGCCGTACTTCATAGTGTTCTGAGCCCAAGCTGCGCCGGTCAGGCCAGCCTTCTGAGCATTGTAGCCAGCAGCTACCAGTACCATCTTTGCAGCCTCGAGACCGGTTACGGTATCGTTCGGAGCAAACTTGGTAGCAGACTTACCAGCGATGATGCCAGTGTTCTGCAGGTAACGTACGTAGCCCTGAGCCCAAGCTGCGGTCGGCAGATCGGTGAACGCAGTCGGAAGGGATGCGTAAGCGTTGGCGTTGTCATTACCGCCATTCATGATCGTAAAGATCATCTTTGCCATCTGAGCACGGGTAACGGTGGTGTTCGGCTTGAAGGAGCCGTCATCGTAACCCTGGATTACGCCCAGAGAAGAGAGCATGTCTACAGCAGTCGAAGCCTTGATGTCAGCCTTGTCGCTGTAAGACGCCGCACCAGCGAACATGGTGAACGCGCAAGCGAACGCCAGCACCAGTGCGAGAATCTTTTTGAGATGGCATATGAAAAAACTAATATATGAGAAAAGGGTAATAAAAAATCGAAAATATAGTGTATTTGTAACTTTATATAGGAAAATAGAAGCAAGAAATGTGTTCCAAAATAAAACATAAAAAGTAAATTAGTATAAGCAAATACGAAAAGAAATAAATTTTTTTGACAAATTTAGTGTTCGCCAACAGTATATATAAATATGTAGGTAAAAGTAAAGCACCGGAGCATTAGATATTTTATGGTATGATAAAGGACCTGTATCTAAACGTACAGGTCCTTCGTGGGTAAGGAAATCTGAGCGCTCCCATCTCTCTAATGCAACTTAAAAGTAGGGGAGCCACAGCCTTAAAAAATTTAAGTGTATACAGGATAACATAATTATTGAACAAATGCCATTGAGATTTTGAAATATCTATATGATTTAATATGTCTACGGTATGTGTAACGGCAGGGACGTAGAAGGTGCACTGCTGAAAAAGTGCAGGTTTCGGGGTTCCTCACTAATTCTTTGAGAAACGAATCATACGTCATAAAGAACTTTTAAGAGATTTATTTACTTTGCAGCATTATCCCGCTCCATAGCCTCTCGAATGGCGCGCTTGATAAAAGCAGTAGCGGACTCGCCATGTTGTTCAGCGTGTGCCTGAATGCGAGCACGTTCACCCTTTGGGACGCGAAAACGTATTTCATCTGTTTTTTCTTTTTGCCATTTTAAGGTGGCTCGCTTTTGTGCTTCACTGACTGACATTTTCTCACCCCCGATATCATATCAAAGACCACTTTTGAAAAATATAGTAAAACTGCAACATATAGTGCACCTATATTTGTGGGGAATGCCCATTGAATAGGTGCGCTATATATGCTATTATTCTATCAGAAAATAAAAAACGGCAGTGCAAAAGGACGGCAATCCTTTTGCACCTGCGCAGGTGACTCGACCACCTACACAACGGAAAACTCCGCACCGCAGAATTAGTATACCTTTTTTTCGGTAATATTGCAAGCGAACCCGGATTTTCCTCCAGTCGAAATTGTTTGACAGCGTGTAGGCACCCCTACACGCTGTTTTTGCTTTCAAATACAATTTCAAAGGAGGATTCTTTATGAATTCGCAGCATTTAGTTGGTGGACTTGGCATGACCACGACCGGAGAGCAGGTGACTGTTATTGTCTATCCATACCGCCTGCCGAAGCGTTTGAAGCCGCTTACGGAGTGTGTTCTCGAAACGCAGAAGAACTTCAGCAACGAAGCGATTGGCACGGTGCTGCTGCTCTGCATCGACCCGAAAGCCAAGTTCGAGCTGGTTTGCCGCAACGGTTTGCGTGTGGTTATCGTCCCGCCAAACCACCCGCTGTTCCGCGAAACGCTGGAAACCATGCCGCGCTTGTGTGGATTCGTGCATCTGGTCTACGCCGCGCTGCACGATCTGGCATCTGGTGTTGCACCGGCAAAGGTATTTGCCTACACTGTCAACCAGTGTCCGAACGATTACCGTGAGTGGAGCAAGGGCATCGGGGACGAGGCAGACGAAGTTCTGTCGTACATCATCGCCGAGTTGTCCACCGACCCCAAATTCTATCGCCAGTTCGCTGTTTTTGCTGATTGAGGAGGTTTTTTCATGACTAATCTTATCACTTTTCAGGACGCTTTTCGTAAAATCCAGACCGTAGACACCGTTTATTTGAACGATACCGTTCAGCACTTCCGCAATCATGCGATGGAACTGAGCAAGTCCGACTTGAAAGAGCTGACTGATGTGCTTGAAAACGACATCTGCTGTGAAATCGAGCGTATCACCAACGACCTGCACATCGAGTATTTCAACAAGGCCGACCGTGACTGCCAGCTTGCCACGCTGGTTGATCGTATGAGTGAGAGCGACCGCCGCACCTTTCAGATTTACGATTTTCTGATGTACCCTTGGCGTGATGGAGCACCAGAGGCTCGGCTTTTGCTCATCGACTGCTTCGAGGACAATCTGTTTTTCCTCACGCCGAACGTGGTAGTTACTCGCCACACACCAGAAGAAGTCAACAAGGCCATCGTGATGTTGATGCACCTGTTTCACACGTTGACAATCGCCGACTTTCAGAAGATTGCCGTACCGATGCATTGCAATGTTGAGGGATATCTTTATGCACTTTTGACCGGTCGTGTATCGCGTGAACTTGACCCGCTGTGCCATATTGACGAGCTGGAAATGGCGGTTTTATATCGCGGACGGCACAATGATTTGGTGCAGGAATTGTTCAGATTGCACCATCTTCTGATGAAGATTTACGCTGATGGAAAACTGTTTTAAGGTCTTGGAGGTTATGATTATGAATAATCTTGCTATTGAAACTGTTCAGTCCCTGTTTGAAAATATGCTCAACGTTCCGAAGTCTGAATTGGAAACAACTGTTATGCGCTTCCGCGAGGAAGTGAAGAATCTCGGTGAACCGGAGCGGTTCGCTGTCACCGGAGATTTGGTGCTTCGAGTGCAGGAGCTTGCATGGGAACTGGGGGACCGTTTCCATCTGGATTATTGCACGACTTTGGACGAGTTGGAGTTCAATCTGCTGGATTGTGAAAGCCAGATGACCGAAAAAGAGAAGCGCGTTTTCGATTGGTTCATGTTCTTCCAGTACCCGTGGCCGAATGGCGCTCCTAGCTGTGTGCTTTATCTGGTAAACTGCTTTGAGAGTAAGCTGTTCTTCATGATGCCCGACATCATCCTCGGTGAAAACAAGATGGAGGACTTGAACCACATGATTGTCATGCTGAAAGAACTGTTTGAGCACGTTTCTTTCCAAGACTTTCAAAAGGTCGCTCTGCCGCTCCATCGTGATACCGAGTGCTGCCTGCACGCGCTTGTCGATGGCAATTTTCCGCCATGCCTTAGTCCGATGCAGGACATTGACGAGATGGCAGGCAAAGTCAGCCGTCCGCATCCCGACCCCTTTATTGATGCGCTGTTCCGTCTGCATTACACCTTGAAAGGTATGTACCTCGAGGGCAACCTGAATGAATATCGTCCGTTTTAAGGCGTGATGGCATAAGAAAACAGGAGCGCAGCAGCGCTCCTGTTTTTTCTCCGAAAATCTATCTCTGACATACTGTATAGTACAGGGATATAATTTCCTGAATAACTATATAGTCGGGAGAAATCACTATAACCGCACGAACACTTTCTATCATACTTAATACACGATCCTTTCAACCCGACAGGAAGGATTTTTATGAAAACCGTTGATTACATTTTCGGAGATTGCACCATCCACCTGTTTATTCCAGAAACGACCACTGAAGCAGATCAACAGCGTCTAGGGCTGCTGTTGAACGAGGTTGTTACAACGTTGCTGACAAAGGAGAGCGATAGCTATGGAGAAAAAGCGCGTTAAAATTTTATATCGAGTTTCCACCAAGAAGCAGCTTTACGGTGATGACATTCCAATGCAGGAGAAAGCCAACCGTGAATGTGTCAAACAGCACCCGGATTGGGTTGTAATTGATGAAATCTACGAAAGAGGTGTGTCAGCGTATAAGAATCATGTAGAAGACCGCGATGCGATTATGATGCTGATGGAGCAGGCAGAACGGCATGAATACGACGTCTTGTTGGTTTATATGTCCGACCGAATCAGCCGTATTTCAGAGGAATATTTCATCTATATGGTTCGACTGTCCGAACTCGGTATTACCATTTGGAGTGCGATGGAGGGTGACCGAACAATCTATGACTATCAGCAGAAGTTGATTGCATACATTCACGGCTACAATGCCGAGGGTGAAAGTCTGAAAACCTCGATTCGTACTAAAACCCGTTTAGGTCAAATTGTTCAAGACGGCTGCTTTCGAGGCGGTCATGCTCCGTATGGATACCGTTTGGAAAAACAAGGCCGTGTGAACCCGCGCAAACATGAGGTTAATGAAATTTTGATTGACGAAAATGAAGCGCCCGTCGTTCAAATGATTTTTGAGTTTTCGGCAGTTTATGGCTATGGAAGCCGCAAAATCGCTCGGATATTGCGCGATAAAGGGATTCTCAACCGTAAAGGACAACATTTTCATCCGTCAACCATTCAGAATATGCTGAAGAATGTCCAGTACATGGGTATTCTTCGGAGCGGCGAAACGAAGTCAGAGATTTTCCCTCATTTGCAAATCGTATCACCGGCACTGTTTGAACGTGTACAAGAGCAGATTGGAAGTCAT
>ENA-ORCP01003510-ORCP01003510.1-human-gut-metagenome-genome-assembly--contig:-NODE-3510-length-11637-cov-8.298702_pt1 | contig 11637 bp, 7 predicted proteins | sample MGYA00242990_ERZ507991 | MGnify/ENA primary metagenome ERZ507991 (study PRJEB26167, sample SAMN06115496) | human gut metagenome | host: Homo sapiens | place: China:Henan | collected 2015-05-07 | study... | reverse complement strand
AATTTATTTGAATTATCAGGTGGATTAGAAGAATATAGAGGCTATGTGATAAGTGAAATAAATGCACAAAATATGTCCTATGATATTGTAAAATTTACAAATGGAAAAGAAATTACAACTGGTCAAATAATTGGAGATGCAGAAGAAGATTATATGGCTAGAATACAAATAAGAGAAACTATAAGATCACATTTTGAAAAAGAAAGAGAATATTATAAAAAGGGTATAAAAGTATTATCTTTATTCTTTATAGATGAAGTTGCCAAATACAAAGTATATGATGAAAATAAAAAAGCACATAATGGAGAATATGCAAAAATATTTGAAGAAGAATATAATAACATATATAACGAATTTTATAATTTCATAGATGAAGATTATAAAAAATATTTAGATTCATTAAATGGAAAGAAAGTACACAGTGGTTATTTTTCAATAGATAAAAAAGGATTATCTGAAGATGAACAAATATTTATTGATTCTAAAATTGATGATAAAGCAGAGGGGACAAGTTCTGATGAAGATGCTTATGATTTAATTATGAAAGATAAAGAAAGATTATTATCATTATCAGAACCTGTAAGATTTATATTTTCTCACTCAGCATTAAGAGAAGGATGGGATAACCCAAACATTTTCCAAATATGTACTTTAAAAAAGAGTAACTCTGAAATAAGTAAAAGACAAGAAATAGGTAGAGGACTTCGTATTTGCGTTAATAATAATGGAGATAGAATGGATTATAGAGAGCTTGAAGATGATTTCTTCAATATCAATAATCTTACTGTTATAGCAAGTGAAAGTTATGATTCATTTGCAAAAGCATTGCAAAGTGAAATATCTGAAAACTTATCAAGAAAAGCATATAACAAATTTGAACAAAAAATATTTATTGATAGAGAATTAGTAAATAAAGATGGAAAATCGTTACCTATAGATGAAACAGTAGTAAATAAAATTTACAGAGATTTCATGAAAAATGATTATATTGATGAAAATGATAACATTACTCATAAATTAAAAGAAGATATTACCAATAATGCAATAAGTATACCTGAGGTAATGAAAGACCATATTGAAGAATATACGAAACTTATAGCATCACTATTTACAGAAACAAAAATTGAAATAGGTAATGCTAATAAAAATAATATCAGTAAGCTAAAATTAAATGATAATTTCTATAAAAAAGAATTTCAAGACTTATGGAATAAAATAAACGTAAAATCTGGATATGAGGTTGATTTTGATTCAAAAGAGCTTATAGAAAAAGCAATAAAAACATTAAATGATAAACTAATAATAAGCAAAATGAGAGTAAGAATTACTGAAGGTGAACAAAGAAATGCAATTAGTGTAAATCAGCTAAAAGAAGATGATGCAATGTATGTTGTTAAAGAAAGAAATGAAACATATAATGATTTTGTGCCAGTAACTACAAAATATGATTTAATTGGAAGCATTGCAACGGAGACAGGCTTAACAAGACACACAATTGTTGAAATATTAAAAAATATTAGGCAAGATGTTTTTGCACAATTCAAATACAATCCTGAAGAATTTATAAGAAAAGCATCGAATTTAATAAATGATGAAAAAGCAACTACTATAATTGATGGAATTACTTATAATAAAACAGAAGATAAATTCAGCAATGAAATATTCACAGAAAATAATCTAACAGGAAAATTAGGAGTAAATGCACTTGAAGTTAAGAAACACATTTATGATTATGTAATAACTGATTCTACTATTGAAATGGAATTTGCTAGAAAACTAGAACAAGGAGAAGTTACCATATATGCAAAACTTCCGAACGGATTTAAAATAAGAACACCCTTTGGAAATTATAATCCTGACTGGGCATTAGTTTTTGATAATAAAGATATAAAATACATTTATTTTATTGCAGAAACTAAAGGAAGTATGAAATCAGCTCAATTAAAAGGTGCAGAACAAGGCAAAATTGCCTGTGCAAGAAAACATTTTAAAGCAATAAGCAATGGAACAGTTAAATATGGAGTAGTAGATAGTTATGAAAATTTAATTAACTTAGTTACAGAGGTTGTTCCTATAGAATAGAAAAAACAAAAGAAGAAATATATACGATATTGAAGATACAAAGGAGGTAAATTACAATATTGTTAAAGTTGAGTGAGAACTTAACATAAAAATGATATTTGTAGTAGTAATAATATGGATTATGATGAAATATTTGAAATGTTTAGAACATCTTATGTCGGTAAAGAAATAAGAAAAGATATTATACTTGAAAAACTAATCAATTCAGAGAATAAGGAAATTGTTGAGAGATTTGCAAACAATTTCTATATAAAATATTCAGTAAAAGCGGAAAATATAAACAAAGAAGCCGAAAAAAACTTTGAAGAAATAGAACATATATTCCAATCTTTCTATCGGGGCAGTAATACCCGGGACTATGCCGGACAAGGCATCGGACTTAGCCTGACCCTGAAAATCATTTCTGCTTATCATGCAAAGCTGGATATATCTTCAGAAATAGAAAAAGGAACAAAAGTACGGGTGATTTTTTAATCACCCTTCTTTTATCCCTTTCTCTCTCTACCTACTGAAAACTACAAATTTAATCTATGAACGTTTTTTCCACAGAATAGAAATGAACTAAATACGTCTTTGCAATAACTTTCCATTTTTATCATATAACATTCGTTCATATACCACTTCCACAATAAGAGGAAAGACAAACAGAGCAAAGAAAGTCGCTCCTATCAATCCACCGATAATGACAATCGCCAACGGACGCTGTGATTCCGAACCAATTCCATGACTCATGGCAGCGGGCATCAAACCGATAGCTGCCATTGCCGCTGTCATAATCACAGGGCGGATACGCGAGCGCACTCCTTCCTTAGTGGCTTTCTCCAAAGGCGAGCCGAGTTTTAGATTCGCCTTTATATCGAAAATCATAATCACCCCGTTCTGAATACAAATACCAAACAAGGCAATAAAACCGATACCGGCAGAAATGGAGAAGTTGAACTGCGTTATCAGAAGAGCCACAATACCACCCACGGCAGCGAACGGTACATTCAGCAATACCAGTCCCGCATCCCGCGCATTAGAGAATAGAATAAACAAGATGATAAAAATGATAGCAATACTGATAGGGACAACCTGTGCCAGACGTTTTGTGGCACGTTGCTGGTTCTCAAAATCGCCCGTCCATTTCAGCGAATAGCCTGCCGGCAGATGTACGGAAGCATTCACCTTTTTCTGCGCCTCGGCAACTGCCGTACCCATATCACGACCTCTCACCGAGAATTTCACTGCACAGAAACGAGCGTGATTATCACGGAATATCAATAACGGTCCCGTAATCGTCGTTATATCTGCCAATTCTTTGATAGGTACCATCGTTCCATCCATCGCCGGAACCAATATCTTACCTATCTCCTCTTCATTCTGACGGAATTGTTCGCTGTATCTTACCATGATATTAAACTTCCGCTCATCCTCATACAACAGTGAAGCCGATTTTCCGCCAATAGCCATTTCGATAATTGATTGCACATCTTCCTTAGCAACCCCATAACGCGCCAACTGGCGTTCATTCAACTCTATGCGAAGCTCCGGCTGACCGATGTTCCGAATCACACCCAAGTCTTCAATTCCCTGAACCGTACTAAGAATCTTATCTATCTGAACCGCATATTTCTCCGACTCATACAAGTCTTTACCAAACACTTTCACCGCAATAGATCCTTTCACACCGGAAGCTGCTTCCTCCACATTATCAGTAATCGGTTGTGAGAAATTGAAGTCAATGCCGGGATAAATGGATAAATCCTCCTGCATCTTATCAATCAGTTCCAGTTTTGTCAACTTACTCTCCCATTCCTTTTCGGGATAAATATCAACGTGGAACTCGATATTATAGAATCCGGTAGCATCTGTACCGTCATTCGGTCGTCCGGTTTGCGACAGCACTTGCCGCACTTCCGGAAACGTTAATAGTTTCTTTCTCATTTTATTGGCAAGAGTCACCGATTCATCAAGCGAAATGCTTTGTGGCAAGGTAGCACGAATATAGATAGATCCCTCATTCAACTGCGGAAGGAACTCCGTACCCAGGAAAGAAAAAAGCCATAATCCGACACCCGCTATTACGGTTGCCATTCCGATGGTCAGTTTTCTGTGCGCATAGAATAAATCAAAAAGAGCCGAACACTTCGCATTGATAAAATGGACAAAACGGTTATTTTTCTCACGAACATTCTTTTTCAGTAACATGGAAGACATCACCGGAACCAATGTCAATGTAAAGATCAAAGCTCCCAACAATGCAAAGCCCAGCGTGTATGCCAAAGGAGAGAACATCTTTCCTTCTACCTTCTGGAAAGAGAAGATAGGAATCAATGCAGTGATGATAATCAATTTGGAGAAGAAAACCGCTTTCGCCTTGTCTTTTGCCGTGTTACGGATCAAGCCCATTTTAGACATCACATTAAAAGCAGGCATCCCCACTTCCCTCGCTTTCTTGTCCAAAGCCACAAACACTCCTTCCACCATCACCACGGCCCCATCAATAATAATACCGAAGTCTATGGCTCCCATAGAAAGCAGATTGGCGGACATTCCCATCACCCGTAAACAGATAAATGCGAACAAAAGGGCTAATGGGATAACGACAGCAACAATCACGGTAGTCCGCCAATCTGCCATAAAGATCAATACAATAAACGTAACCAATAATATTCCTTCAATCAGATTATGCGTCACAGTCTTTACCGCCAGATTCACCAAGTCCTCCCGGTCATAGAATGCCACTATCTTCACATCTTTCGGAAGTACATTCTGATTCAAGTCCTCTATTTTATCTTTCAGGTTGGCAATCACCTCACCCGGATTCTCTCCTTTCCGCATGACTACAATCCCCTGTACAACATCATTTTCATCCATTCGGCCCACTTGTCCCAAACGAGGCAAACAGGATTCGTGTACATCGGCAAGATTCTTCACCAGAATCGGAGTGCCATTGATGTTTTTCACTACGATATTTCTCAATTCATCCAGATCGTTAATCAAACCGATTCCACGAACCACATAAGCTTGCGAACTTTTAGTGATAACATCTCCTCCTACATTGATATTACTTTTAGCTATCGCATCATACAGTTCCAAAGAGGTAATGCCATAATTAATCAACTGGTGAGGATTCACACTTACCTCAAACGTCTTCACCTCTCCGCCGAAGCTCACAATATCCGCTACGCCGGACACCGAACGGAGATTACGTTCAATCACCCAATCCTGAATCGTTTTCAGTTCCCGCACACTGCGCTTGTCACTACGCAGCGTATAACGGAATATTTCTCCCGTCGGTCCATACAGAGGTTGTACTTCCGGAGTTACCCCGTCCGGAAGGTCAGCATCATTCAATAAATTATATACCTGTTGACGTGCGGTGAAATCATCGACACGATCTTCAAACATTACATTGATGACAGAAAGCCCGAAAAGAGTGGTGGAACGAATATCCGTTTTCTTCTGAACGGGATTCATCGCAATCTCAACAGGAATGGTGATAAACTTCTCTACCTCTTCGGCACTACGTCCCGGCCATTGCGTGATAATCGTCACTTTCGTATTCGTCACATCCGGGAAAGCATCTATCGGAGTATGTTTAAAGGAAACAGCTCCGGCTATAACGGCAATCGCTGTACAGAAGAAAATAAAGAATTTATTCTTCAGCGAGAAAGCCACTATATTATCTATGAATTTGTGCATACTATTTTCTGTTTTTAATCTGCATTCAACGCATTATATACCAACAATACATTATTATTCAGCACTCTGTCTCCCTCGGAAAGTCCGGAACGGATATAGCACTCCTTGCTCAACTGCTTGTACACATCCACCTCTTTCACCTGCAAACGCTGATCCGGCTCCACCACGACCACATAATTCTTTCCTCCTTCAAATACCAGTGCATGAGCATCGATACGAGGCATAGAAGTTCCATCCGCTTTACATTTCACACTTACATTCGTAAACATCCCCGGTTTCAACAAATATTCTTCATTCTTCAATTTGATGCGGACATTCATCGTTTTACTTTCACTATTCAACAAATGATACACCTTATCAATCGTACCGACAAACATCTTATCCGGATAAGCCAACGTAGAAATGCGTACGGAGGCATCTTCGGAAACCTTACTGATATCGCTTTCATACACATCCGCCATCACCCATACGTCTGACAACCCCGAAATCGTGAACAGCTCTTCACTCTGATCCGGACGCAACTGCATATCCCTGCTGATTTGTTTCTCCACAATAAACCCCGAAACAGGAGATTTCAGCTGATAATAAGCATTTCCGGAGAAATTATAAATAGAGAAAACATCCTTTATTCTTCTTTCTTCGGCTTCGGCACTTGTCAACTCCTGCTTCGCCTGAAGTACATCTTTATCCGAAGCCATGCCGGAAGCATACATATCCTGCGTAGCATCCATATTTCTGCGTGCCAGCAATAATTGTTGTTCCGCCTCTTTCAATTGCTTTTCATAATCTGCCACTTCTCCACTGCGGATGACTGCCAATACATCTCCCTTACGAACAAAGTCTCCTATTTCAGCCTTCAATTCTGTTACCGTACCTCCAAACATCGGATATACATGTGCCACCTGATTCTCATTAAAAGTGACCCGCCCGTTCAATGTCAGTTCGTCAATCACCTCTTGAACGTGAACCGTATCGACAGATACAATTCTCAACAAGCTATCTGTCAGGCATAAGGCAGCCGGTTCAACATTCGTTTGTTCTCCTTTACCGGAGCATGCTCCCAATACGGTAGTAAGCAATATGCAAGGAAGGAATTTATTCCAGTTCATAGTCTTTGATAATTTATGAATATTAGTAGTTCAATATAGTTTGTCCGATAGTTGTATTCAGGTTTTCCATCGCCAGGAAAACATCTTTCTTTATTTCATGCAACTGAATACAAGTTTCTTTATAGCTGTCATAGTAATCGATAAACTCCAATAAACTGATATTTCGTTTCTTAAAGTTTTCATTCACTCCCGCAATCAATTTTTCAAAGTTACGTTCCAGTTCCATATTGGTAGATTGATAAAGCTGAACTGCTTTATCCAGTGAAGCATAAGCGGTATAAAGCTCCATATCCGCACGGTTAGCCGCATTTTCCTGTTCCGCTCCTGCCTGCTGGATACTAAAACGGGCAGCTTTCACATTTCCCTGGTTGCGGTTGAAAATAGGTACTGACAAGCTCACTCCTATTGCAAAATAGTTATTGATAAAGTTTCCGGCACGGTCATAACTACCATTCACCGAAAATTCCGGAAATGCCATTGATTTCTGCAATTTCAGATTTGCACGGGAAGCACTGACCGTACTCCGGGCAATCTTGAGATCCGGCCGTTCATTCACCATCGCTTTCAAGTCGGCGAACGATAGTTGAGACAAATCCAATTGCTTCAACACCTCTTCATCCAGTGATAACTCAACCATCGTGTCTCCCGGAAGATTTAACAAGACATTAAGTTCTCCTCTAAGGGTCAACAACTCGTTTTCCCGTTCGTTCTTCTCTTTTTTCAAAGAGAACAACATAGATTCCAGACGGGACATTTCCATCAATGAAATATTTCCTTTCTCCTGTTGCAGTTTCATTCCGGCAAGTAACTCTTGCAGAGAATTCACTTCCTTCTCATAAATGGATATGGATTTCGAGAGAAAATAGACTTGTACAAACTTCTCATTCAGCTCCTGACGAAGTGTCCTCATCACCTCTTCAAACTGATATTCTGCTATTTCCTTGTTGATTTTCTCCAGTTTCACCTGCTTATTCCGTTGTCCGGCAAGACGAATTACCTGTTCAATTCCCACAACCATTTCGCCCTCCTTACCAAAATCAAAATACTTTCCGTTCAGGCGGTTATAAACATTCTGTTCTAACGAGATTACCGGATTCTCAAATAATTTGGCTTGCAGCACTTGTGCCTGTGCCATATCAATGTTATACCGTTCGGCTATCAGTGATAAGTTACGTTCCAGAAAACGTTGTTCCGCCTCTTTCAGCGTTAATGTTCCTGTGGTAGCCTGTTGCGCGCATATTCCTCCTGTCAGCAGAAGAAAAAAAGAAATTAGAAATACTCTGTTCATTACTATATTTATCTTTATTACCTTATTGTAGTTGTCGCGGCAAAATTACAATTCTGTAGCCGGAGAGACGGGAAAAAGTCATTATAAGCCTCTCATATCAGATTAGAATTTGATTAGAAAACAGCCATAGAAGGAAGAATTGTAAACACAACAGGAAAAATGGCTATCCTTCTTTTATCCCAACTCCCCTATCTTTGCAGTAGAGAAAATGAAATGAACCATTAAAAATAGAATATATGAAAATAATAGATTTAACCAAAGATAGTTTTGTAGAGAAGGTAGCTGATTATCAATCTTATCCTGATAACTGGAACTTCAAAGGGAATAAACCTTGCCTGGTCGATTTTCATGCCCCGTGGTGCGTCTATTGCAAAGCGTTATCGCCTATATTAGACCAACTAGCTAAAGAATACGAAGGGAAATTAGATATTTATAAAGTAGATGTCGATCAGGAACCGGAATTGGAAAGTGCATTTAAAATCCGCACCATTCCCAACCTGTTACTTTGCCCGCTGAACGGCAAACCGACAATGAAGTTAGGTACAATGAATAAAAACCAATTGAAAGAACTGATAGAAAGCAGTTTGCTTTCAGAATAGAAATACATTAAAAGTCCGGGATACTTCTGATGATGATAAACTGCCGGACTTTTGATATCATACAGAACATTGGCTTTTATAATAGGGAGTGTGTCAAAACGCAGATTATCGCGAATTATCGCAGAAATAATTTTATAAGTCATTGATTAATATATCAATATAAATGAAATAATCTGCGATAATTTGTGTTAATCTGCGTTTTATTATTCATTATGACCCTCCTCTTTGGGGATTATTTCAACTATTCTTTATGCAACAGAATATCAGTTCCCGGAACAATCTTTCCCATCGACCATACACATCGTACATTCAGTTCCTTATCAAGAATCACAATATCAGCATCCTTTCCCTTTGCCAACGCCCCTTTCCGGTCACTCACTCCTATTAAACGGGCAGGAGTTTCAGAAGCCATACGCACGGCATCTTCCAAAGGTATATTCGCTTTCTTCACCATGGTGCGAACCAACACATCCATCGTAGCCAGGCTACCGGCCAATGCAGAATGATCTGCCATCTTACATACGCCGTCCTCTATGATATAGCGAGGATCAATCGGTTCATTCCCTTCATAAGCAGCATAAGCCAAAGCATCGGTAACGAGGCACGTATTCTCTACACCTTTCAACTTATAAACCAACTTTAGAATCGTGGCAGGCAAGTGAATACCATCTGCAATCACTTCCACTGTCATCCCATCCGTCAAATATACGCTCTCCACCGTACCCTCATATTTATACTCACGACGTTTATGGAAACCCGGCATCGCATTATAAAAATGGGCAGCATGAGAGAAACCCACTGCATACGCAGCCTTGATTTCATCATATTCGGCTTCCGTATGTGTTACGGCAGTCATAATTCCTTTCGAACGGGTATACTTTGCAAAATCATGTGCACCGGGTAGTTCGGGACTAATATCCCAACGTCTGATGCAAGACGTACGCGCCAATAAAGGAATATATTCATTTTCATCCGGAGTTTTCAGAAAACCGTCATACTGTGTTCCCGCCATCTTCGGATTCAAGTAAGGACCTTCGATATGCAGGCCAAGAACAGGAGAATCCTTCTCTTTCATCAGGTTTTCACAGACATCAACTGCCTGGTAGATTCTTTCGAACGAGGTAGATGATAATGTAGGAAATATCCCGGTAGCACCATGTTTTAGGTGTGCAGTAGTTGCCGTGCGGAATGCTTCTTCCGTTGCTTCCGTATAATCATGTCCGCCACCTCCATGTGCATGCATACTTACAAATCCGGGCACAATCGTCATCCCTCTGGCATCAATAACCGTTGCACCGATAACCGCCAAATCACTGTTGGTCACCTCTAATATTTTTCCATCACAAATCAATACGGAACCATCTTTCAACCAGCCTTGCGGGGTCAATATTCTTCCATTTATTATTTGAGTCAACATAGTTTTCGTTATTTATTAGATTTAAAACAGTTTATTGGTGCCTTCTACCAGTTCTCCCATCGCCCATACAGCTCTCACATTCAAGTCTCTGTCTAAAGCAATTATATCGGCATCCTTGCCACGCTCCAGCGTTCCTTTACGGTCGAGTACTCCCATAATCCGGGCAGGAGTTTCGGAGGCCATTCTCACGGCATCCTCCAAAGGTATTTCCGCCTTCTGCACCATGGTACGAATCAGTCGATCCATCGTTGCAATACTTCCCGCCAGTGCTGAATGGTCTGCCAGCTTACATACTCCGTCCTCGATAATCACACGCGGATCAAAAGCCACCTGACTATCACTGGCGGCACAAGCCAATGCATCCGTTATCAGACAAGTGCGTTCCACTCCTTTTATCTTGTAAACAAGGCGCAAGATTGTTGGAGGCACATGAATACCGTCTGCCACCACTTCCACTGTCATATCATCAATCAGATAAATACTTTCTACCGTACCTTCATACTTGTACTCTTTCCGTTTATGGAATCCCGGCATTGCATTATAAAAATGAGTGGCATGCGTATATCCCGCCTCATAGGCTGTCTGTATATCCTCAAATTCTGCCTGGGTATGTCCTACCGAAGCCAACACCCCTTTCGCTGTGATATATTTACCAAATTGCATGGCTCCGGGAAGTTCCGGTGCGGCATCCCAACGTTTGATACAATGAGTTTCTTCCAGCAACGGAATATATTCTTCGGGATCGGGATCTTTGATATTTTCGGGAATCTGTCCACCTGCCATCGCCATATTGAAATAATGTCCTTCCAGATGAAGTCCGAGCACAGGGCTATTAGGCTCCGCCATCATTTTCTCTGTAGTTTCCGCGGCTGCACGGATCATTGGAATGGTAGAAGAAGAAAGAGTAGGAAAAATACTGGTAGTGCCATACTGCATATGAGCTTTGATTGCTGTCCGGAAAGCCTCTTCGGTGCCTTCCATAAAGTCTCTTCCACCGCCACCGTGAACATGGATTTCTACACCTCCCGGAACAATATACATTCCTTTGGCATCAATCAGTTTGGCTCCGATAATTGCAAGGTCACAATTGGTTACTTCCAGAATTTTATTGTCACGAATAAGAACTGACCCATCCTTCAACCAGCCTTGCGGGGTGAGGATGCGTGCATTAATGATCTGTGTTAACATATCACAAATAGTTAAATTAATTAAAGGTCTGTGTGAATCAATGACGCTCTTTTTTGGGGGGAGTACATTGATTTTTTCGTTTGCAAAATTACGCTTTTCCGTTCAATCTATCGATACAATCGTCCGGTAAACTTCCAATATTATACAAAAAAAGGTTGCCAATCTTATCGACTGACAACCTCATCTTATATGGAGCGGAAAACGAGACTCGAACTCGCGACCCTAACCTTGGCAAGGTTATGCTCTACCAACTGAGCTATTTCCGCA
>ENA-ORCP01003505-ORCP01003505.1-human-gut-metagenome-genome-assembly--contig:-NODE-3505-length-11647-cov-4.904149_pt1 | contig 11647 bp, 11 predicted proteins | sample MGYA00242990_ERZ507991 | MGnify/ENA primary metagenome ERZ507991 (study PRJEB26167, sample SAMN06115496) | human gut metagenome | host: Homo sapiens | place: China:Henan | collected 2015-05-07... | reverse complement strand
TTACCAATCTTTCGACGGCTTTCGATAATCCCTTCATAGATGTTATAGTAAAAGGTCAATGTAGGTCTTAAATCGGTTTGCAATAATATCTTCCAGTTCTGATTCGTCAACACCGAACTGGTTGCCGCTTGTCACGCGGATCAGTGCGCGGATTGTCAGATTCGTTTCTTTTGCGCATGCCTGAAGCAGTTCTAACTGGGTACTAATTTCCGTTCTGACCGCGGCGATTTCTCGGATGTTGAGGTCGATGTGGCCCTTTCAAGTCATTTGCTTAATAACCGCCTGCTGCTCAACGGCAATTTCGGCTATAGGGACAAATCCTTGAATAACAATTCATTTATTGGCGATTTTGATATCGAGTATCTGCTTAACCGCCGCGGCACCATCCGGCTCAAAGCCTATAACCGCTACAATGACCAGAACTATTACGTAAAGACGGCCCTCACTACTCAGGGTGTGGGAATAATGTTCAAACGCGACTTTGACAACGTGTTCTCCTTCCTGCGCCCGCTCCTCCGCCGCAAGAAAGAGCCGGCCGACACCAACGCCGCTAAAGCCGACACCCTCCACCCCAATCACGCTCATCCCGCCGACACCCTCGCCCCCCAATAATTCCGGAGATTTTAGTGATTTTGTGTTTACGAGCGTAATCAGTGTAATCGCCGTAATCAGTGTAATCGCCGTAATCATTGTAATCGCAAAATCAAGACAAGCCGATGAAAACTTTCAGAAATTACCGATACCGGCTCGGGAAACTCTGTACAGTCTGCCCCAACTGCCACAGGCGCACGTTCAAGCCCTATGTCGACGCTAAGGGTGCCATATTTGCCCCAGAAGTGGGGCGCTGCAACCGCGAAGTGAAGTGCGGCTACCGCCTGCGGCCACGCGAATGGATGGGCAGCGGTGACGTGGCAAGGCTGCTCCCTGCGAGGGCAACGCCGGTTCCTCGCACCGATTTCGTGCCCCGGCACATAATGGATGTAACGATGTGGCGCGATGTGTGGAGGCTCAATCTATTCCGGTGGTTTGCCCGGCGCTTCGGCTGGCAAAGGGCGCGGAAGGTGTTCAGTCTTTATTTCGTGACTTATTCCCGGTCAATGGGCGGAGCTGCACTCTTCTGGTTCGTTGACGACAAGCTCAGAGTGCGCACCGGCAAGCTGATGGCCTACGACCGCTCGGCTCACCGCCGCCGCGACCTGACGGTGGCCGTCCGATTCATCCATCAGAGCATCAGGCGCGGATTCGTGTGCCGCCTCTGCTGCTCTGTGAGAGCGAGAAAACGGCGCTATATCTTGCCTGCGCTCTCGGATGGCGCTTCGAGGAGGAGCCGGAAATGCAGCCGGGAGTGGCTTAGGCTGATGCTGACGGTGCCGGGGATGAAGACTGTGGAGTGGATTTCGCCGGTGAAAGGGAAGATTCTGACGGTTGTGCCATCGTCGGCGAGTTCAATCACGCTCATTGGGTGGATTTCGCCATTGAACACAATCTTATGTGCGGCTATGCGTTGCATTATCTTTGACTGGATGGCCGGCCGGGGCGCACAGGTCCTTTAGCCGGTAATGCCTGACGGTTTACGGGCACTTGCTTTGAAGAATTGTTCATGTCAAGCATCAGAAGCCCTTTGTTGCGTGGGTTGGCCTGCTCAGGAGTGAGACGCGCCGCTGCCGGAAGCTCAATGGGTTTCTCGGTGAGTTCCTTGCGCAGCTGCGACGATTGCAGGGTGCGGTTTTCAAATGACTGAATTTCGTTGCGCTGGTCGCGGTAATGGCCTCCCCATCGGGTGCGGAAAAGGCTTATTGAATCAATGTAGACGATTTCGCCGCGCAGGCTTTCATAGGTTATGGTGCCGTAGACCCGCTGTGCGATTTTGGCCGAATCAAGCACGAACCGCATTTCATGCCATCCGTCGCCGCTGAGCGATTTGCTGAGATATTCTCGCTTCCCGTCGCTGTAGTCCACGGCAATGGTGTAGCGGAGCGGCCCGCGGTTGTCCATGATTTTGGAGCGGAGAGTATAGACATCGCCGCTTTCCCAGTTGCGGTCATTGCTGAGATTGAAGGTGATGTTGTCGCTTGGCATTGATGCTGAGAAGCGGCGGAAGCGTATGCCGGGCCACACGTCGACCGAATCGCCCTCCATCTCGCCAGTTATTTCCTGAACGCCGTCGACTGAGGCACCGGCCAGTTCCTCCTGCTTGGTCAGGCGGTCTTCAAGAATTTCTATGGTGCGGTCGTAGACTTCAAGGTATTTCTCAATGTGATAGCCGTACCATGAGAGTGAGGAGTCCACTTCTTCGCTCGTGACTCCGTGTTTTGCATAAATCGATTGCAGGAATGCCTGCTTGGTGGAGTCATTGGGAAAGTTTTTCTGATTGTTTTCCACAACGCTTTCAGCAAGGTTGATATCGGCCATGAGCTGCGCCATGTCCTCTTTGCCAAGCACTTTGCCGGGGCGCCCTGAACAGGCTGTGAACATTGCTGCCGCCAGAATGATTATGCAGAATCTGACCATGGTTTATTAGTTTTTATCCGTTTTGTCGGCTTGCGGGATTGTGAGTTGTTTGGGATAGAACAGAAGCACCACAATCATGCCTACCGAGATGGCTGCGTCGGCGAGATTGAAGATTGGTTGGAAAAACAGGAATTCCTGACCGCCTACTCCGGGCACCCATTGCGGCCATGTGAACGAAAACAGAGGGAAATAAAGCATGTCGACCACCCGGCCATGAAGCAGAGTGCCGTAGCCCCCGTCGGGCGGGAAGAGCTGCGCAACGGCAGGAGGCATCGGGTTGTTGAAAATCACGCCGTAGAACACGCAGTCGATAATGTTGCCTATCGCACCGGCTATTACGAGGGCGAGGCACACGAGGAATCCGGTCTTTACGAGCGGATTGTCCTTCAGCTTCCACAGAGCCCATATCAGCCCCCCGGCAAGCACCAGGCGGAATAGGGTGAGAAACATTTTGGGCCCGAATTCCATGCCGAACGCCATTCCGTTGTTTTCAATGAAGTGCAGATGGAACCACGAGGTGATTTCAAGGTCTTCGTTGAGATAGAAGTGAGTCTTAATCCATATTTTCAGCGCCTGGTCAAGCACTATCACGGCTAAGATGATAATGGTGCCCAGCGCTCCGCGAGATAGTTTCATTAAGAGGAAATGCAAGATTTGTTACAGATAAGAGCCGCCCGCGCGAGGGCGAATCACGCAGGTGGCAGGTTTGAGAAAGTGCATTCAACGGTGGCCCTGCTCTTTGGCTTCAATTGCCAAAGTGGCATGCGGAACAGCGCGGAGGCGTTCCTTAGGAATGAGCTTGCCGGTGACGCGACACACTCCGTAGGTTTTGTTCTCGATGCGCACGAGTGCGGCTCGGAGATGATTGATGAATTTCAGCTGACGTTCAGCCATGCGGCCCGACTCCTCCTTGCTCAGCGTTATTGCTCCCTCTTCAAGGACTTTGAACGTGGGAGAGGTGTCGGCGGTGTCATTGCCCTCGGTGTTGGTCACGTCGGCCTTATAGAGTTCATAGTCGCGCTGGGCCTTTTCAAGTTTCTTCAGGATGAGTTCTTTGAACTCCTGAAGCTCTTCATCGGAATATCTTGTTTTTTCGCTCATTACCGTTGATGTGATGTGTTAAGTTTGTAAAAAATGTGACTATTCTCTTACTTGCTTAACGCAATGCAGGCTCTAAGGTTCAGTTCATCGATGGCAAGCGTGACATTGTCGGCCGACTGAGGAAGTTCGGTAACTATGCCCACTTCGGTGGCGAGCACCTGACGGCCAATATAGTCGCTGAACTGGTCAATGGCTTCATCGGCTTCCGGATTCGATTCAAAGGTCAGACGGATCTTGTCAGTGATCTCATAGTCGCGTTCCTTGCGTATGTTCTGGACGCGGTTGACAATCTCGCGGGCTATTCCTTCGCGGCGCAGTTCGGGGGTGACGGTGATGTCAAGCGCCACGGTCAGATTGCCTTCGTTGGCCACGAGCCATCCGGGAATGTCTTCGGAGATGACTTCCACATCGGTAAGTTCTATCACTGCGGGAGAGCCGGAAATGTCGAGCGTAAGCTTGCCGTCGCGTTCAAGCACGGCTATGCTGCTTTGGTCAAGGGCCTGAATTGCAGCGGCAATCTGTTTCATTGATTTGCCGAATTTCGGCCCGAGCTTCTTGAAATCGGGTTTCACGCGCTTAACGAGCACTCCCGATTCGGCCGACACCATCTCAAGCTCCTTTACGTTCACTTCGTTCAGAATGAGCTGGCGCATTGACTCAATGTCATTTACAAGAGCCTGATCTGTGGCGGGAATCATAATTCGCTGCAGCGGCTGACGCACTTTCAGGTCGGCTTTACGGCGCAGAGAGAGCACCATGGATGTTACCCGCTGAGCCAGACGCATGCGGCGTTCCAGGTCGGCGTCGATTGCTGAATCATCCGGCACAGGCAGCAGCTGCAGGTGAACCGATTCTGCACTGTCGGCGCCAATTGCGGTGAGGTCGGAGTAAAGGCGGTCGGCATAGAAGGGCGCTATGGGCGCTATGAGCATGGCCACAGTTTTGAGGCAAGTGTACAATGTCTGATAGGCGGCGAGCTTATCAGGTGTCATATCCTTGCCCCAGAAGCGTTTGCGGTTCAGGCGCACGTACCAGTTGGATAGGTCGTCGTTGACAAACTCGCTTATGGCGCGGGCTGCGCGGGTGGGTTCGTAATCATCAAGTGACTCTTCAACTTGTTTTATGAGCGTGTTGAGTAACGAGATTACCCATCTGTCAATTTCAGGTCGCTCGGCAAGCGGAATCTGTGGGGCGGAGTTGTCAAAGCCGTCAACATTTGCGTAGAGGGCAAAGAACGAGTATGTGTTGTGAAGCGTGGAGAAGAATTTACGGCTCACTTCCTTGACGCCTGCCTCATCGAATTTGAGGTTGTCCCAGGGCGATGAGTTTGAAATCATGTACCAGCGCAAGGGGTCGGAACCAAAAGTTTCGATTGCACCGAAGGGATCAACGGCGTTGCCTTTGCGCTTGGACATTTTCTCGCCGTACTTGTCGAGCACGAGCCCATTGGAAATCACGGCTTTATAGGAAACGGCATCCGAAACCATTCCGGCAATGGCGTGGAGCGTGAAGAACCAGCCGCGTGTCTGGTCAACACCTTCGGCTATAAAATCAGCCGGGAAGAGTTCGCCTGATTCCACACCCTCTTTGTTCTCAAACGGATAGTGATTCTGGGCGTAAGGCATTGCGCCTGAATCGAACCACACGTCAATCAGGTCGGTCTCGCGGCGCATCGGCTTGCCGGTTTTGCTCACGAGTACAATGTCATCGACATACGGGCGGTGAAGGTCAATCTTCTCATAGTTGGCCTTGGAGTAATCGCCCGGAACGAATCCCCGGTCCTTAAGGGGGTTGGATTGCATCACACCGGCTGCCACAGCGCGTTCAATCTCATCGTAGAGTGTGGCCACTGAATCAATGCATATCTCTTCCGAGGCGTCCTCTGTGCGCCAAATAGGGAGGGGAGTGCCCCAGTAGCGGCTGCGCGAGAGGTTCCAGTCCTGAAGGTTTTCAAGCCATTTGCCAAAACGGCCTGTGCCGGTCGACTGCGGCTTCCATTTTATGGTTTTGTTGAGTTCAATCAATCGGTCGCGCACTGCTGTCGAGCGGATGAACCAGCTGTCGAGCGGGTAGTAGAGCACGGGCTTGTCGGTGCGCCAGCAATGGGGGTAGCTATGGACGTGTTTCTCAATTTTGAACACCTTGTCGTGCTGTTTGAGCCACATGCATATTTCAATGTCGAGAGTCTCATCATCGGGTCCCTTTGCGGGGTCGTAGGCATTCTTCACGTATTTACCTTGCCAGGGAGTGTATGCCTCAACGTCTACCATTTCCTCCACGAATTTGGGGTCAAGGTCGGAGAGAAGGTAAAAACGGCCGGTGAGGTCGACCATCGGGCGGATATTGCCGTCGCGGTCAATCAGGTGGAGCGGCGGAACTCCGTTCTGTTTTGACACCCTGAGGTCATCGGCTCCGAAGGTGCCGGCAATGTGAACAATGCCCGTAGTGCCTTCGTCTGTTGTGACGTAGTCGCCCGGAATAACGCGGAAAGCGCCTTCGCCCGGATTGACCCATGGAATGAGCTGGCGGTAGGTCATCCCAACAAGGTCGGAACCTTTCAGTGTCCCAACTACTTCAAACGGCACGAGTTTTGCGCCCTTCTCGTAGCTGTCGAGCGGGAGGTCGGCGGCTTTTGGATTGAACCAGCTGCCCATCAGCTCCTTCGCCACGATAACGGTAATCTTGTTACCGGAGTATGAGTTGTAGGTGCGCACCACGTTGTAGTCAATGTTAGGTCCTACTGCGAGAGCGGTGTTCGAGGGTAAGGTCCAGGGGGTGGTGGTCCATGCAAGGAAGCACGCTTTGCCCCATCCCTGCATCTCGGGGCGGGGATCGGTCATTTCAAACTCTGCAACGCAGGTGGTGTCCTTGACATCGCGGTAGCATCCCTCCTGATTCAGTTCATGGGAACTGAGGCCGGTGCCGGCGGCAGGCGAGTAGGGCTGAATTGTGTAGCCTTTGTACAGGAGGCCTTTCTTATAGATGTCGTTGAGGAGCCACCACACTGATTCAATGTAGCGGTTGTCGTAAGTGATGTAAGCGTTTTCAAGGTCAACCCAGTAGCCCATGAGGTCTGTGAGCTGTTCCCATTCCTTAGTGTATTTCATCACCTCCCGGCGGCAAGCGGCATTGTAGTCGTCAACGGAGATTTTATTGCCTATGTCCTCTTTGGTGATCCCAAGGCTTTTTTCCACACCGAGTTCCACCGGCAGTCCGTGAGTGTCCCATCCGGCGCGACGTTTAACGTGGAATCCGCGCATGGTTTTGTAACGGCAGAAAATATCTTTAATCGAGCGCGCCATAACGTGGTGAATACCCGGCTTGCCGTTGGCCGATGGCGGTCCTTCAAAAAACACAAACGACGGACAGCCTTCGCGTTCAGTGAGGCTCTTCTCGAAAAGTCCTTCGCTCTGCCACTTGGCAAGGATTTCCTTGTTTATCTCGGAAAGATTGAAACTATCGTAAACGTTAAACTTTTTCATTGCGAAAATTACGGTTGTGGAATTGTCAAAAAATGTTCAGAAATGCCTGATTCAAGGCCGCAAAAGCCCTCTCCGGCAATAATTTTGCAAATTTACGGATTTTTGTTGAATTGGCAATATTTTTTTGTCGGGGCGCCCTTTTGTGGGGTGTCGGGCTGGAGGATTATGGCCTTATCCATTCGGTCCTTTTCATTGGGGGCTGACGCACGGCCTACGGTCGGGCAATCCGGTCATTGCGCCTTGTCCGGGAATCTGCAGCCGTTGGCAATGAAAGAGTAGACGGTTTCCGATATACGGGCAATCGCGGCAGCGGCTTCCTGCTCTGAGCCATTGAAATCCTTAACAAGAACAGAGAGCGAATAGTGTGAACCGCCGGGGAGCGTGATGAACGCCACATCGTTGTGGGCCGTCAGTATCCCTTTCTCGTTTCTGAAACCTGAGCCGGTTTTGTGGCCTATGGTTACGCCTTCCTTTCCTTGCAGCGGAGCCGCGATGCGGTCGGCGCCGGTACGGCATTCGCGCAAGGTGGTGCGCATGAAATTCAGGTTCTCTGCCCCGGCAATGCTATCGAGATAAAGGCGGTTGATGAGTGCGGCCGCTCCGAGAGGTGAGGAGTGGTTTGAATAACAGAGCGAATGGTCATTCCACATCTGAGCTTCAGTTACGGTGAGTCGGAAATCATCGCGTGGGATAATTGTTGCTATAAGACAGTCGGTGCCGGCTACGCTTCTGAAATTATCGAATAGATAGTTGCTTGCATTGTTGTCGCTTTGCTGAAGGGCGTAGCGTAGGAGGTTGCGTACAGTAATGTTGATTTGTGTGTCGGCATAGTCTTTGAGCATAGGCGACCAGGTATCGGGATTCAGGTCAGCGCGATTTATTGCCACCATAGAATCCAGCGATGTCCCGTTCTGTTCGAGCTGCCTGCATACGCCGATTGCCTGATGGAGTTTGAAAACGCTCATAAGAGGATATTTGTCCTCGTTATTGACCAGGACTGTATCGGCATTTCCTGTAATGACTGCTATGCCAATTTCGCCCGGGTATTCATCGGCAATACTGTAAAGAGAATCGCGGAGTTGAGTAAAGCTATTGTCAGTTTCGCTGTCAGTTTTGCTGGCTGCTGTGCAGGATAGTAAAAAAGAAGCTGCGGCTGCGGCAGCAATAGGAATATGCTGCCATGCAGTCGCGAGCTTTGAGTGAGTTGGATCAAACATAATTATTGACGTGTCAAAAAATTGTTTCTCCAACAAATTTACAATAAAAATTGAACCGTCTAAAAATTCTCGCTGAAGAATTTTTCAATGGCGGCGAATGGAATTATATCTTTTTGATCATATAGGTCGGTATGGCTTGCGCCGGGAATCACCATGAAGAGCTTATTGTTCTCCTTGCCCGGGGTTACGGTAAGCTTTTTATAGGCGTCGCTGCCGAAATAGAAGGAGTGGGCTTTCTCTCCATGAAGAATCATGACAGCGTTCTCAATCTCACCGGCACGGCTCATGAGCGGGAAATTGATCCATGGAATCGGCGATGTTGCATTGCGCCCTCCATTGGAGTTGAGCGAGCGGGGATGATAGCCGCGTTTGGTCCTGTAGTAGGCGTAATAGTCACGGAGGAACTTGGGAGCGTCATCGGGCAATACATCGGGTACACCGCCGCCGAGTTTGGGAGTGCCGTTTATGTAATCCTCGGTGCGCTGTGCGGCTAACTTCTCAAGAAGAGTATTGCGGGCCTCGGCGCTGTCATCGGCATCGAAATAGCCATTGGCGTTCACTCGGCTCATATCGTACATAGTAGAGGCGAGCGTAGCCTTGACGCGCGGGTCGGCAGCGGCAGCGTTTATGGCTATACCACCCCAACCGCATATGCCTATTATACCGACTTTCTGAGGGTCGACCTCGGGATTTGTAACAAGATAATCCACCGCAGCGCTGAAATCCTCGGTATTGATGTCGGGCGAGGTCATGTAGCGGGGAGTGCCACCGCTTTCACCTGTGAAGGAGGGGTCAAATGCGATGGTAAGGAAACCGCGCTCTGCCATCTCCTGCGCATATAGACCGGCCGCCTGCTCTTTGACTGCACCGAAAGGTCCGCATACGGCTATGGCAGGGAGCTTTCCGGTCGCGCCTTTGGGCTTATATATATCTGCGGCAAGCGTGATACCATAGCGGTTGATAAAAGTCACTTTGCTGTGGTCAACTTTGTCACTCTTGAGAAAGGTCTTGTCCCATTCTTTTGTCAGAGTCAGATTTTCCATATTGTTTCTGTTTTCTTTTTGGTTGGAGGCATAGAGATCTGTAATCCCTGAGGATAGAATCAACAGACCCACAGCCAGCAATTGTTTTACATTCATTTTATTCAATTTGATGGTTATTGGATTTTATTGCCGGCGGCGTATGCTTCGGCGAGTGCCGGATGGCCCTTTACTTCATCCGGATCGTTGACACCTCCGGCGAATACCGTTCCTGCAAGACGGGCTTTCTCGAAACAGTCAATCCACCCTGTCAGTCCCATGACGGCGCGTTCGGGAGTCGATGGTTCATCCTCAGCGGCACTCGTGAGCATATAGATGTCGCGGAAAAGGTAGTCCGAAGGATAGAGCGGATTGGCCCGGTCAAGAAGAGTCTTCAGCTGTCCACTCATTTCATAATAGTAGATAGGAGTAGCAAAAGCTATCGCATCGGCATCATGCATTTTGCCGATGATGGCCTGTGCGTCATCGGCAATCACACATTTCTGAGTCTTTTGGCAGGCGAGGCACCCGCGGCAGAAACGTATGTCCTTGTTGCGTAGAGAAATCAGTTCCACCTTGTTGCCTGCATCGGAAGCTCCACGTGCAAATTCTTTGGCAAGCGCCTCCGAATTACTGCCCCTACGGAGGCTCGACGATATTATCAGTACATTTTTCATGTCAAAAATATTTTGTTTGTTGTGGCAAAATTACACAAAGAACCCCACAGCAAAGTTGCTGTGAGGCTCAATGATGTTTTCTGAAAAGCTCAGTTGAGTATCGATGAGGGGGTCACTCCGAATTCTTTTTTGAATGCGGTGGAGAAATGTGAGGGATTGCGGAATCCCACTTCGGTGTACACTTCCACCACTTTTTTCTTACCTGATTTCATGAGCTCGTAGGCTCGTTCAAGGCGTTTCTTTATGAGCCATTTTTCGGGCGTCAGGTCACTGATTTTCTTAAAATCGCGCTTGAAGGTTGCGAGGCTGCGCCCGGTGTAGTGGGCTATCTCTTCAATGCTCAGGTCACATGTGAAATTCTTTTCCATGAAATCAAGGATGTCTATTTTCCACGGTTCGTTGAAGTCAAACATAGTAGGTATGAATCTGCTGTCTATCGCAAGCAATGCCATGAGTCCCTCTTGCAATTTCAATTCCATGAAATCATCCTTGGGTTTCACTTCAGGGTCGAAATATGGAGTCATGGAGGCGAAAAGACTGGCGAGTTCCACTGTACTGGGCAATTTGATTACGCCTTCAGGGAGTTTGTCGGTCGTTACCTTGACCTTATTGATTGACAGTTTGCCATACATCTCCCTGAGGAAATTGCGTGTGAACATCAAGAAGATTCCGCAGTAGCGCTCACCCTGATAAGTCTTCTTATACATGGTGATTCGATGGTTTCGCGGAATGAATACGCATTCCCCCTTGCGAACATGGATTCTCTCATTCCCATTGTGGAGAATCATTTCTCCGGAATACACAAAGTTTAGCGCAAACTCCCGTGACTGGTGAATGCAGCCGCTGATATCATCGTAGAAGAAACTATAGAAAATATTGTTGTAGTTGAATATCAACTTCATCGGGTCGAGATTTTCCTCCATCATAGTCATTAACTTACTTAGGAATACAAAAAGATTGATAGTTTTTCAGAGGGGAGTTTATTCGCGATATTGGGTGGGATTGAGGCCGAGATTCCGTTGAACATAACGGCTAAAATAGGCAGGGGAGGAGAAACGGAACATATCGGAAATCTCGCTCGCAAACAAAGCGCTGTCGTTCATCAAGATGTATTATAGGATTCAGAAACAGCGCCAGCTGTCCCTTCATTCCGTAATTGGTCTGAGGCGTACAGAGCTCAATGAACGGAGCGGTCACATAAAGAGTACGTATTTTAAAATCGGCCGAAGGATTAATATTGTCCACAAGTTTGCCTTTGCGCACAATCATCAGGTCGCTTTCCTGGAGTTCAAATAGCCGGCCATTGAATGTAAAGGAGCAAGAACCGCCGACACACAAGGCATGGGCGAGATAATCTTTATATCTTCCTGAGCCGATGCCGGTAATCGAATCCTCAATGATTACATCCTTAGTCTTTTCCATGTGCAAATTTAATAAAATTTGAGAATATTTCTTCAATGGTGCGTATTATATCTTAAAATCAAAAAATTCACTATATTTGCAATGCAAATCAAGATAATATGAAGCGTGCTGATTTAAAGAAATTAAGTGATGGCCTGAGGAGACAGATTTCTAAAAATTTTGGCTTCCGCCAAAGTGGCTATGTCAATTGGATAGTTAAATCCGGCTACTTCTTTTAC
>ENA-ORCP01003502-ORCP01003502.1-human-gut-metagenome-genome-assembly--contig:-NODE-3502-length-11653-cov-4.347097_pt1 | contig 11653 bp, 13 predicted proteins | sample MGYA00242990_ERZ507991 | MGnify/ENA primary metagenome ERZ507991 (study PRJEB26167, sample SAMN06115496) | human gut metagenome | host: Homo sapiens | place: China:Henan | collected 2015-05-07... | reverse complement strand
AGCCTGTTTTCGCTGCCGCTCAAACTTTTCTTCGAAAAGCAAGCAGGCTTGACCGAAACTTTAAGTGTTTTTGCGCTATTACTTTTGCTTGGTGATTTTGGCTATGCTGCAACTGCGGCGAAAACGTTTCTTACTGTTTACAGCAAAACTCAAACCGCCGCCCTAATAAAAAAAGAAAAAACAAGCAAAACCTTCCTGCATTGCATTATTTCTCATATATTTCGTCAAATACTCCGCCGTCGGCAAAATGAGCCTGCTGAACGGTATCCCAACCGCCAAAATCATCAATGGTAACAAGCTTGACATTCAGGTCGAAAACATCGGAAAATTCGTTGAGAATATTCGCATCGGACGGACGGTAAAAATTTTTTGCCGCAATGCGCTGCGCATCGACTGAATAAAGGTAGCTGAGATACTCCGTCGCAGCGGCACGAGTGCCTTTTTTGTCGACAACATAGTCAACGATAGCCACGGACGGCTGGGCAAGAACGCTTATGCTTGGAGTTACTATTTCGTATTCATCGGGATAATCACGCATTGAAAGATATGCCTCGTTTTCCCATGAGATAAGCACATCACCCTGACCGTTTTCAACAAAGGTCGTGGTAGCTCCTCTTGCACCCGAGTCAAGAACAAGAACATTCTGATAGAGCTTTTTAATGAATTCCTTGATAAGCTCCGTGTCGCCGCCGTATTTCTGCTCGGCATATGCCCATGCGGCAAGATAATTCCAACGTGCGCCGCCTGAGGTTTTGGGGTTAGGGGTTATTACTCCAATATCGTCCGAAACAAGGTCGTCCCAGTCGGTTATGTTTTTGGGGTTTCCCTTGCGCACAAGGAAAACTATGGTAGATGTGTAGGGAGCACTGTTTTTATCGAACTCATTTATCCAGCCTTCTTCAATGAGCCCTGCATTTTGTATCGCATCAATGTCGTATTCAAGCGCAAGGGTGACAACATCAGCATCAAGACCGTTTGCAACTTCAAGAGCCTGCTTTCCCGAACCGCCGTGGGACTGGATAATTTCAGCGTCCTGACCGGAAAGCTCCTTCCAATGAGAAGCGAAAAGCTCATTGTATTCGGTAAAAAACTCACGGGTCGGGTCGTATGAAACGTTCACGAGAGTGACCTTGTCAGAATTTGATGTGCCGCCCGAACATCCTGTCAGCATAACAAGTGCAAGCAGTGGAGCAGCGAGAGCGGATATTCTGTGTTTTTTCATTTTATTGACCGTTCCTTCCCGAATTTTTGTATTGCTATAATTTTACCATTGCAGGACAGTAAAGTCAATTATTAATTTCTACAAATCTTATATGTTTAGTAGGGATTATTTGCACAATTTGCATTGTTGAAGTTTACGGAATAAACTATGCCTGAAAAAAAGATCCCGCTGTATTCGGTTTGAAACGAAAAACAGCGGGATCTTTTACTTGTTATATGCTTTAAATTACGGTGAATTACGCCTTCATAGCTTCTTCAACCGCAACAGCGCAGGCAACGGTAGCGCCAACCATAGGGTTGTTGCCCATATCAAGACCACTTCAGATACGGGTACTTATTGTTGCTCAGTGTAACCCATTGTTGTCCGCAATCAACGTAGGTATGCGGTTTGCTTGAATGGTGGTTTTCACAGCTTTGTTTATTGTTGCTCACAGTAATCTGCTGTACTCTGCTGAAAAGCTGTCTTTGGAGTACGTTTGGAGTACGTAATTTACAGCGTACTCCAAATGAATACTGGCTTATGCCAATCACGAAAATGTTATCGTTACTATAGCACATTTCTCTGAATTTGTCAAGCCCACAAATCACCTATTATTAATATATACAAGTTATGTCATACTGCTGGCCAGATATTCACTGTGTTTTTGCGACATAATGTAAATTATTCACTCATTTTATTGCAATCGTCTTCACAATTTTCACTCATCTTTTTGTATAAAACTATTGATTTTTCACTATAAAAAATGTATAATACATATATCAACTAAAAAAGAGGGATAGTATGTACCTGAAAAGAAAAATCGACCTTTTCCTTGAAGAATGGAAAAATGACGCTGACCGTAAGCCGCTCATCGTCAAAGGACCTCGTCAGATAGGAAAGACCGAGTCTATAAAACGCTTTGGTGAACTGCATTATGACAACGTCATTGAGATAAACTTTGTCGAAGAACCTAAATACAAAACAATCACAGCAGATGGATATAAAACCAATGATATCATAAAAATCATTTCAAGAATGGACCCTTCAAAAAAATTTGAAGAAGGTAAAACCTTGATATTCTTTGATGAATTGCAGGAGTTTCCCGAAATTGCCACGGCATTGAAATTTTTCAAGATAGACGGACGTTTTGATGTTATATGCAGCGGCTCAATGCTTGGCATCAATTACCGCAGAATTGAAAGCAACAGCGTTGGTTACAAAACCGATTATGAAATGTACTCGCTTGATTTTGAGGAATTTATATGGGCCAAGGGATATGACAACAGTTTTGCGGAAGAAATGCTTACAAATATGCTGGAACTTAAGCCATTCAGTCAGCCAATGCTTGATATATGTGATAGCCTGTTTATGGACTACTGCATCTTGGGGGGAATGCCTGCAGTAGTCAGGGAATATATCCAAAAAGGAACGTTTGAGGGCTCTCTTGCAACACAGCAGCAGCTTTTGGCAGATTATAGGGAAGATATACGCAAGTATGCGGAAGGTATGGACCAGACACGAATCATAAATGTATTCAATCAGATTCCGCCGCAGCTGGCAAAGGATAACAAGAAATTCCAGATATCAAAGGTCGCTTCGGGTGCAAGATTCAAGGACTACCGTGGCTGCATTGAGTGGTTGAATGACGCTGGTATGACAAACATCTGCTATTGCTTAAGTTTTCCCGAACTGCCGCTCAAAGGCAACTATGACGATACGAAATATAAGCTTTACTTTGCTGACTCGGGTATGCTTGTTGCAATGCTTGACGAAGAAGCACAGGAGGACCTCCGTGCCAATAAGAATTTAGGCGTGTATAAGGGTGCATTGTATGAAAACATTGTAGCCGAAGCACTGAAGAAAAGCGGATATGACCTTTATTATTATAAGCGTGAGGATTCAACACTTGAAGAAGATTTCTTTGTCAGAACTGCCAATAATCTGATACCAGTTGAGGTCAAAGCGACTAACGGAAAAGCAAAATCACTGCGCACCCTTATTCAGAACGACAGATATCCCGACATAAGTTATGGTATTAAGTTTATCCACGGAAATATCGGATATTCGGATAATGTATATACCTTTCCTTACTTCTGCGCATTCCTTTTGAAACGTTACTTAAAGCAATGTAAAAGTAATTGATAAAGCGCCATAAAGAAAGATAAGTCCACAAAAGTATGAATTTTACATACTTTTATGGACTTAATAGTATATAAATGAGGTTTAGGGTTGTGCTTTATATCAAAAAAGCTGCATACAGTGGTATGGAAAAAACATCTTCTGTCTTTCCGAAATTCTTTTGAGATAGCCGTATAGCTTTTTGGGGAGAAAACTTCTGTGAAAACATACTAAGACTTCTTGACCGAACGTGTTCACCCTTTTTGACCTCAACAGCGTATATCTCGTCCTCTTTCTGAAGAACAAAATCCAGTTCTGCCTGCGAATTGGCTGTTGACCAGTAGTAAAGCGGATACCCTTTGGCTGCGAACTGCTGCGCAACGTAATTTTCCGTAACCGCTCCCATAAAGATATTCGCTTCACCCGAAAGAATAGTATTGACCGACATCTTTGACTTGTTTACAAGCAGACCGACATCGGACATATACACTTTGAAAGCGGTCTGGTCCGCATAAACGGCCAGAGGATTCATTCCTTGGTCAATTCGCTGACATTCAAGTATTACTCCTGCCTGTTTCAGCCAGTCAAGAGATGCTCCGAATATAGATGCCGAGCCGCCTTTCTGTACAACCTTATACTGAAACTTCTTGTTATCCTTTGCAAGCTGTGCAGGAATAGAGTTATAACAAGCTCGGATTTTCACGGCCTCAGTATTACTCGCATATTTAGCCATATCGGCAGTATAGCTATCAATAATACTTGTCTGCACAAGACTGGTATCTATATAGGAATTTGTCTTCGCAAATGATTTTACCGCTTCAGGCATTCCTCCGACGATAAGATAATCATAGTAAAGACTAAGTGTTTTTTTATGAAGGGCTTCATTCATCGGTTCAATGTCGTGATAACAGCGTTTAATCTCATCACAAAGCATATCATTGCCCGTTGCCCACATAAATTCCTCAAAATCGAGAGGAAAAAGCTGAATAATATTCACCTTTCCAACTGGGAATGATGTCTTGTTTCGGTTTATAGCTACGCCAAGCAGGCTTCCTGCCGCTGCGATATGGTATTCGGGAGCTTCCTCACAAAAATACTTTAGGGAAGTGGCAGCACGTTCACAGGACTGTATTTCATCAAGAATAACAAGAGTGTCATTGGGAAGAATACGCTCTCCTGCCTCTGCTTCAAGGCATTTGATGAGCCGCTTTGGGTCAATGTCGCCATCAAACATTGATGCCGCTGTTTCATTGCTTTCGAGGTTTATATATACCACGTTTTTATAGTTTGCTTTACCGAATTCACGAAGAATATATGTCTTTCCGACCTGTCTTGCCCCATTCAGGATAAGAGGCTTTCGGGTAGTGCTGTTCTTCCAGTTGATAAGCTGGCCAGTTACCTTTCTAATCATATAGGCTGTACTCCTTTCGGCTTTTTATTATAACCAGTATATCACCTTTATACTTTTAAGTCAAGAAAAATATTATAATCAATTATTTTTATTGACTTAATTATCGGCTGATATTACTATCCATATTCACCCCATACATCAAAACATTAAAAAAGTGCTTTCCTGCACTCTTCTATAAGCTTGGAAAGCACAAACACTTTTACAGTAATTACACCATATCACGTTAAATCAATATTCTTCGGCAAACATAATCGTTGTGTAGCTTCTGTCCCATTCTGTAATAATAAAAATTTTCCCTTGTGAGGTTTGGTATGATGCCAGGATTCTTCCTTCCCCGCTCGCTAAAGCCTCATCGTTCATATCTTTATCTTCCTGATGCTCCATATCTGACCAGTCCATTACACAATATCTGATGAAAGCTCCCATAATCTCTTCCTCGAACAGCGGATTATCGTATAATGCTTCTGAGATTCCATAGGTCAAAACCACTCTTCCCAATTCAAATGTACTGAAAGAATTCATAATAACTGCACCTCCTGAGTTTTATGTTGATAAATATAGATTAAGCTACTTCTATATTGGTAAGCACTCTTGCCCAGTCATCCTTCGGAAAAGTGGTAGCCCATATAAATTTTCCGTTTTTCTTATTGTAATAAATGGCCTCATTTGTGTGCGTAGAAAGAACCGTTGCTCCCTTCTCGTCTACCCAATAATATGTAAATTCTTTTGCCACCTCTTGTTTAAGCTTTTCTATGGTGATTTCACATTCAGAAATCTCATCTTCAATTCTTTCGGCTTCCATTTCAAACCTGGAGACTTTATTTATACGATAAGCTCTTGCAAGCTCTTTTTCTACCTTTTCTTTCTTCCTATAAAGCATACTGATTTTATTATCAATTTCTTTAATCTGCTTAATGCTTTCTTCTTTGGTATATTCATTGCAGCCATCGGTATAAAAGCTCTCATTGCCACTGAAAAGTTCCCAGTCATCACTCATACCTATTATATTGTTCCTTTTGCAAAGCCTGTGAAAAAAGGTCGATGCAAGAGTTGCATAATCTACAAATCCGTTTAATACACCATAATAGCTGATTCTTCTGCCTTCAAAAAATTTATTCATCATATTATATGATACCTCCTGATTTAATTTGTTTTTGGTTTTATAAAAATAATACATAAAAAAAGCGCCTACCATCCTTAAATTGAATGGTAAAAGCGCAAAAAGAGTATATTGAACCAAGCCCTACCCGAAAACACGGAAGAACACTATAAATTTATACTTTTCTGCACATTCACCACCTTATGCACCTCACCACAAATCGGAATGATATTTGTGATTTCACCTGACAAGCTTTAATGTGTTCAGCATTCTCCACTGCCAGAAAGTTTGGAGGGGGCTGGGTTCCGAGTGTTTTCAGCACTGTTCTTTTTTCAAGCGGAAGTTGTGAATTTCCGCTCTGACCCCGATTTTACTACTTAATATGGGTGCTATTAAATTTTAATTGCGAAGCTTTTGGCTTCTGTATATTTAAATAACACGTAAAAACGTGAGTATTTACTTAATTAATTGACTGTATTCTGATTATATATATTGTTAAGTATGCTGTCACAGGTCTTTTTTGTCTTTTGCGTCAAGTGCTGATAAATATCAAGCGTAATTTGTACGCTCTTATGTCCAAGTCTTGTCTGTACATACTTTGGGTCAGCACCATTATCGAGCAGCATTGTACAGCGAGTATGCCGCAAAGAATGAAAATCAAATTCGGGAAATCCAAGCTGATTATGGATTACAGAAGAAGTATGCTGCATAGTTCGAGGCTGAATATATGTACCGTCCTCTCTTTTGCACACAAAATTGATTTTCTTGCCTTTGTCATTAGTGCTGATGATTCTTGTGCCTTTTTCCTCATAATAAAATGTATATTCGGTATCAAGATACGCTTTGACTTTGCGTTCCTGGGTTTCCTTTTCGTTTTTCAGGATTTTCAGGAATGCGTCATCTATCTGAATTATACGATTGGAGTCATATTTCGGTGTGGAAAAATACCAATATCCGCTCTTGTTCCCATTACTCTGCCACTGAACCTGCTTGTTCACGGACAATGTTTTATTCTCGAAATCTATGTCATCCCAGGTAAGGGCATACGCTTCACCAAGCCTGAGTCCGCATCTGTAGCCCAGAAGCAAAGGAATATATGCCGATGAGCCTTTGGGGAATCTCGCTAAAATCTCATTCATTCGCTTTTCATCGATATAAACACGGCTTTTTGTATTGAGAGCAATATTACCTTCGGCTCTCTTTGAGGGGAGCTTTACGTGTTCCATCGGATTCTTCTGTATATAATGAAGCGGTTCGACCGCATAATTAAAGCTGCTGGTAAGTACTCCGCTGATAACGGATATAGTATTTCTGCTGCGGCCTTCACTGGCCAGTTTATCAATGAGTTTTTGAAGCGTGGAATGCGATATAGTGCGAAGCTTGTATTTTCCGATTTCTGGCTTTATATCCAAACGAATTATCTTTTCATAATTATTAAGAGTGGTCTTTTTCTTCTTGTTAACGCACTCATCTTTGTACCACTTGTCCATAAAGTCCGAAACGCTTATTTCCGACGGCTTGAAAACTTCACCTGTGGCTTCAAATTCAGCCATAGCTTTCAGTTTTGCCGCAAAAGCTTCTTCCCGTGTGCTAAAACCACCTTTAACTATCTGTTTGCGCTTTCCATCTATTTTAGGTCCCTCAAACCGATACTGCCATTTGCCGTCTCGGAGATTTACGCCATCCCCACGTTTCATCAGCACTCACCTCCAATCACAGAGAAGCAATTGATAGTGCTGTTTTCGGAGTTAGCGGCTAAAAAGCTGTCCAGTGATTCGCCTTTAACCTTGCATTCACCAAACTTTATCGCCGAGAGTTCTTTATTTCTGATGAGCTTATAAACATTAGCTTTGGTCGTATTCAGCATATTAGCTGTTTCTTCTATTGTATAAAGTTTCATTAGCATTCACCTCCCACATAAGAAATAGGCTTTATGTTAAACGGGTCAGTGAGGTCCTTGCCCTCATTGACTTTAAAGAAATTACAAAGCGTGTCGTGGCGTACTTTTAAAGAACCAAGTTTTATTGCGGGCAGCTGATTGGAACCAATAAGCTTATACACATACTGCTTGTTTGTGTGCATAATCTTTGCCACCTCGTTAACGGTATATAACATTGAATCGTAATTAGTTGTTGAATTCATATTAAATGCTCCCTTCAAAATTTATTTTGTAATCTACCTCCATCCATTTTGATAAACAAAAAACCCATAAAGCAACTCGTGTGAATGCTTTATGGGTATAAAAACAACCCTAACTCACACTGTTGCGAGAGGGTTTAAATCTTTTCATATACAGTTATATTAACTCGTAATCGTCATTCGTAATTAATACTCTTTACATAGGCTTTTTTCCGAAAGTAGTTTTAAATACTTTAAAGCCTGTATCTCCCGGAGAAAAATAGAATTTTTCCTGATAAAAATGGTCGTCAGGAATGTGCGTCTTTCTATAAACGCCAAGAAAGCTTCCACAATCAAGAATAGCAACGCTGTTATATCTCAGATACCTTGCTCTCTCAAAAAAGCTTACAGGTATAACAAGATTAAGTTCACGGGAAAGCTCTGTCATTCTTATAACAGCAGGGTCTTTTTTTGCCTCAAAAGCAAGAGAATAATAATCGTAATTTCTTTCTTGGCAAAAATATGGCGTTTCAAAAAGTTCAGGAAGAAGCACAATATTAGCCCCTTCTGCCGCAGCCTCTCTTACCAGCTTTTCTGCCTTTGAAATGTTTTCTTCACGAGAACTGCTCATAGACATCTGAACAGCAGCAACTTTAACCTTCCTCATAATTAAAATTCCTTTCAGCAATCTCCCTTATATTTTCTTCTTGTAGCCATACCACCACGGATATGACGCTGTGCCTTATTTATCTCTAAAACACTCTTCACCTCACGATAAAGCTGTGGATTAACCTTTTTCAGCCTTTCGCTGACATCTTTATGAACAGTGCTTTTACTTATTCCAAACTTTTTGGCTGTCTTTCTTACAGTAGCCTTGCTCTGGATAATATATTCTCCAAGCTCAACCGCTCTCTGTTCTACAAAGCCTTTCACATAATTACCCTCCTATGGTTTAGTGGTAATTTATATGAAATTTTCTGTAAATATATGCAAGCTTAGTTTATCTGATTCTTGCCCTAAGAGTAGCCACCGAAGATATTACATCATCATATGCCTCGTTATAGATTTCAGAATTTTCCTCATTAACCTTCTGATAATCAGAATCATCTCTGTTATCATATGCTGATTGAACCAAAGCTTTTGTTATAGCAACAGTTTCAAGAACCTTATCGCAAGGTTCTTCAACATTTTCCTTATCAAATTCAATGAAATTTTCGCTTGCATCAATATTCTTAGTCTTTGCGGCAATTTCTTCTATTTCAATAAGCTTATTTATATATTTTTCTGTGGAGGCTTTATCTTTATAACTCCAAGAATTACTTATTTCTTTAAGCTCTCTGTTTTTCATAAGAAAAGTATCAGTACATTTGCTCAACTGCTCATAATATTCATTATTCTGCTTACTTGCCTCAGCAGATGAACAAGCCGACAAGACAAACATCATTCCTGCCAAAAATAATAAGCTAAATGACCTCTTAAAAAGTCTGACAGCTCGTGTCATTCAATGGCACTCCCTTTCGATAAAATCATTCGCTATAAGCAAGTTCAAAGCTACCATCAACTCTATAAAGCTTTTCATAAAGATTCATAGCATAATCTCTGCAATAATCCTTAATTTTCTCAGCAGCATTGACTATATAAATAGAACCGCTATCCCACTTTGATTTTTCTTCTTTTACAATTTCCTTTCTTTTTGTCTGAAAACCATTTATCCAAGCATCATAATCACTTTGAATTGCTTTCTTTTCCTCATCAGAAAGAGATGATGCCTGAAGCTTATTATTTGCATTTTCAGCTTCAGCAAGCCAGAGCTTTTCATATTTCGCTAAAGTTTCGGACATAGCCTCTGTTGTATCTGCTCTCTTCATATCGTTTGATAATAAAATATCAAGCTTATTATCCTTAAATACCTCATCGAAATCCTTGTTACCAGTAGATTTTGAACTTTCAGAAGGCTTTTGAGCTTCACTTGCATTGCTAACATTTTGTTCACTGTTGACACTGCTTTCAGCCTTAGAGCTTTCCTTATCAGACGAATCTTTTGAATCTGAATTTTCGGTTGTTTCAGAACCTTCTTCTGAGTTCTCATTTTTTTCAGAATCTTCGCTTGATTCATCATTTTTAGATTCGTCATCGCTTGAGGTTTTCTTTTCTGAACTTTCATCGGAAGAACTCTGTGCAGATGAATTACTTATACTACTATCGTTACTGTTATTATCATCACCGCAAGCACTAAAAGCTGCCACACAGATAATAAGCGAACTAAGAACAGCGATAAATCTATAACTTTTTTTCATAATTATCCTTTCCTTTCAAAGTCAAAGCCCATACAATCGTAACCCTATACTATCACAATTTCCTTCATTTTTCAAGTATGGTAAGCTTAGCTTTATATAATTCACTCAAGACTTTCAAAAGTCATTTTATTGGGCAAACACAGCTCGCAGCTACTAAAATCATTCTAATTCCTATATATCACATCACAATAGAAATCAAGAGCATTTGTTTTAATCTTTCATAAATGCCCTCAAGGTCAGAAATAGGGAGCGGATTTTTTCCATTTCCTATTTCTATTGTAAAAGCGGGAGAATTAAAAGTTTCCACAAACCAATCCTTAAATCCTCCACCAATAGCAAGACCATCAGGTTCACTCATCGTATATCCACTCAATTCAGCCAGTAATTCTCCCTGAAGCCTTGCATTTTCGGGCATATATTTCCCAAAGCTCCAGTAAATTTCCTCTCCTTGACTATGAAACGCAAACGCACGAATAAAATCATTATTTCTGCAAAGCCTTGCCATAGCTCTGCTTTCAGGTTCACTTTCGGGAAATTTTCCACCAAATCTTGTAGGTGCTGGAGCGTTAATTCCGTTCTTTATTTCAAGTGCTTTCAAAGCTTTCCAACCCGCATTGAAATTATGGTTTATGTCAACTCCTGCGGCATTAGCCTGCCAACGCTTTTCACTACCTATTGCCTTAATGCTATCACAATATTCGCCAGCACTCTCCGCACCATTGATAGAAATTTCAACCCCATCAGGATTTACACAAGGCACAACACAAAGTGTACGATTGTGAAAAGCATTTTCTGTTCTAATGCCACAGAAAAAATTTCTCTTGCTTATGCTTTCCAAAAGTTCATCAAGAAACCTCAGAATAACAAGTGTAGTCAGCCATTCCATACCGTGAAAGGCACATGCAAATAAAACTTCTTTTCCTGTGCCAAAGCTAAGCATAGGAATTTCTCGTCCACAATGGCTTACACCTATACACTCTTTTTTTAGAAAGGGATATTTAGAAAAAAGCTCACCTATAAGACAATTCCTATTATGTTCATCATTAGGTGCATAGAGATATTTCTGATTAAGCACAATATCACCCCGCAGTTATTTCCATATATCTTATGCTAAATTTCCTCGAAATATGAAAAATGTAATATTTGCTTTCTTTTGGGCAAGCTATTAACAATAAACTTGTTATCAGGAGGAACTTTTATGCAGTTGCGAACAGACCTTGCACTTGAAGCAAGAGAATTTGTTGATGAAAAAGAAGAAGGTGTAGTTGTCAAAGAGGAAGAACAAGACGGCATTAAAATTTCTGAAATTAAAATTCTCAACCAAAAAGCCGCCAAAAGCAGAATGAGAAGAATATGCAGCTTAAAAAGGCTGTGGATGATATCAACAAGAGCGCGTTGGCTGACCAGTC
>ENA-ORCP01003501-ORCP01003501.1-human-gut-metagenome-genome-assembly--contig:-NODE-3501-length-11654-cov-3.109700_pt1 | contig 11654 bp, 10 predicted proteins | sample MGYA00242990_ERZ507991 | MGnify/ENA primary metagenome ERZ507991 (study PRJEB26167, sample SAMN06115496) | human gut metagenome | host: Homo sapiens | place: China:Henan | collected 2015-05-07... | reverse complement strand
GACGCTCGAGCGCCCAGCGGTATTTGAGCGCCAGCGATTCATAGATGCACCGCGCGATCTGCCCGACAGTTTCCGGAACCGGCTGGTTCGTTTCACGGCAGAACGTCTGAATCTTCTCGACCATCCGGCCGCCCGCGAAGAATTCGCCGTAATCGGGGTCAATAACAGAGAGGAAGGGCTCGGCCTTTTTCGCTTTCTCGACAATGTCGTTCCAGCTGAGGCTCATGCCGGCCTTCTGCCAGTCGCGGCGGCATTCCTGGATGAGCCACAGACCCATGATATTCTTGAGCGGGCGGAAGCCGCCCTGGATCGTGCCCTCGTTGGAGAAATTCGCGTCGCGAACTGTATCGGACAAAATCGGCTCGTCCGTCTCCACGCCGAACAGCGACCATGTGCCGCTGGAGCAGAACGCGAAGCTGCCCGTGCCGGGGATGGCGGCCACGGCAGAGGCCGTGTCATGCGTGCCGACGGCGGCGAAATGCGCCTGATTGAGGCCCATCTCCTCCGCCAGCTCCGGACGGAGCGTTCCGCGAAGGCTTCCCGCGCGGTCGAGCGGCGTAAAGATCTTTTTCGGAAGCCCCAGCGACTCGATCGTCTGCCAGTCCCAGTCCTTCGTGGTGGGGTTATAGAGCATGGAGGTCGTCGCCTCGGTGTATTCCGACTTCTTTTCGCCCGTCAGGAAGTAGCCCAGCAGATCCGGCATGAACAAAAGCGTCTCCGCCGCCTCCAACGCCGGGTCGCCCTGTTGCTTTCTGCGGTAGAGCTGATAGATGGTGTTAAAGTTCATGGTCGCGATGCCCGTGCGGGCAAAGAGCGTCGGAAAATCAACGGTCTTCCAGACGGCCTCCATATCCGCATCGACCGCGTATCGATACGAACGGGGATGGAGAGCAGGTGGCCGTTCTTGTCGAGCAGGCCGTAGTCCACGCCCCAAGTGTCGATGCCGATGCAGTCCAGCTTTCCAACGTTCGCGTTTTTGAACGCCAGAAGCCCCTGCTTGAGCTGGTTGTAGAGATACGGCAGATCCCAGTAGAACACGCCGTTCATCTCGATGTAGTTGTTCTCAAACCGGTGCAGCTCGCGCATCGTGATCTTCTCGCCGTCGAACTGGCCGAGAATGGCGCGCCCGTTGCTTGCACCGAGATCAAACGCCAGTAAGTTGCGCATTATTTCACAACGCCTTTCTAATAATGTCGGGCAGACAAGCGCCTGCCCGGTGGATAAACTCAGCGGATATTCTTGTACATCGGGCCGTATGCGGCGCAGGCGCGGTAGTCCTGGCCTTCCTTATCCATGCCGAATGCGTTCCAGGCCGCCGGACGGAAGATGTCCTGATCGGCGACGTTGTGCATGCAGACGGGGATGCGCAGCATCGAGCAGAGCGTGATGAGATCCGCGCCGACGTGACCATAGGAGATCGCACCGTGGTTCGCGCCCCAGTTCTGCATGACGGAGTAAGCGCTCTCAAACGGGCTGCCGGCCTTGCCGTCGCAGCGCGGGGTGAACCAGGTGCACGGCCACGTGGGGTTCGTGCGCTCCATGAGCGTGTCGGTGACTTCCTCGGGCAGCTTGACCGTCCAGCCCTCGGCGATCTGCAGCACGGGGCCGAGGCCCTTGACGAGGTTCAGGCGGATCATGGTCGCGGGCATTTCCGCGCGGGTGACAAAGTGGCTGGAGAAGCCGCCGCCGCGGAAGTTGTCGAAGCCGGCCTCGCACCAGACGGTCGCGTCGGTCATCTTCTTGATGTCCTCGTCCGTGACCTCCCACCATTTCTTCATGACGGCATTGCCGCTTTCATCGGTGCACTCGCCGCAGGCGTCGAGGCAGGCTGCGCCGGAGTTCAGCAGATGGATAATGCCGCCGTTCTCCTTCGCCTTGCCTTCGAGATCGTAGCCGGTGACGCGCTTCGTCGCCTCAGGCGACCAGTAGGTACGCACGTCGGCGAAGATCTGCGCGCGGTTGGTCAGCAGCTCCATAAAGAGCATACCAAGGCCGTTGAGCACGTCGTTTTCCGTTGCGAAGACCATCGGCTCCTTCGGGCCTTCGAAGTCGAAAGACGAGTTGAGGACAGCTTCAGGATAATCGCAGTTGGGCCAATGGTCCGTCCACTGTCTCTGGCCCTGGAAGCCGGCAGCGATGGCGTTATGGCCGACGGATTCTTCAATGAAGCCTGCGGGCAGGTTCTTGTTGCCCTGGATCAGATCCTTGATGATGCAGTACATCTTGATCGTGAACTCCCACTGCTTCTCTTTTTCTTCGGGGGTGAACTTGATGCGGCGGGTCTCGCCGAGGAATTCCACGGATTCGGGGTTGTCGTCGCGGCCTTCCTTGCAGTGCTCCTTCGTCCATGCCAGCGCCTTTTCATAGGCCTCATGATCGTAGATGCCCTCCTCCATGCGGCGGAGGATCTCGACCTCGTCAACGGACTCGACGCGCAGACCCAGATATTCCTCCATGAAGTTCTGATCCATGATGGAGCCGCCGATGCCCATGGTGACGGAGCCGATCTGCAGATAGCTCTTGCCCCGCATCGTCGCGACTGCGACAGCGGCACGGCCGAAGCGCAGCAGCTTTTCCTTCACGTCGTCGGGGATTTCCGTGACCTGGTCGCGATCCTGCACCTCATGGCCGTAGATGCCGAAGGCGGGCAGGCCCTTCTGGGCGTGGGTCGCCAGAACAGAGGCCAGATACACAGCGCCCGGCCGCTCGGTGCCGTTGAAGCCCCAGACGCCCTTGATGGTCATGGGGTCCATATCCATCGTCTCGGAGCCGTAGCACCAGCAGGGGGTAACGGACAGGGTGATGGCGACGCCCTCGCGCTTGAATTTCTCGGCGCAGGCAGCGGATTCCGGCACGCGGCCGATGGAGGTGTCAGCCATGACGACCTTCACAGGCTCGCCGTTGGAATAGTACAGATTTTCCTCAAACAGCTTCTTCGCGGCCTCGGCCATGGCCATGACCTGATCTTCCAGACTCTCGCGCAGCTGCATCGGGCCGCGGCGGCCATCAATGATGGGGCGGATGCCGATTACGGGGTATTCGCCGATATAACGATTCTTAGCCATACAACAAACTCCTTTACGCTTATAGAATGTCATTTCATACGCCCTTCCGGGCGGGACTTACAGGTTGGAAAGCTTCGCCTTGAGGCGCAGCAGCTTTGCGGGCGACGCGTCGCCCGTGAGCCGCGCCAGCAGCAGCTCTGCCGCGCGCAGTCCCATTTCATCCATGGGCTGCTCGACAATTTCAAGCTTGGGCGAAACGATGGAGCACAGGTCGACGTTGTCATAGCCGATGAAATCCACCTCGTCCGGCAAGGCCACGCCGCGCTCATGCGCAGCCATGATCGCGCCGAGCGTCATGTCGTAGTTGGTGACGAATACGGCGGTCGGCGGCTGCGGCATATTGAGAAAGGCGCTGAACAGACGCGAGCCGGATTCGAGATCGTAGTTCCCGGCGGCAATGAGCGCCTCATCGACCGGCAGACGGTAATCCGCCAGCACGCGGCGGTAGCCCACGGTGCGCTCCCGCGCGGTGGAAATGGTCTGCGGGCCTGCGATAAGGCCGATGCGGCGGTGTCCGCGGCCGATCAGATGCTCAACGGCCATATAGACCGCGTTCAGATTGTCGACCACGACGGTATCATACTGCGCATTTTCCAGCGACCGGTCGATCAGCACGACAGGGATCGTGCCGACGCGGACGCGAAGCTCTTCGGCGGTCGCGTGCTCCGGGACGTAGACGATGCCGTCGACGTGATAGCGCGCAAGAAACGCAAGCTTGCCAAGCTCCTGCTCCCGGTCAAAATCATAGCTGCATACGAAGCATTCATAGCCGCTGCGCCGCAAAATCAGCTCCAGCGACGCGACCACGCGGCCAAAAAAGGGACTTGAGATCGTCGGCAGCAGCACACCGACTGTCATGGAGCGGTTGGCCTTGAGGCTGCGGGCAAACACGTTGACGGAAAAGCCCAGCTCCGCGACCGCTGCATCGATCGCAAGGCGGTTCTCCTCGCGGACGTTGCCGCCGTTGAGATATTTGGAAATGGTGGACAGCGAAAGCCCGGTCCGGCGGGCGACGTCCTTGATCGTTGACATTGGCTGCTCCTGTTTGCACATAACGTTTCGCTTTTTCTTCATTGTACTCTATCCATGCTTTCCGCGTCAAGAAGCAGTTCGCTCAAATTTTCCCGCTGTTTTTGTGGAAAACGCGCAAGCCGCCGCAAGATAGTCCGCTTCTCCCCTGCCACATTTCCCCCGTTCTATCGCGAAACGTTTTGTCTTTCGGCTTTCACAATTTGCGCCGCTCCGGTATCCGGCCGTCAGGGCTAGGATCACCAGCTCATTGTCTTGGATCAGGCAGATCAAACGACAATCCTCCATCCGATAGCGCCATTGTCCGCTGCGTATATCGGTCCAATCGCTTAAATTCTTTTTCAAAATGCTCCGTTGTCTCAACATTCTACCATGTGGGGAAAATCACTATGGATTTTTTCTTAGGTGTCCAACTTCATTTTACAATCGACCTCATATTTCTTTTTTAGGAGTGGCAACCACCACTCCGCGTTAGGCTGCCCGAAAAAATTTTTATAGAACATTATCGCCGTACAAAGCAGAAAAAGCAGTCCATTCGGACTGCTTTTTTTAATTATACACACATTAAAAGTATATCACAGCCATCTGAAAAATCAAGAGGTGGTGCATTTAGTCTTGCAATTTACCATTTTCCCATTTAGTTTGTCTTTTAACCTCGACTCTTTTTGCAGCTGACTTAGGGTTTTCTCTGTATATTTTTCTGTTTAGCGTGGTAAAATTTTCGGATAGCGATTGTGTTTTTTGCAAAAACGTGGTACAGTAACTTCACAACAACAAGGAGGACACCTTTTATGCAATTCACATTTGCCCACAATAACTATAATGTGCGCGATCTCGATCGTTCACTCGCTTTTTATAAGAAGCGAGTGAACGAAGTCCGCCGCATTAACGCGGACGATGGCAGCTATGTCATTGTTTATCTCAGCGACGGTGTTTCCAAGCACCAGCTTGAACTGACTTGGCTGCGGGATTGGGAGCGTCCCATCATGCGATCTGCCTTCGCAATCAAATCATCAAATTGCAGCGGATGCTGATCCGACCACGCAGAACCAATCGCAATCGGTATCTAACGCTTCATGAATCAGCTCATAACAATGCCGAATCATTTGGTCACCCTTCACGTGACCAAACACATCATTGCTTTCCTATCTGCTCCATATCATCGATGACGATTACTTTTTTCTCTTCCAGTATCGGAAACAGGCATTGGATACTCTCCACAGACTCATTCTGCAAAATATGCTTTTGCGGAACTACACCCTTTGCACACCATTCATAGGTATTACGCATTCTGTCCGAATGATTCCATTCGAAGATATAGGCTCGATCACACAATAGTTTCTCGCCCACAAATTCGTAAATTTGTCGCCCTCTTACCTCATATTTGAGCAATTATTCCATTGCCGGCTGTGTTAATTCATAATATTCCGCATAAATTTGCTCAAATGCGTCTGCCGCTTGCGACCCTTCCTCCCGCACCGCATGATAGATGGAATCACAATGCTCCTCCAACATTTGCACTACTCTCGGACAGATTTTTCCTGCACGGCACATTTGCTTGAGAATATTCATCACCTCATGAAGCGGAAAAGCCTGTTTATAGCTTCTTTCCTCTGACAGCGCACTGACAATATCTCCTACCGCTACAATGCGCTGCGGCAATGTCAGCTCCGCACCACTGAGACCCCGCGGATAGCCTGAACCATCAAGCGTTTCATGATGCCGAATGGCAATCTGCAAAATTTCATCACTGACATATCCCTTCAGAATGTCCTCAGTGATCATGACATGGGATTTCATAATCTCCCACATACGACCGTCCAATTTGCCGGGAGATTCTAGGATCTCAATCGGAATAGCTATTTTCCCCAAATCATGCAACATAGCACCGATATGAATTTCGCTTTTAACCTTTTGCTCTAATCCAAAGCAATCCGCCAGCATATCACTTGCCCGAACCATTATAGAACAATGCAATGCTGTATAGTGGCTCCGAAAGTCCATCGAACAAACCAGTGTGCGCAACAATGCTTCCTTTTCTACATTGGAAAGCACCTGATGCTTGATGCGCTCCAGCAAACGACTGTGTATTGCATCCATATCACGCATTATGGAAAGCTCTGCACTCTCCAGCGGCAATCCTGCAGGGAATAATCTGCGTGATAGATTCCGGAAATAGGCGTTGACTTTATCCATATCTTTCCGCCCATTATTGACGAAAAACAAATCAGTCGCATCCACAATACGCAGGCACTTGGCCACCCATTTTAACTTCTGCTCAATGCAGGCATTCTCAATTTCCGCATCGGTGGAATGATGGTAGCGAACAACCGGCGCATATTGCGAAAACGGGAAAAAGGTCTTGAGAAACACAAAACCATAGATTGCATGCGAATAATCCTGATCGTTTTCCAGCTGTACCAAATTCCACGTATCCGTTTTACGGAAATTTCCGATATCATGAAACAGCACTGTCCAAACAAGCTGACCGATTTCTTCCTCTGAAAAGCGCCCATCCTGTTCCGCAAGCCGCATAACATCATAAGCGACTCTTTCACCATGTCCCACCAGCAAGTCATTGACGCGATTCAAAGAGCGAATGATTATTTCATATAAATCTTCATTGGATAAATCTATCATGAGGCCATTTCCTTTGCGTTTTCAAGTATTCATGGAACAAATTTGAAATACGGCGGCAAGGCTGTTTTGGCTTCCTTGCCGCTGTTGTCACTGCAATCATGTTGCAATGTCTCTAACTCTTACTTCTGTTCTGTGGGCTGCTCTTCCACAGCATCCTGCTTAGCCGCCGGGGATGGATTCAACATCTGATCCCAAATTCGGTTAACCTCTTCCATGCAATTGAAATAAATGGTCGCAAGCTGCGCAGATGGAATGTCAAGCAATTCCGCATCTTCGGTGATTTTCTTCCAATCAGCTTTTTCATAGCTGATAACCAGCTCTAACAACAGGCCACCCTGTCCTTCACGATGAAGCAAAGCGCTTTTCAGCTCATCCACCATCGGAATATCTGCAAGAATCTCTTCCATCGGTGCATCAATCAAATACTCCAATGTCGAGAACATACCCAGCAAATATGCCTCGGATCTCGTCAATACAGGCTTCTTCACATATTTTTGCAGCTCACTTGCAAAACTTGCGCGCATAAAGGAAATCTTAATGAACTCCTCAGAATCGCTCAGATGCGCTTCATCCTGATCCCCGGCACTCAACAGATAAACCCAACGTTTAAGCTGACTCAAGCCAAGCGTCACAATAGCCTGCTGAATGGAAGTGGTCTGTGTTCTGCGCACAAAATACGCAGAGTTCGCGATTTTCAACAGGCTGTACGACAATGTAACATCGGTCGATACAATCTGCTCAATCTCATGAATATCCGGCTCTTCTCTTGTGACTGCAACCACCAGACGAAAGAAATTACTGCGCAGATAGGTACTCTGGTGCACTTTGTTGGCCATCTGGTCGGCAACATATGTACCCTGCATGCCATAAACACCCAGACTGATTGCCGTATCACGCAGTTCCTGCGTATCTATACCGGTAGCAATAACTTTTTTGTGCATGCTGTGCGCTACCCGCATGATATTTTCCGCCGATGCCTGACTCATCTGGCTCAAATCAATTTTAATATACGCCAGATACTCCATCAATGCCAGATATCTCGGCATAAACTGAAAATCATTTGCCGCGATTTCATAGCCTTCTTTGACATACTGCTGCACCAAATGCATAGCAAACGGATGAATAATCACGCTATCGTCAATCTGAATCACAAGATCCTTGCTTTTGAACAGATGTGGCGTCCGTTTTGCCAGCAAAGAACTGGTAAACGTCATAAAGCTGCAGGAATCACGAAGTGCCTTTTCTGAATTCTGCATCAGAACATTATAAATTGTTTCTGCCGCTGAAATATCGTTTCCATTTTCTCTGTCATATGCTTCGCTTCCGGAATATTTGATTTCATATCCAAGGATACGATTATCCGCATCCTTAATGGCCTGTCTTACGATGAATCTGCCTCTTTCCATGGTTGCCGCCCCCGTTTTCTCAATTCAAGTTACTGCCTCGACGCTCCAGCAGCCCATCCATAACATCTACCAAATGACCGATTTCCGGTTTGGACAACTGCTCATCTGCACCAAGCTGCTTTCCTTTAATTCGCATTTCCTCAGTGACAAGCGAAGAGAAGATTATAACCGGCACCTGTTTCAGCACATTATCCGACTTAATCAGTTTAGTAAGGCGGTGTCCATCCATGCTCGGCATTTCGATATCCGTAATTACCAGCGCTGCTTTTTGCAGCAGGGTTTTCGGATCATCTGCCAACGGCTTAATATAGTCCCACAGTTCCTGTCCATTGGAAAACATTTTTAAATTCGTATATCCTGCCTTATTGAGCGCTTCATGAATCATGCGAGAGAGCAAAATCGAATCTTCTGCAATCAAGATAGGACAATCCCTGCTCACACGGTTGCCCATTTTTTCGATCTCCCGTATCTGAATAGTGGTTTCCGGTGCAATCTCCGCCACAATCTTCTCAAAATCCAGAACAGTTACCAACTGATCATCACACTGCGCAATACCGGTCGCCACGCCCTCTTCTCCGCCGGAAATGGTCTTATCCGGCTTTTGAATCGCGGTCCACGAAATGCGGCTGATACCCACCACCGTATGCACGCGAAATGCAATGTACATTTTATTAAAATTGGTTACGATAAACAGATGCTTCGGATCCGGTTCAGACCGCTTTCCTGTCAGGTAATACGGCAGATCCACCACGGTCAAAACAATATCACGAGGCTTGAAGATACCCTCTACCGCAGGATGGGCATGCGGCATCGGCTTAATAGGCGCACTCATCATGATCTCCCTTACCTTTGCCACATTGATACCATACAAGTTATCATCAATCGTGAATTGCATGATCTCGATCTCATTCGTACCGGATTCAAGCAATATTTTACCGCGTTCATTTGCCTGCATTTCTCTCACTCCTTCTCAGTCGCTATCAAAGAATACGCTCCGCCTTGCCATATATTTTAATACAGCCCTCTCCTGTTGCAACGTCAAACAACAAGGTGCGAGCGGTCGACCCGCCAACATCCTCCCGCAAGAGCCGAATACGCTCCTGCTGCAACACATGATGCACACTGTCGATGTTGCGCTGTCCGATATTACCCAGGCTGCCATTACCGGCAACATCAAACATCTTTGCGCCGCCCGCAATCTTTGCCACGATATGGGCGCGCCGTGCTCCCATCTGCTCCATTTTGCTCAACGTCAGGCGGATACCTGTGTCCGCATATTTCAGCGGAGAAGTTCGATTTGTCTCCATATTGATCGGCAGCATGATATGTACGAGCGCGCCTAAACGAATGAAAGGATCGTAAAGGCAGATGCCGATGCACGACCCCAACGCATAGGTGATTAACACCCCTTCGTTTCTGGCCATCTTCATATCTGCAATGCCAATAGTCAGCTTATTCATTCACATATCCCCAATTTATTCAACAGATAGTTCAGGGACCGCACATCGGGTGCGAGCAGCAACCTGCACGGCACCTCTTTTCCTTCCACCAAAAAGCTTCCTCCAATCAGCATAATATAATCCGACTGGTTTCCATATGCCGCCATCGGCACTGTAATAATTGCCCCCTGCATGTCAATTGACAATTGCGGCACAGAAGGTGTAATGCGGACACCCGACAGGCCGGACAGCGCATTGATAAACGAAGAAATCAGAATATTACCAATCTCAATAACAGCGGAATTTTCAATTTCCGTCAATTCGCTGTAATCTTTGATTTGCTTACCCAAGGTTCGCCCAAGAAGCAAGTTGATTGCATCCAGCTGGAATAATGCCAGCATCAGACCGTTGATCTCACCGCGTAAATCCGAAATGATTCCCGCAGCAATCGTTTCAAATCCGCCCAGCTTTTCCACCGCAGCGTTAAATTCCAGAATTTGAACCTCCGGCAGCGGAATACGCACTTCAATTCCCAACATGCTCGACAGCGCTGTGGCCGCATTGCCTGTGCCGATGCTGCCAATTTCACGCAGCGCATCAATTTGTAGGGAATTCATCTCTTCATATTTTTTTAACACTAACTACCACACTTCCTTTAACCGTTTCGCAGGCCATTGATTGTAGACTCGATTTCGTCCTGCGTCTGAACCATCTTCAGCGCATAAGAGAACGAATGTTGTGCTTCAATCACTTTTGCAAATTCCGTACCGACATCCGAATTAGACGCTTCCAGCATACCGTGGATCGCTGTGCCCGTTCCCGGCATCACCGGACCATTCTTTGCCACCGGCGCAAAACGGTTGCTGCCCAGATGCTGCATATTATCCGTGTTGGCAAAATCAAATATACCCACCGGATAATCGCCTTCCGCATCCTGCCCCAAAGCAATGGGCTGTTGGTTTTGGTCTAGCACATAATACCCATCGGGATCGCAAAGGTAAAAGGTTTCCTGCCCACCTTGTACAACACTACCCCAATGGAAATTACCTGCGCGAGTATAACTGATTTCCCCGGTTTGCGGATTGCGCAATGCAAAAAAACCGCTGCCGTTAATGGCATAATTCTGACCGCTCTGTCGAGCCATCAATGCGCCCTCTGCAAAATCGGTCGTCGTTTGGATCATCCGGCTGCCCGAACCGCGAGGAAGCTGCGCGTTATCCGGCCCTGTCCAATTGCGATACAACAAATCAGAAAAATTAGCTTGTTCCGATTTGAAGCCAACCGTATTAACGTTGGCCAAATTGTTCGCCGTAACATTCAGCCTTTGCTGCTGCTGTGATACTGCAACAGCCGCAGCATAGAAAGATTGGTTCATCTGGATTGACTCCTTTCCCCCATTATACGCGGCCCAACTCGGTCGCTGCTTTAGACATGATCTGATCGTACATCTTGCTCAGCTGTGACGCGCTTTGCAGCGCACGCTGACAAGTAATCATTTCCGTCATTTGCTGCACCAGATCGATGTTCGCACGTTCGATCATCTCATGATGCACCACCGTGTCGGTTGCCAGCTGCGGCTGCCCGGTTGCGGTAAACATGCCCTCACCCGTCTTCTGCAGATCTTGTGCCGGATTAGCAAAAGTAAAAACGCCAAGCTGGCCCAAAACCTGACCAGCCTCGGTAGAAATCGTGCCGTCAGACGTGGCATTGATCTTATCCGTTCCCAGATAAATCTGCTGTCCGTTGCGAGCGAGCACTCTACCTTGTCCGGCCAAAGCCAAATACCCCTGATCATCCAGCATAAATGACCCGTTACGGGTATATACCCGTCCTGCATCCGTCTGAATGGCAAAATAGCCATTCCCTTCCAGACCAAAATCCAAGGGTAGTCCCGTGGATTGCAAAGCCCCCTGAGAATGGTCGGTGTATACCTCATCCAATGCGGTGATGTAGCTGGTTGTCGTGCCAAGCTCCTGCGGATTCTTTTGCTTGTTGCCAATCAGACATAGCGCATCAGTCATTCCCCAACGGGACAGCCGAGAAACTCTTATATTCCCTGGTCTGCCCCATCACAA
>ENA-ORCP01003497-ORCP01003497.1-human-gut-metagenome-genome-assembly--contig:-NODE-3497-length-11667-cov-4.530630_pt1 | contig 11667 bp, 8 predicted proteins | sample MGYA00242990_ERZ507991 | MGnify/ENA primary metagenome ERZ507991 (study PRJEB26167, sample SAMN06115496) | human gut metagenome | host: Homo sapiens | place: China:Henan | collected 2015-05-07 | study... | reverse complement strand
CCGAGATATATGGGTGATTTCCGATGAAGATGAAGACTGAAACGCTTTCCGGTGAACCGTTATTCATCGGCCGCGTTTATATGTATGTGACAATATTTTACTGTTAATATCGCTTTTACAGGATTTTAAACACCCTTTCTTAACGCAAACCTAATATATGTATAACTTAGTGGTTTTCGGTGCTCCGGGCAGTGGTAAAGGAACTCAGAGTGCCAAGCTTATTGATGAATACGGACTGTACCACATATCTACGGGCGATTTGCTGCGCGACCATATTGCACGTGACACTCAGCTCGGACGTGTCGCAAATGAATATATATCTCAGGGTCACCTGATTCCGGATGAATTGATGATTAATATTCTTGAGCACACGCTTGACAGCAATTCAGAAACGGCAAACGGCGTTATCTTTGATGGATTCCCGCGTACAATCCAGCAGGCAAAGGCCCTTAATGAAATGCTTGAACGCCGTGGCGCTAAGGTCGATGCCGTAGTTGGCCTTGAAGTGGATGACAAGGAGCTCATAGAGCGACTCCTTAAACGAGGCGAGCAGTCGGGCCGTTCCGATGACAATCTTGAAACAATCAATGAACGCCTGAACGTTTATCACAGCCAGACCAAACCTCTCCGCGACTTCTACATCAAGGAAGGCAAATATCATGGCATAGAGGGCTCTGGCACAATCGATGATATTTTTCACCGAATTCGCAAGCGTCTTCACGAATCCCGTGACAAGAAATAAATATTTTTCGTAATCAAAAACAACATTGCGGCCTCTCGCTGTCATGCCCGGGCATGATTGCGGAAGGCCGTAAATATTAAGAAACCTCTCTGGAAATGGAAATAGCTGTTATAGGAGCCGGAAACATGGGCAGCGCTTTGGCGATGGCTCTGGCGAAGACAGGCAATGCGGTTGCCGTGTCAAATCCATCCTCGCCTAAACTTGAACGTCTGCGCGAAAGCGCACCAGGATTGCTGACTTTCAATTCAAATGCCGAGGCAGCCCGTCGAGCCGACATCATTGTGATAGCCGTGAAGCCGTGGGTGCTTCCCGACGTTATTAAGGAGCTTCGTGAACAATTGAAGCGCTGCAAAGCTGTGGTTTCAGTAGTTGCCGGAGTTGAGGCCGCGGAGCTTGCTTCGCTGATTGGCGAGGGAGCGGCGCCGGTTTATTATGTTATTCCCAATACGGCGGTAGCCGTGGGTGAGGGGATGACGTTTGTAAGCACCAACAGCACGGATGCCACACTTGACACCATGATTCTCAATCTCCTCGGTTTGACCGGAAAGGTTGAGATGGTCGCTTCGCGCCTTATGAATGCCGGAATGGCAATTGCTTCATGCGGCATAGCTTATGCCATGCGTTACGTGCGCGCAGCGGTCGAGGGCGGCGTAGAGCTTGGCCTCTATCCAGCCGTAGCTACCAAGGCTGTGGCGCAGACACTCCGTGGTGCGGCGGCGCTTCTTGAGGCACGCGGACTTCACCCCGAGGAGGAGATTGACCGCGTGACCACTCCGGGCGGAATCACTATCCGCGGACTCAATGCCATGGAGGCAGCCGGCTTTTCTGCATCGGTTATTGCCGGAATCAAAGCATCGAAATTATGAACTGGAAAAGAATTGCAGTTAAGATAGGCAGCAATGTGCTGACTCGCGATGACGGAACGCTCGACGTTACCCGTATGTCATCGTTTGTGGATCAGGTAGCGGCATTGCGCAAAATGGGCATTGAAGTAGTTTTGATATCTTCCGGAGCAGTGGCAAGTGGCCGCAGTGAACTGGGCGAGGAGGTGGCTGAAAAACTTGATTCAGTTGAGCGCCGACAGCTCTTTTCAGCTGTGGGTCAGGCCAAACTCATCAATCGTTATTACGAGTTTTTCCGCGAGCATCGGCTGGCTGTAGGGCAAGTGCTTACAATGAAGGAGAACTTCTCAACTCGACGTCACTATCTCAATCAGCGGCAGTGTATGGAAGTGATGTTGGCTGCCGGAGTCATTCCCATTGTGAATGAGAATGACACGGTAAGCGTTACCGAGCTTATGTTCACGGACAATGATGAACTTTCGGGTCTGATTGCCACGATGCTTCGCGTTGATGCACTCATTATTCTCAGCAATATCGACGGTGTTTTCACCGGGCCGCCCTCCGATGAGTCATCGCAGCTTATTGCCGAAGTGCAGCCCGACGCCGACCTTTCGCAATACATAACCGCAGAGCGTTCCGGTTTTGGTCGCGGTGGCATGCTTACAAAATGCAATATAGCACGTAAAGTTGCCGAAGAGGGCATTGAAGTCATAATAGCGCGGGGAACAAGAGCCGATGTGCTCACGCAGCTTGCCGATGACATTACGGCAGTGCCTTGCACGCGCTTTGTGGCTTCGCCCACGCCCACTTCAACCTTCAAGCGCTGGATTGCCCATAGCGCCGGTTTCGCCAAAGGGACTGTAACCGTTAACGATGAGGCGGCCCGGTTGCTTCTGAGCCAGCGCCCCGTGAGCCTTCTTCCGGTGGGAGTCACTGCAATCTCCGGCTCGTTTGAGAAGGATGATCTTGTCAACGTGGCGCGTGCCGACGGCAGTGTCATCGGCGTTGGACGTGTTTCATGCGACAGCACCACGGCGCAGCATGATATGGGACATCACGACTGCCGCCCGCTCATTCATTACGATTATCTCTATATTGATTAAAATGAACCTTTTACCCATACTTGAATCGGCTCGCGCAGCCTCACGCAAGCTTCTCGAAGTTCCGGCTGAAACAATTGATTCTCTCATTGTGGCCATCGCCGATGAAGCTGAGGCGCGTTCAGCCGAGATTATTGAAGCCAACAAGCGTGACCTGGAGCGTTTTGACAGCAGCAATCCCCTTTACGACCGACTGAAACTCACTCCGGAGCGCATAGCGGCTATTGCAGCCGACTTGCGGCATGTGGCTTCGCTTCCATCGCCTGTAAACGAGGTGATTGAGAGCCGAACGCTCCCTAACGGTCTTGAACTCATCAAGGTCAGTGTGCCTTTCGGAGTGATAGGCGTGATTTACGAAGCGCGCCCCAATGTGAGCTTCGATGTGGCCTCTCTCTGCCTGAAATCGGGAAACGCTTGTGTGTTAAAAGGCGGCTCCGATGCCATAGAATCAAACAAGGCCATTGTCGGGCTTATCCATGATGTTATGGCGCGTTTCGGCATTGACACTGCCGCCGTAACTCTTCTTGAAGGAGGCCACGATGTTACGGCAGAGCTACTTAAGGCGCGCGGATATGTTGATTTGGTGATTCCGCGCGGAGGCCGACGGCTCATTGACGCTGTCCGTGACACGGCCCGAGTGCCGGTGATTGAGACCGGCGCTGGTGTGTGCCATATTTACGTTGACAATGATGCTTCGATTGACATTGCCGCTCCGGTTGTTCACAATGCCAAGACGCGCCGCGTGAGCGTTTGCAATGCGCTTGACTGCCTGATTGTTCACGACTCGCGTCTCTCTGACCTTCCTGTCATCTGCGCTGCGCTCGCGGCCGATGGTGTTTTGATTTATGCTGATTCCAAGGCATTTGATGCGCTCCGCGATTCTTATCCAGCCAATCTTCTTCGCGTGGCTGATGAGTCATCGTTCGGCACAGAATTCCTATCTTTAGCTATGGCAGTGAAGACTGTTGAGTCGTTCGATGAAGCCATAGAGCATATAAACCGTTACGGCTCAGGCCACAGCGAAGCCATAATCACAGAGGATGAGGAAGCTTCGCGCCGTTTCTCAACCCTCGTTGATGCCGCCTGCGTCTATACTAATGCTCCTACTTCATGGACCGATGGCGCGCAGTTTGGCCTCGGTGCCGAAATAGGGATTTCCACTCAGAAACTCCATGCCCGCGGTCCCATGGCGCTTCGCGAAATCAACACCTATAAGTGGATTATCCGTGGAAACGGTCAGTTGCGTCCGCGCTGAATTTGATATGTGGATTAAAATCCGTATCTTTGCAACCACTATTCACCTGTATGGTGATTCACCGCAAGAGTTAAATCATAGGTCTGGACTATGTTAGGAGTAAAACGTTTATATTGGTTTGTGCTGAAAAGCTTTCTTCCGCTCTTCTGCATGACTTTTTTTATTTGCCTTTTCATAGTGCTGATGCAGTTCCTGTGGCGTTACATTGATGACCTCGTTGGCAAAGGGCTTACAATCGATGTGATCGGAGAACTATTTTTTTATGCGGCTCTGACCATGATTCCAATGGCTCTTCCGCTGGCTATTCTGCTTGCGTCGCTCATGACCTTCGGTAACCTCGGCGAACATTTTGAGCTTACGGCCATGAAAGCTTCCGGCGTTTCGCTTATTAAAGTCATGAAGCCCCTCATATTCCTTATGATAGGGGTGGGTATCGGTGCATTTTTCTTTCAGAACAATGTGCTCCCCATAGCGCAGACAAAAATGTGGACTCTCCTCTTTTCAATGCGCCAGAAATCGCCTGAACTTGAAATTCCGGAGGGTGTGTTTTACGACCAGATTCCCGGCTATAATTTCTTTGTTGACCATAAAAACCGTGACACGGGAACTTTATACGAAATCATGATTTATGATATGTCGCGCGGTTTTGACAATGCGGGCATTATCCTTGCCGATTCCGGAAGGCTCATGATGACTGAAGATAAGGCACATCTGTTTCTGAAACTCTGGCAAGGCGAATCATTTGATAATCTCAAGGAGGCCGGTTCCTCAATGAAAAATGTGCCTTATAGGCGGGAATCGTTTCACGATAAATCTATATTGCTTGATTTCGATGCCAATTTCAACCGAATGGATGAGGAAGGCATGCGAAACCAGTATGTGGGTAAGAACATTGACCAGTTGCAGGCAACTATTGATTCCGTGGGGCTGATTGTCGACAGTCTTGGCGCCAATTATGGCCGTTCAATCCTTGTTGAGCCGCGTCTTGGCGTGAAAACAGTGAAGCCTTCCTATGATAAAGAAGGCAAGAGCGTTCTTGAACGTGTGCCCGAAGTGAAGCTGTCGCGTCCGCTCAATGTGGATTCTTTGCTCAAAGGCCCTAATTCGGCTTCGCAGGTAAGCTACACAAGTCGCGCGCTTAATCGAGCCAAGAACACGCGTCAAGACTATGAATTCCGCGCTTTGGTAATGAAAGATGAACTTAAGACAGTGCGCCGGCATGACATTGAGCTTCAGAAAAAATTCACTTTATCTTTTGCCTGTCTCATATTCTTCTTTATCGGAGCCCCTTTGGGTGCAATTATTCGTAAAGGAGGCATTGGTACTCCGCTTGTGATTTCGGTCATACTCTTTATATTCTACTATATCATTGACAACACCGGTTACAAGATGGCCCGCGATGGCCGCATTGCCGTTTGGGAAGGTATGTGGTTCAGTTCCGCCGTTCTGTTGCCTTTGGGCATATTCTTCACTTATAAAGCTGTCAAGGATTCAGCTGTTTTCAATAAGGATGCCTATCTCAACTTCTTCCGTAGGCTTGTCGGCTCGAACATGGCACGGCACCTCAATGTCAAGGAACTCATTATGAATGAGGTTAATCCTTCTGTAGCCGTCAATATGCTGGCATCTCTTTCCTCCACAGCGCAGTCGTTTCTGCGCGATAATCCTAAGCGCCCAGGCTACGTAGCTTATTGGATGAAAGGATATTCCCGCGAAGGCCTGCGCAATCTTTCGCGCGAACTTGAAGAAACCGTAGCGTATATGGCCGATAGCCGCGATAAACTGATTATCCATAAACTTATGGATTTCCCTATTTTGCGCAGTCTGTGGTTCTATCATCCCACAAATTACCCTTGGGCTGCGTGGGCTGCCATTGTCATCTTCCCGGTTGGCCTGATCGGATATGCCTTCGGACTGCGTCAACTCTCCATTTTGCGCCATGAAGTGGAAACCATTATCTCCGTTTCGGGGGAGCTTACTGAAATGTTAACTCAACCAGAATCAAATAACTCTTCATCTCCTATAACTAATGAACAGCAATAATATCAAGCTCGACACTATTGAAGAGGCTATTGAGGAATTCCGCAATGGTCATTTTGTCATAGTTGTCGATGATGAGAACCGTGAAAATGAAGGCGACCTCATTATGGCTGCCGAGAAAGTCACTCCCGAGCATGTCAATTTCATGATTACTAATGCCCGCGGAGAGCTTTGTGCTCCGCTCACCATATCGCGTTGCCGTCAGCTGGACCTTGACCACCAGGTGGCTGACAATACTTCGATGCTTGGAACTCCGTTCACAATCACGGTTGACAAGCTTGCGGGTTGCACCACAGGAGTTTCGGCCCATGACCGTGCTGCTACTCTCCGTCATCTCGCCGATCCCACAGCTCAGGCGGATGATTTTGGACGCCCCGGCCATGTGCACCCCCTCTATGCCCAGGATGAGGGCGTGCTCCGGCGCCCGGGACACACAGAGGCAGGTGTTGACCTTGCCCGTCTCGCCGGTCTGCAGCCCGCGGCGACGCTCATTGAGATACTGAATGAGGACGGCACAATGGCTCGTCTGCCTCAGCTCCGCAAAAAGGCTGATGCTTGGGGCCTCAAGCTCGTTTCAATCCGCGATCTTATTGCTTACCGTCTGCGCACAGAAAGCTCAGTTGAGCAGGGCGAGGAGGTTGACATGCCTACTCAGTACGGTCATTTCCGCCTCATTCCTTTCCGTCAGAAAAGCAATGGCCTTGAGCACATTGCTCTTATTAAGGGCGATGTCACAACCGATGAACCGGTTCTTGTGCGCGTTCACTCTTCATGTGCTACCGGCGACATTTTCGCTTCATGCCGTTGCGATTGCGGCGATCAGCTCCATAAGGCCATGCAGATGGTTGAAGCCGAGGGGAGGGGAGTGGTGCTATACCTTAATCAAGAAGGACGTGGCATAGGACTCATGGATAAGATTCGTGCTTATAAGCTTCAGGAGGAGGGACTTGACACTGTCGACGCAAACCTTCATCTCGGGCATAAGCCTGATGAACGCGACTATGGCGTCGGCGCTCAGATTCTTAACCTGCTGGGAGTGCAACGCATGCGGCTTATGACCAATAATCCAGTGAAGCGCATCGGCCTTGAGGGTTATGGGCTCTCGGTAGTGGAGAATGTACCTATTGAAATTCAGCCTAATGATTATAATCTGCGGTACATGCGCACTAAAAAAGAGCGCATGGGTCACACTCTTGATAATGTAGACTGATGACGACTACGTTCTGATAACAAAAAACACCCGCCAAAAGAATCAACTTCTGATGGCGGCCGTTTTTTATATTCTCCTCTGTTTTATAGGTCTATAAGCTTCTGAATATTGGCTTCAAGCTGCTCGCGTGTAGCACCTGTCAGGCGCAGGTCGCGCACCTGCTCTCCGTTTTTGAAAAAGAGGACCGTGGGGATTGACATTATGCGGTTGGCAGTAGCAAATTCAGTTTCTTCCTCTACGTTGTATTTGCCTATAACCACCTTGTCGGCATATTTTTCGGCCAGATCTTCAATTATAGGGCTTAGTTTCATGCAGGGACCGCACCATGTGGCCCAGAAATCAATAACGAGGGCGTGACCCGATTTGATAGCTTCATTGACGTTTGCGTCGGTAAATTTATAAGCCATAGTTTTTTCTTTGTTTAAATGTTTTTTGTGTTGATATGATACATTAAAAATGTCTGTTGTTAATGGCAAAGTCAACTTGCAGATTCTCAAGTTTCTCCACTAATTCTTTGTTTACAGGGATTCTGAGTGAGGAGGTAAGCTTTACATGGCGTCCGCTTGAAGGGTCGGCTATGCTGAATGTAAGGCTTCCCAAATCACTTGTGGTGGAGGTTGCGTGCTCCACGAGCACTCCGTGCAGAGCTTCGTTAAGTGTGTCGGTTCCAACATTGATTGTTATCCCTTCCACAACTTGTCCTTTCAGTTCGGATAGAAGTCTGACTGAACTGATTTTGAATCTTACATCGGAGTTTTGGAAACGTCTGGCGAATGAGCCACGAATCAGAATTGGCGTTCCCGCCACTCCGTAATTATGGTAATCTATATAGTCCTGTCCGAAAAGCATGAACTCGGCCGAGCCCGTGTAGTCCTGTATTTTGAGAATGCCGTAGTTGCCGCCTTTCTTAGATGGCCTGGATACGAAGTCCACGACCATTCCGCCGAGCAGATATTCTTCGTTCTCAACAGGGGTCTGTTCGGCGAAGCGTTTCAGGTCAGTTACTCCGTAGTGAAGCTCCATGAAGTAGGGGTCAAGCGGGTTGGCCGAATGGTAGGTACCCACAATTTCACGCTCCTTCTCAAGTCTGACCGCATCAACCCAGCGTATACCGTGAATAATCGGTGGACGGCCGGCCGTTGTCATCTCGGCCATGTCATCGCCGAAAAGTGACATTCCTCGGTTCTTTTGGTCATTCTGATACATCTGCCCGTAGCGTATCAGAGCCTCTGAGAATGTCATTCCGCGATTGTCCGTTTCAAAGAAATCCTCGCGTTGGATTTCGCTGCTGAAACAGTCGAAAGCACCGGCCATAGCCATCGTGTCGATGTTTCTGCGGTTGATTGTGCCGGCAGGAATGCGCTCAATGAAATCGTAGATTGATGTGAACGGACCGCCTTTTTTCCTGGCGGCAAGTATTTCCATTGCCACATTCTCTCCTATCCCTTTCAGCGCCGATATGCCGAATCGTATGTCGCCCTTGGAGTTGACACCGAATTCCGAGAAGCTTTCATTGACATCGGGACCTTTCACGGGGATGTGCATTTTTTTGCACTCATCAATGAAGCCCGACATTTTTTCTGTATCGTTTCGGTTGCGCGACAGCACTGCGGCCATATATTCGGCAGGGTAGTTGGCTTTAAGGTAGGCCGTTTGGAAGGCCACCCAGCTATAACATGTTGCATGGCTCTTGTTGAAGGCATAGGACGCGAATTTTTCCCAATCGGCCCATATTTTTTCAAGAACGCCCGGGTCGTGACCGTTCTTCTGACCCCCTTCAAGGAACAGAGCCTTCAGCTCGTTCATTTTTTCAATCATCTTCTTTCCCATGGCCTTACGCAGCGTGTCGCTCTGGCCGCGGGTGAAGTTGGCAAGCAGGCGAGAAAGCAACATCACCTGCTCCTGATAGACAGTCACTCCGTAAGTGTCTTTCAGATATTTCTCCATGACGGGAATATCGTAGACAATAGGTTCGCGTCCGTGTTTGCGGGCGATAAAGTCGGGAATATAGTCCATAGGCCCCGGACGGTAAAGCGCGTTCATCGCTATAAGGTCCTCGAACGTCGATGGTTGCAGCTCCCTCAGGTATTTCTGCATCCCTGCCGACTCAAACTGGAATGTGCCCGAGGTGCGCCCATCGCAGTAAAGCTGATAGGTCTTGGGATCATCGATTGGAATCTTTTCCATGTCGATGTCTATGCCGCGGGTAAGCTTTATGTTTGCAACCGCTTCTTTGATTATTGAAAGGGTTTTCAGACCTAAGAAGTCCATTTTTATCAGACCCGTCTCTTCGATAACGCGCCCTTCGTATTGGGTCACTATTATTTTCTCTTTGGAGTCGGTTCCTTTGTCAACTGCGGTGCTCACCGGCACCCAGTCGGTGATGTCATCTCTACAGATAATCACTCCGCAGGCGTGAACGCCGGTATTTCTGACTGTCCCTTCAAGTTGACCTGCAAAACGCAGGGTCTCTACAATAAGTTCATTGTTTGAGTTTAGCTCGCGCTTGAAATCATCAATGTAGTTATAGCAGTTTTCCAGCGTAGGTTTCAGCTCTTTACCGTCTACCGTGGGCATTCGTTTCGGTATCAGTTTGGTGAGGCGGTCGCTCTCACTGAGCGGAAGCTGCTCTATGCGCGCCACATCTTTAATGGCGAGCTTAGAGGCCATCGTGCCATATGTTATAATGTGTGCCACTTTCTCTTCGCCATACTTTTCAGTGACGTAGCGCAACACGTCGGCGCGCCCGTCATCATCGAAGTCAATATCGATATCGGGGAGTGAGATACGGTCCGGATTGAGGAAACGCTCGAACAGCAAGTCATATCTCACAGGATCAATCTGAGTAATCCCCAGACAGTAGGCCACGCAGCTTCCTGCTGCCGAACCACGTCCCGGCCCGACGCTTACGCCCAGCTGTTCTCTTGCAGCATTGATAAAATCTTGTACAATAAGGAAGTAGCCAGGGAATCCCATCGTCTTCATTATGTGCAACTCGAATTTGATGCGTTCTTGCAATTCTTCGCTTAGAGGGTCGCCATAGCGTTTTTTTGCCCCCTCATAGGCAAGTTTGGCAAGATAGTCGGCCTCAAATTTTATTCTGTAAAGCTTGTCGTAGCCGCCAAGTTTCTTTATTTTAGCTTCGGCATCCTCCTGACTTAGAACCACATTGCCGTTCTCGTCGCGTGTGAACTCATCGAAGAGGTCTTTCTCGGTCAGGCGTTGCCTGTACTCCTCCTCGCTGCCGAACTCCTTCGGAATCTCAAAGTTAGGCATGATGGGTCCATGGTCAATGGTGTAATGTTCTATTTTTGAGGCTATTTCAACGGTATTGGTCAGCGCTTCGGGGAAATCGCTGAAAAGCTTTTCCATTTCTGCCGTTGTCTTGAACCACTCCTGTTTTGTATAGCGCATACGTTTAGGGTCGCTCAGATTGCTGTTAGTGCTCACGCATATCAAGCGGTCATGGGCTTCTGCATCCGATTCGTTGACAAAGTGAACATCATTGGTGCATATAAGCTTCACGTCGTTTTTCTTCGCCAGCTCTACAAGCACCGGATTAACCCTTTGCTGCATCTCGTAGGCCTCGCGGTTGGCATTAGGCACTGTGGCCGGATGGCGTTGCAACTCAAGATAATAGTCTTCTCCGAACACACTCTTCCACCACTTCACCTGCTTGTCGGCCTCATCTATCTGCCCGGCGAGAATGAGTTTCGGGATCTCGCCGCCAAGGCATGCCGATGCTATTATCAGACCTTCCCTGTGGGCCTCAAGCTCCATCTTGTCCGTTCGGGGATGCGAATAAAATCCTTCGGTCCAGGCTTTTGACACAAGCTTTATCAGATTTTTGTAGCCCGTTTCGTTTTTGGCGAGGACAACAAGGTGACGTCCTGTATCGCGCTTGTCAACATTCTCATGAAGCGATTTCTGAGCCACATACATTTCGCAGCCAATTATGAGGCGGAAATCCTTATTCTTTATTCTGTCAATCCACCCTTTAATCTTGGCAGCCTTTTCGGTGTCGCCGCTTTTTTCGGCTTTTTCAAGCTTTTTCTTATAACCCTTAAGGCATCCCCCGTTCACATAGTTATATATCTCTTTGACTCCAAACATATTGCCGTGATCGGTAATGGCAATCCCTGGCATTCCGTCGGCCAAAGCTTTGTCAACCAAAGCCGGGACTGATGACATGCCGTCAAGAAGAGAATATTGTGTGTGGACGTGTAAGTGAACAAATTTAGTCATTGAAAATTGTTGAAATATATATGTCGCGGGAATGTGTTCAATATATTATAATGTGTAAGGCACCCTTGCCAAACAAACACCAAAGTTAATGAAAAAAGGTCAGACGCCCAAATTTTCCGGTGATCGAGGTGGGGGAGGGGGCATGCCGGGCTTGGCGGGCGGACGGAACGCACCGGCGGCCCGGATTTTTTTTGACGGGCGCAACCGGCAGTGCAGCAGGCGGAAGCTGCGTG
>ENA-ORCP01003496-ORCP01003496.1-human-gut-metagenome-genome-assembly--contig:-NODE-3496-length-11668-cov-3.221292_pt1 | contig 11668 bp, 10 predicted proteins | sample MGYA00242990_ERZ507991 | MGnify/ENA primary metagenome ERZ507991 (study PRJEB26167, sample SAMN06115496) | human gut metagenome | host: Homo sapiens | place: China:Henan | collected 2015-05-07... | reverse complement strand
GGTGCCGCGAAGGTGCCAGGCATCACCGTCGTCGACATCGGTGCGCGCGCCCTCCTCGGTGACGAGCACCTGCAGAATCGAGCGCTCCTTCACATAGGTCAGCAGCTTTGTGTCCACATCGCGCGCCAGCGTGTAGGGCTCCACGCGGCTGAACTGGCGGTATTCCATGTCAAAGCGGATGCGCATGAGGGTCTCCAGCGTCTCCGCGTCGTAAAGGTCGGTGTAGGTCTTGGTCTTCTTTGTGTAGGTCGAAAGCCCGTACCGCGTGCGCAGGAAGTTAAACAGCTCCTCCGGCGCCGTGTATTCGTCCAGCTCCAGGCGGCGGAGCAGGGCGGCGTATTTGGCTTTGTTCGTCGCGGACTTGAAAAATTCCGCGTCCTTTTCGTAGTTCGGCAAGCTGCCCGTGAACGGGAAGGTGACCTCAACCGGGGTGTACGCGCCGCCGCTTTCTTCAATCGCGGCAAGTACATCGAGGATGACTGCGTTGAAGGCGTCTGCCTGCTTCGGCATTGCGCCGTATTCCAGGCTGATATCGTAGATCTGTGTATTGATGACCAGCGCTTTGCCGTTTGTATCGTAGATTTCGCCGCGCTTTGCGGCAATCTTGACATAGCGGGTGGTGGTTTCTTCCTTAATAATATCGTAGTAGTCCTGTCCGGTGATCTGCACATTGACGAGGACGACCAGGTAGACCGCGCAGATGAGGACAAACAGCGCGCCGAGCGCGCCGATTCGGACGGCGGTATGCAGTTTGCGCATGTTTGACTCCTTTCTGCAAAATGTGGGGGATTATCCGAGTTTCAAATCGGTTTTTCTGTGCAGGAAACCGAAAAAGCGATAGAGCGGGAGGGACAGCACGAGGGAGAGGAGAAATGTGCCGAGTGCGTCACCGGTGAGTGCGGCGTCGAGCGGCATGTCCCATGCCGAGACGGCGTAAAACAGACCGTACAGCCCTGTGACGACAAGACCTGCCGCCGTGTAGCTGAGCCAGGCGAAGAAGTTGCGCACGAAAAAGCTCTCGTAGAGCCTTGCACAGAGCAGCGCAAACGCGCCGTAGAAGAGGGGCGGCAGCAGCGCGCCGCGCCCGGTGATGCCTGCGGCAAGCGCGCCGAAGAGCACGCCGAAGACCCCGGCATAGCCCGCGCCCTCGTAGTAGGCGAGGAGCGAAATCATGGCGACGAGCAGGTTCGGCGTGACGGCTGCCCACCGCGTCGCCGGGAGAAAGGCGGTGGAAAACAGCAGGAGCAGAATGCCGACGGCGGCGTAGACGACTGCTTTGATAAGGTCGGTTTTCGGCAGGTGAATCTTGCGCGGCATGGCATGCGCTCCTTTCGGTGGGAAATGAAGCCTCCCTTGTGTAAAGGGAGGTGGCATGCGGAGCATGCCGGAGGGATTGTTACAGAGGAAATGAAGATTGAAAAAGCATGGAACAACCCCTCAGCCGCCATTCGGCGGCAGCTCCCCTTGCACAGGGGAGCCGAAACGGCGTGCTTTAGTCCGTGCTTTAATCCGCCGCTGCTGTTTCTGTCGTTTCCGTCGTTTCCGCGGACTTTTCCGTATAGACATCGTAGCCGGTGAGGATCATCACGCGGCTGAGCCCGGCAAGGTCGGCGGCGGGACGCACCACGGCGGTCTTCGTGTGGTCGTAGGCGTCGCCCGTGACCTCGGTGACCTCGCCGATGACAAGCCCGCGCGGGTACACGCTGCCGAGGCCGCTGGAAATGATGCGGTCGCCGGCTTCGACATCGGCGTCAAACGGCAGATAGCGTAAGAGGCATTCGCCGTCCTTGCCGCGCGCAAAGTCGCCGCATACGATGCCGACCTCGCCGCTCCGCTCGACATAGGCGCCGATGGAGGAGTCGTAGGACAGAATGGTGGAGACGCGGCAGAAGGTGCGCCCCACCTCGGTCACTCTGCCGCAGACGCCGTCCGCCGTGACGACGGGCATGCCGACGGTCACCTGTGCACCGCTCCCGCGATCCAGCGTGAAGGCGGTCATGTAGGCGCCCGCCTCTCTGCCGATCAGATTGGCGTCGCAGAAGGTGAAGTCGGTGTGCAGCCGCTTGATGCCGAGGTAGGCGCGCATCCACTCGTTTTCGTCGGCGAGCAGGCGCGCGTCCGAGAGCTGACGCTCGGCGTCGGCAAGGGCGTCGGCAAGCGCCTCGTTTTCGGCTTTCAGCCGGTCAAATTCGGTGAAATATTCGCCGTAGCCGCGAAATGCGTCGCCCACGGCATAGGCGACGCGCCGCAGCGGCGTGAGCAGGGATACGGCGGCGTCGCGCACGACATCGCCCTGTCCCATCGCGCCGAGGATGGAGGGCACGCCGCCGAGGATCACAAGCAGCGTGAGAATGGCAATAAAGGTTTTGCTTCTGAAAAAGCCGTTCATACGCGACTCCTTTCATAAAAAGTTGAGAGGGATGGAGTTTGCCTCCCTTGTGTAAAGGGAGGTGTCATGCGTAGCATGACGGAGGGATTGTTACAGTGTCAGGGAACAACCCCTCAGGCGTGTTCCACGCCAGCTCACCCCTTGCACAGGGGAGCCGAAGGGCTTTACCTCGCCTTATACTGCGTGAGGTACGGGTAGCGCTCGGGGTGCTCGACAAAGCGGCCGAGGCCGAGCGCGCAGGTCTGCAGCGGGCGCTCCGCCACCGTGACGCGGATGCCGGTGATCTGCGAGAGCAGCACGGGCAGCCCGCGCAGCGACGCGCCGCCGCCGGTCAGCAGAATGCCGCGGTCGTAGATGTCGGCGCAGAGCTCGGGCGGGGTCTTTTCGAGCACCGCGCGGATGCAGTCGAGAATCTGCTCCATCACATCGCCCACGGCGTCGCGCACGTCGCCGCTGGTCACATTCAGCGTGACGGGGAGGCCGCTTGCGAGGTTCTTGCCGCGCACCTCCATCGCGCCCGCGTCGGCCTGCGGGTGAACCGAGCCGATGCGCAGCTTGAGCGCCTCGGCGGTCTTCGGGCTGATGCCCACATTGTAGCGCCGCTTGATGTACAGCATGATGGCGTCATCCATCTTGGCGGACGCCGCGCGCACCGAGGCGGAGGCGACGATGCCGCCGAGCGAAACCGTGGCGACCTCGGTGGTGCCGCCGCCGATGTCGATGATAAAGCTGCCGCGCGGCGCGCCGATTTTGATGCCCGCGCCGATGGCGGCGGCAATCGGCGCTTCAATCAGCGTGACGCTGCGCGCGCCCGCGCTGCCCGCCGCATCCTCAAAGGCGCGGCGCTCCACGCCGGTCAGCCCCAGCGGCACGCAGACCGCCACCTTCGGGCGGTTGAAAAAGATGGGACCGGTCACCTTGCGGATGAATTTGCCGAGCATGTCCACGGTGACATCAAAGTCGGCAATAACGCCGTCCTTGATGGGGCGGAAGGCGAGCTGCTCACCGCCGGTCTTGCCGACCATCAGCCCCGCTGCATCGCCCACCTCCAGCACCTGCATCGAGCGGCTGTTGATGGCAGCCACGGACGGCTCCTGCAGCACGATGCCCTTGCCCGCGAGGTAAATGAGCGTATTGGATGTACCGAGGTCAATGCCGAGGCTCTTCGACATGTTGACTTTGGAGAGATTCAGATTCATGGCGGTTCAGTGTCCTTTCAGCAGGTCAAAGTAAGGATAACCGGTCTCCCGGAGCAAACTGTATACAATGCGCGGCGACAGCCCCATGACGGTGAAAAAGTCGCCGTCGATCTTCTCCACGAGCACCGCGCCGATGCCCTGGATGCCGTAGGCGCCCGCCTTGTCCAGCGGTTCGCCGGTGGCGACATAGGCGCGCACCTCGTCCTCGCTGTAGGCGCGCATCGTCACGGCGGTCACATCCGCGGCAGCGTGCGCACTGCCGCCTGCCAGCAGGCAGACGCCGGTGCAGACATAGTGCCGCCTGCCGGAGAGGGCGCGGAGCATGGAAATCTCCTCGTCTTCGGTGTGCGGCTTGCCGAGCGGCGCGCCGTCAAGGTAGACCAGCGTGTCCGCCGCGAGAATCAGCGCGTCCGCGCCGTCGCGCCCCTCGGCGGCGAGGCGTGCAGCGGCAGCCTCCGCCTTGCGGGTGGCAAGCAGGCGTCCCGCCGCCTCCATGCCGATGCCGGCGTCGAGCGTTTCGTCCGCGTCGGCGGGGAAGCTTTCGTAGGGAAGGTGCATGAGGTCGAGAATTTCCCGCCTGCGCGGCGAGCCGGATGCAAGATAAAGTTTCATGTGGACTCCTTTCGTGCGGGGGAAAGCAAGCCTCCCTTGTGTAAAGGGAGAGGTGTACGAGACGCGGTGCGTCTCGCGGAGCCGACGGAGGGATTGTTGCATGGCAAAAGAACAACCCCTCAGGCGCTCGCGCGCCGGCTCCCCTTGCACAGGGGAGCCGAAGAATGCCGCGCCGCCGTCTCTACTTCAACCGCCGGATCTCCCCGGTGGGGGGAAGGCGGCGGCGGTAGGCGTCGAGTACGCGCAATATCTCCGCCGGGCGCTCGGTGGAAAAGATGAAATGCTGTCCGCCCGCCGGCGGATTCTCCGCCGCGTAGGTCGGCACACAGTTGAAGAGAATGCTGCGGTGCGGTTCTTCCCGCAGAATCGGGAACCGCTTGTGCCGCCGGTCAACAAGCGCGGCGCGGTCGTCCGCGCAGGCGGCACAGCCGGAGGTCTCCGCGGCAGCGCACTTTTCCAGCAGCATCAGCGGCACGCGGCCGTACACCACGGCGCGCACGCGCCCGCCGATGTCGCGGATCTGCGCCGCCGACAGCTCGGGCGAGAGAATGAGGTCTGCAAAACCGTTTGCCAGCGCAAAGGCTGCCGCCTCGCCGTTTGTCACATTCAGGCGGAAGTCGCCGTGCGGCATGAGTCCCGCCTCGCGGCAGAGGGCAAGGTGTCCGTAGTTGCCGCAGAGCGCGTGCCGCGCGCCGCGGGCGCAGGCATCCCTCAGGTCGGCAAGCACGCTTTCGCGCTCACTGTCCAAAATGACGCCGGGCAGCGCCACGCCGCCGATGCGGGGAAAATCGCCGCTGCGGTATTCGGCAAGCGGCAGAAACACAAGGTCAAAAAAGTTGTAGAACGCATCGCAGGCGGGCAGGTTCTCCGCGCGCATCACGAGCGCCGTGCGCACGGCGGCATCTTCCTTTTTGCTTGCCCGGGCCAGATCGTTGGCCCCGCCCAGATGGCCCGAAAGGATCGGCACCGCAAAATGGCCGCACTCGTCCAGCGGTAAGTTTCTTTTCCTTGTCGCTCATAACTCTTGTCTTTTTCTCATCACCGCCCACGGCGTCGGCAAAGTAGGGCGTGCCGCCGAGCTTTGTGAGGTTCTTTTCCAGCGCCGCCGCATCGAGCGGCGCGGTGCGCGCCGCCTCGGGCACGCCGCCCGTCACCGTCACGCTGCCGCGCGCGCCCGCCACCGTCAGGGTGAAGGGCTCGTCCCGCCGCAGCGCCGCCGTGAGCGTGAGCGGCAGCTTCTTCTGCAGCCCCGCAAAGGGGGTCTGCGCGCGGCTGTTTTCCTTGTCGTCCGCACGGCGCACGCCGAGCATGGACGACGAAATTTTACCGTCGAAATAGCCGGTGGTGAAGCCGCTGCGCGAGAAAATCTCCGCAAGCTCGCGTTCCTCCTCCGGCGTTGCGCGCCGCCGCTCATCGAGCAGGCGGCGGTAAATCTTCGTCACGCCGAAGACATATTCCGGTGCCTTCATGCGCCCCTCAATCTTGAGCGAGACGGCGCCGGTGGCGAGAAGCTCGGGGATGCGGGCTGCCATCGACAGGTCTTTCAGGCTGAGCGGGTAGTTCCCGCGCGCGTCGGGCAGGCGGCAGGGCTGCGCGCACATGCCGCGATTGCCGCTGCGGCCGCCCACCATGCTGCTGAAGAGGCATTGCCCGCTGTGGCAGACACAGAGCGCGCCGTGGATGAAAGTCTCGATCTCGACAGGCGACGCTTTGCAGAGCGCGGTCAGGTTCTCGCGCGACAGCTCACGCGCGGCAACCATGCGGGAAAAGCCGTGCGCCGCGAGGAACCGCGCTGCGTCGGCATTGTGCCCCGAAAACTGGGTGCTGGCGTGCAGCTGCATCGTCGGAATTTTCTCCCGGATCAGCGCCGCCGCGCCCATGTCGGCAACAATCAGCGCGTCCACGCCCGCCTCTTCGAGAAAGGCGGCGTAGGCAAGCATGTCCTGCATCTCGCGGTCAAACACCAGCGTGTTGAGCGTGACATAGCTCTTCACGCCGTAGGCGCGGCAGAGCTTTGCAGCCGCGGCAATCTCGTCGCGGCTGAAATTTTTTGCAAAGGCGCGCGCGCCGAAGCTCTCTCCGCCGAAGTAGGCCGCATCCGCGCCCGCCTCAACAGCTGCCTCCAACGCGGCAAAGCCGCCCGCAGGGGCAAGCAGCTCGGGCAGTCCGTCTCTCATTTGCGGCGGCGGGCTTCCAGCGCGTCCACGCGCGCGGTGAGCTTGTCGTTTTCTTCTTTCATGCGGGCGAGGTTGGCGGTGTACAGCTCCAGCTGCGCCTCGGCGCGGTTCAGCTTTTCGGCGAGGGTCTTCGCCTCCGAGAAGGCGTCCAGCGCGCAGAAGAGCGCCGCCTCGGTCTTGGAGACCTGGCGCGACTTCCAGAGCGCCGCCTGCAGTTTTTCGTTGAGTTCGGCTGCCAGCGCGTTTACGGTGTCTTCGTCCTCGTCGCTGACCACGCTGACCGGCAGGTCGAGGAGGGTGATGGTATATTTCTGTTTCATGATAAATCCTTTTTCCCTTGCAATTTGCGCAGAGTTGCTTTATAATATCATATTATACTATAGATTGTAGCACAATTAAAGAGTTTTGCTTAAAAAATCGGAGAAAATACAAGAATGGATACACAAAAGTACAAGCGCATCGTGGTGAAGATCGGTTCCTCCACCATGACGCACGGCACCGGCAAGCTGAACCTGTACCGCCTCGAGACCTTAGCGCGCGTCCTGTCCGACCTCAAGAACGAGGGGCGCGAGATCATCCTCGTCTCCTCGGGCGCGGTGCAGGCGGGCACGGCGAAGATCAATTTCCACCGTCCCACCTGCACGCGGGAGAAGCAGGCGCTTGCCGCTATCGGGCAGAACGAGATTATGAAGATCTACGGCAAGTTCTTTTCCCTGTTCGGCTACACCGTCGCGCAGCTGCTGCTTACCCGCGATGTCATCGACAATCCCGATCGCCGCGCCGCTGCCGAGGCGACTTTCTCGGAGCTGCTCTCGATGGGCTGTGTGCCGATCATCAACGAGAACGACCCGATCTCCTGCTATGAGCTGGAGTTCGGCGGCAACGACCGCCTGTCCGCCTATGTCGGCATGGTCGTCCACGCAGACCTCATCATCAACCTCACGGATATCGACGGCTACTATGACAGCGACCCCCGCAAGAACCCGGATGCCAAGCTGATCGAGCGCGTGGAGACCGTGACCGACGAGATGGTTGCAGCCGCAGGCGGCGCGGGCACCGCGATGGGCACCGGCGGCATGCAGGCAAAGCTGCTTGCCGCGCAGATTGCCGAGGCGGCGGGCATCCCGATGCTGATTATGTCTGGCACCGACCCGGAGAGGCTGTACGATGTCTTCCGCGGGAAGACCATCGGCACATTCTTTGCAGCGGGGAAGTAAGATGTGGCGATAAAGCCTCCCTTGTGCAAAGGGAGCCGAAGCACGCACAAACTTTGTAGGGGCGATTCACGAATCGCCCGCCGCGCACAAAGCAAAACGGGCGATTCATGAATCGCCCCTACAGAAAGGCAATGCGCGGCGTACAAACCGTAGGGCGCCGTCTGTCTCCCGCCGCAACCAAACACATTCTAACATAGCCTTCCCCCAAGGGGGAAGGTGTCAACGAAGTTGACGGATGAGGGCATGCAGGCAGTCGGCACAGCATAGTGCGATGTTTTGCTTTGCGCAGTCCCTCATCAGTCGCCTACGGCGCCAGCTTCCCCCAAGGGAAGCCTAAGAAACGCCTCGCGTCTCGTACAGCTCTCCCCCAAGGGGGGAGCCTGAGAAACATCGCGTTCCTCATCTCCTCATCTCACACCAAAAGGATAAACACCATGGAAATCTACGACTACATTCTCGAACTTGAAAAACGCGCGAAGACGGCGTCTGCCGCGCTGAATACCGCGTCGGACGAGACGCGCCGTGCGGTGCTCCTCGATCTCGCCGACCGCGTGGAGGCGGCAAGCGGCGACATCCTCGCCGCAAATGCGCTCGACCTCGCCGCGGCGGCGGAAAACGGCGTGCCCACGCCGATGCTTGACCGTCTGCGTCTGACCGACGCCCGCCTCTCCGGCATGGCAGAGGCGGTGCGGGCTTTGGCGCGCCTCGACGACCCGGTGGGCGGCGGGAAGACCTGGACGACCCCGGCGGGCATCCATATCACCGAGCGCCGCGTGCCGCTCGGCGTGGTCGCCATGATTTTTGAGGCGCGCCCGAATGTCACGCTCGACGCGGCGGCGCTCTGCATCCGCAGCGGCAATGCGGCGGTACTGCGCGGCGGCAAGGAAGCCGTCGAATCGAGCCGTGCCGTCTGCCGCGTTGTCGGCGACGCGCTGGAGGCGCACGACCTGCCGCGCGACGGCGTCTGCCTTGTGGAGCGCACCGAGCGCGCGGGCGCCGAGGCGCTGATGACCATCCGCGGCTATGTGGATGTGCTGATCCCGCGCGGCGGCAAGGGGCTTATCCGCAATGTGGTGGACAACGCCAAGGTGCCGGTCATCGAGACCGGCGCGGGCAACTGCCACATCTATGTGGAGAAGACCGCCGACTTTGACATGGCGCGCCGCATCATCGAAAACGCCAAGGTGCAGCGCCCCGCCGTCTGCAATGCGGCAGAATGCCTGCTCTGCGACCGCGCAGTCGCGGCAGAGTTCCTGCCCCTCTTTGAAGAAGACATGCAGCGCGCGGGTGTGGAGATCCGCGCGGACGAAAACTGCATCGGCTATTTCAAAAATGCCGTTCTTGCCGCGCCGGAGGACTTCGACACCGAATACGACGACCTCATCATCTCGGTGAAGGCAGTGAACGGCGTCCGCGAGGCGGTCGACCACATCAACCGCCACGGCACAAAGCATAGCGAGGCTATTGTCACGCGGGACGACGCGGCGGCAAAATATTTCACCGAAAACATCGATGCGGCGGTGCTCTATGTCAACACCTCCACCCGCTTTACCGACGGCGGCGAATTCGGCTACGGCGCGGAGATCGGCATCTCCACGCAGAAGCTGCACGCCAGAGGGCCGATGGGGCTGTCGGCGCTGACCACAGTCAAGTACCTCGTCACGTCAAACGGCGCGGTGCGCAAATAAATCGAAAAGAGAGACAATTATGAAGGAAGTTATCCTCTGTAAATATGGTGAGCTGGTGCTCAAGGGCGCAAACAAGGCGCATTTTGAGTCCATGCTCGTGCGCCGTGTGCGGGCGCGCGCCGCGCGCTACGGCAATTTTGCGGTGCGGGGCGTGCAGAGCACCGTGTATGTCGAGCCGCTGGACGACGGCTGCGACCTCGACGGTGCGCTCGAGAGCATGACGCGCACATTCGGCTTCAACCGCGTGACGGTTGCCGCCGTCTGCGATAAGAGCATGGAGAGCCTGCGCGCCTGCGTGGCGGAATACCTGCCGCGCCGCATGGCGGGCGTCCGCACCTTCAAGGTGGAGGCGAAGCGCTCGGACAAGACCTTCCCGTTCGGCTCGCCCGAAATTTCCGCCGAGGTCGGTGCATTTATCCTCGAGAGCATCCCCGGCATTCGCGTGGATGTACATCACCCCGAGCGGGTCGTGCGCGTCGAGATCCGCGAGGCGGGCGCATATATCCACTTTGACCAGCTGCGCGGCGCGGGCGGCATGCCCATCGGGTCGAGCGGGCGCGGACTTCTGCTGCTTTCGGGCGGCATCGACAGCCCGGTTGCCGGCTTCATGATGGCAAAACGCGGCATGACGGTGGACGCCCTGCACTTTGAGAGCTTCCCCTACACCAGCGAGCGCGCGCGCGATAAGGTACTGACGCTGGCGCAGAAGGTCACCGCCTACAGCGACTGCATGTATGTGCATGTCATTTCGCTCACGCATGTGCAGGAGGAAATCAAAAACAAGTGCTGCGAGGATTATTTCACGCTGCTGCTCCGCCGCTTTATGATGAAGCTGGCGTCCCGCACGGCGGAGAAATGCCACTGCGGCGCGCTGATCACGGGCGAGAGCCTCGGTCAGGTCGCCAGCCAGACGCTCGAAGCCATCCGCGTGACCGACGCGATGGCGGACATGCCGGTCTTCCGCCCCTGCATCGGACTCGATAAGGAAGAAATCGTGCAGATTGCGCGGCGCATCGACACCTACGATACCTCGATCGAACCGTATGAGGACTGCTGCACCGTGTTCACGCCGCGGCATCCCAAGACCCGCCCCGAACCGGAGAAGGTCGCCGCCGAGGCGGCAAAACTCGACTTCGACGCGCTCTGCGACGAGGCGTTTGCCACGATGTATACCTACAAAATCACGCCCGACGAAATCCACCGCTACGAAGAGGCGTAAATACACAAAAAAGGTCGCCGTTCGCACGGCGGCATGCCCCTGCGGCAGACAAAATGCGCATTTTGCCTGCCGCAGGGGCATTTTTGCGGAAACCGATTACTTTGTGCAGAGCGTTCCGCTGTGCCGCCGTCGGAAGCCGCACGCCGTTTTGCACAAAAACAGGTTTATTTTGCGCCTCGCAATTCGTCAAAATCTTTGTTCAAAAAGTATCAAAAATGCTTGACAGGCATCTCGGTGCGTGCTATAATTGCGACGAAAGATGGAACTTTAGCGCTTTTCTCACCGTTTTTTAGCGAATCGTTGCAAATTAAGGATGAGAATTATTCCGAATACACATGCAAAACGAAGCAAAAAAGGTTTATTTTCAGAATTCGTTGAACAAATCGGCTATTTCGTTGAACGGTTTGGGTGGTTTTGGCATTTCTGCATGCGAATACACGTTCCCGCAGTTGAAAAAGCTCGATTCTTTTGCCTGCCGTCTTTTGCGGCGGACTTGGAATAAAATAAGAAAGGAAGAAAAAACAATGAAGACAAACAAGCTTTTGTCTGTCGCGCTCACGCTCTGCGTGCTGTTGGCTGCGTTCTCGCTGACGGCACTCGCGGCCGGCGATGTTGCGAAAGTCGGCGGTACCACCTACGCAACGCTCGCTGAAGCTGTTGCAGATGCGGCGGACGGCGACACGGTCACGCTGCTCGGCAATACCACCGAGGATGTGACGGTAACGGGGAACATCACGCTCGACCTCGGCGGCTATACGCTGACGAACACGGGCGCAGGCAAGGCAACGCTGACGATTGCCGCGGGCGCGACCGCAACCGTGAAGAACGGCAGCATCGTCGGTGGTGCAAGCTACTACACGATTCAGAACAACGGCACAGCTACCTTTGATGTGCTGACCGCCACCGCGGGCAACACCGGCTCGTCCATGCTGGACAACTACGGCACGCTCACGATTACGAGCGGTACATACACCGGCGGTCTTGACACGGTCAAGAATGAAAATACGGGTGTGCTGAATATCAGCGGCGGTACATTTACGCTGGAAAAAGGCACTTCCAAGGGATTTACGGCTGTCGTTTTCAACTACGGCGCACTGACCATCACGGGCGGTACGTTTGTACAGAACGATAAGAGTGCGCCTTATGGACAGGCGCAGGTCGTTCACA
>ENA-ORCP01003495-ORCP01003495.1-human-gut-metagenome-genome-assembly--contig:-NODE-3495-length-11669-cov-3.092219_pt1 | contig 11669 bp, 10 predicted proteins | sample MGYA00242990_ERZ507991 | MGnify/ENA primary metagenome ERZ507991 (study PRJEB26167, sample SAMN06115496) | human gut metagenome | host: Homo sapiens | place: China:Henan | collected 2015-05-07... | reverse complement strand
ATAAATGGGAGAATTGGGCTTTAGATATAATTGAAAGATTTAATACTGCAATTTTACAATATAAAAATAAAGGAAAGGGTGTTCATAAAAGAATGCTCTTTTTTTTATGTTTGATACACTATTATATTATATATAAAAAATAAAGGAGCAAATATATGAATGACTATAAAGCAGCAAGAATTTTAAGAGAATTTGCAATAAAAGATATAAAAAATTTAGATAAGTGTGTTCGTGAGTTTACTGGAGATATTTTAGATACAGAGAAAAGAATAAAAGCATTAAATAGAGCTGCTGATTTTCTTGATGGAGCTGATATTTCTACTAATAAGTTAAATAAGACATTAAATTATCTTGAAGATATTAAAGAGGATTATAAATCTTTTAAAGATGAGTTTTTTGTTCAAAGACTCATTAAAAAACTTCAAACCACAATTTCTGCCCACAAGCGTAGTAAATCCCATACAGATGAATCTGGTTTTTGTAGATTTGTATGCACGCGCTACAGCTTCGTGTAAAGGCGATTTCGACAAGTTGTTCGTTCCTTTCCGATGCATAGCTTCTGATGTCTACAATAAAAAGCAACTCGTAATGAGAAACGGAGATTTGGGAGATGCCGTCCGAGCTTCCATGAGCTTTCCCTTTATGTTTAAGCCTATAGAGATTGACAATGTGCTGGCATATGACGGAGGGATCTACAATAATTTCCCAACAGACGTTATGAGAGACGATTTTCATCCGGATATTATAATTGGAAGTGTGGTATCTACAAACCCCACCAAACCCAAGGAAAATGACCTCATGAGCCAGATAGAAAACATGGTCATGCAAAAAACCGACTATTCTATTCCGGATTCAATGGGTATTCTGATGACATTCAAATATGACAATGTCAGCTTGATGGATTTTCAGCGAATAGATGAATTGCATGATATCGGATATAACCGAACCATAAGCATGATGGATTCTATAAAAAGCCGTATACAAAGGAGGGTTAATTTGGATAATATACGTTTGAGAAGAATGGTATACCGAAGCAACTATCCGGAATTACGCTTCAAAAACATCATTATTGACGGAGCCAATCCCCAACAACAGGCATATATTAAAAAAGAATTTCATAGCTCTGACAATAAGGAATTCACTTACGAAGACTTGAAAGAAGGCTATTTCCGGCTGCTTTCAGACAACATGATTTCCGAAATCATCCCGCACGCCGTATATAATCCGAAGGACGAAACGTATGACCTGCATTTAAAAGTCAAACTGGAAAATAATTTTGCCGTACGATTAGGTGGGAATATTTCCACGTCCAACTCGAATCAAATTTATCTCGGGCTCAGCTATCAGGATTTAAATTACTATGCGAAAGAATTTCTTTTTGACGGTCAACTCGGGAAAGTCTATAATAATGCACAATTCATGGCTAAGATCGACTTTTCTACTGCGATCCCGACCTCTTACCGCTTTATCGCATCTATTACTACTTTCGACTATTTTAAGAAAGACAAGTTATTTTCCAGAAATGACAAGCCAGCATTTAATCAGAAAGACGAACGCTTCCTTAAACTTCAGGTAGGGCTACCGTTCCTTTTAAGTAAACGAGCTGAATTTGGAATAGGAATCGCCAGAATAGAAGACAAATATTTCCAGAGAAATATCATCGATTTTGAGAAAGACAGATTCGACAGAAGCCGTTATGATTTATTCGGCGGCTCTATCAGCTTCAATGGAAGCACACTTAATTCACGGCAATACCCGACACAAGGCTACAAAGAAGCTCTTGTTGCACAGATATTCATGGGACGGGAAAGATTCTATCCAGGTGAAGAGACCAAAGGAGTTCAAATAAATAAAGAACACCATTCCTGGCTGCAATTATCATATATGAAAGAAAAATACCGTCTCACCGTATTCTCCGACTCGCACGGAAGCTCCGGCGCGCTGCGCGAGGCGATAGAGCTGCACCGCCGCGACACCGACTGCTTTATCTTTCTCGGCGACGGCTGCCGCGAGGCTGTCCCGCTGCTCGAGGACTGCGGCAAGGCATATCAAGTCGTGCCCGGCAACTGCGATATGTTCGTCGGCGGAATGCCGGAATCACTCACGCTCGATCTCGGCGCGGCGCGGATATTCATCTGCCACGGACACCGCTACGGGGTCAAGGGCTCGCTCTCCGCTCTCGCGGCGGCGGCACGCGAACGCGGGGCGGATATTGCACTCTTCGGTCACACGCACCTCCGACTCGAGCAATATCTGCCGCCGGAGCGTGACGGCGAGCGCCCTCTGTGGCTTTTCAATCCCGGCAGCATCTCCCGCCCCCGCGAGGGCAGACCGAGCTACGGGATAATCGACATACTGCGCGACGGCGAACGCCTCGACGTGCTGCTGTCGCATGTCGAGCTATGACGGCAGCATCGGTCAGACCTCAGCCGATGTCAATTTCAGCAGCCGTGCGCTATAAATCTATGATATTTCCGAGTTGGCATATGCCAACTCGGAAATACTGCTTTTTCCCTCTCCGCAGCATGTTATAATAAGGTCACAACGGGAATAGCTGCAGAAAGGAGCTAACTTATGTCAAAAAAATCTATTATGTCAAAGCTGCTGACAGCCGCGCTCGCGGCATTCACGGCGCTGCCGATGCTTACGGTGTCGGCATATGCGGAAGAGGGTTCCTCCGGGGAGGGGGGCGGCCTTATCCGCGAGGTCTCGGTCGAGCTCGATGCCTCCGGCTTCAAATACGGCAGTGCGCCTGTCATGATCGCATCGGTCCCGGACGGCGCGCACTACTCCGTTTTGTTCGAGCGCTGGAGCGAGCCGGATCAGGATACCGAGGATCCGGCTGCGGTATGGTACTCGGATGAGAGCCTTTATGCGGTGGATGATACGAGAATTTCGACCTTTGAAAAGGGAAAGCAGTACAGCTACGACCTTTCGCTGCAGGCGGAGGACGGGTACACCTTTGTTAATCCCGACGAGATAAATTTCACGTATAACGGTCGGGAATACCACGGTGCGCTATGGCTGAACGGCGACGGCAGAGCACAGCTGACCGCTGTCGACATGTCGGTAGTCCAGATAGATAGCATCTCCATCATCAATGCGATCCTCTCCTACAAGGCAGGAGACGCGCCCGCGGCAAGTGCGGTCGCCGAGCTGCCGGAGGGTGAATCTGCCTTCTATAAGATAGACGAATACTGGGAACAGCTCGAATCGGACGGCAACGGCGAAATGATCCCCGTACGCTTTTGGCATTCCGATGAAGAGGAAAACGCCAAAGTTCCGGAGGATAAGCGGCTGACGACGTTTGAGAAAGGCAAGACCTACATGTACAGCCTCTATCTGCGCACGATCAGCGGCTACTGTTTTTCGGACGACTGTACTCTCAGTCTGAACGGTAAGGCTGTTGATTTTGTATCGGTATACGATTCCACCCTTTTTGCCCCAGCGCTGAAAACGATAAGACCCACCTCGCAGAACGTGATAGACACCGTTCGGCTGGAGAAGCTTAAGGTCAGCTACGAGCCCGGCGAAGCGCCCGTGCCGTCGGCAGCCGTCCCCGAAGCGGACGCGGACAAATACGAGATACTGTGGGAGTGCTGGGCAAAGCTCGAAGAAAGCGACAGGGGTACCATGGAGGAGGTCGCCTGGTGGTCTTCGGCGGATTCCGAGTCCACACCGATCATTACGGAGTTTGAAAAGGGCGCAGAATATTCATATTCGATATGGATAAAGGCAAAGGACGGCTACGAGTTCGGCAATGACCTTACGCTGATCCTAAACGGCGAGGAATGCACCTACGGCTATTTCGGAGCATCCCTCGGCGGCGCGCAATGCTTCGGCGACGGAATAGTCAGACTGCGTCCCGGCGGTGAGCTTGCGGGCGATATCAACGGCGACGGAAGCGTTAACACCGCAGATCTTGTTCGGCTGATGAAGTATATCGCCGGCAACGATGTCATCGCACATGTGCCCGACGTAAACGGCGACGGAATGGTCAGCGTAGCAGACCTTGTAAGACTGATGAAGTTTATCTCCGGGCTTGATGTCGAGCTGCACCCGGCATATCCTAAGCCCGAGACCGATACGCCGAACAGACCCATGTAACCGAGAGCATTTCTCCTCATCAGATATAAAATACCGTCCCGGTGCTCTCATAAGCCGGAATTTCCGAGCTGTTAAAAAACTCGCTTTTTTAACAGCTCCGCTTTTTTCACCCTGAATAGGTAAAAAGGTTCGGTGCATTGCCCGCAGAAAAAGTGAATTTCTTTTTTCTGATTCGGGCTTTTTAGGCATCTGCCATATTCGTTGTGAAGAAGTCCGAACAAAAAATGATTTAAATTCGCAGTAGTTTTTTTTATAAAACCCTTGACAAAACTCATTTTATACTGTATTATTGTATTAGTACAGTGATACGGTGCAGCCGGACAGTCGGGCCGCCGCACAGCCGGGTACGCGGGCATCGGAGCGATCCGATATACAGCAGCCCCGGCAGGTATCACTGCAAGTATAACGAAAGGAATCGGCACTATGGAATGGAAACTGATAAAAAGCCGTCCTATCTGCCCGCAGCTATGCGAGCAGCTGAGCACGCACATAGCGCTCGGAGAGTTTGCCGCAGGCGAGCAGCTGCCGTCGGTGCGTGCGCTCGCGGTCGAGGCGGGCGTAAATCCGGGAACGGTGCAGAAGGCGTTTGAGCAGCTGAGCCGCGACGGGATAATCTATGCGGTGGTCGGCTCCGGCTGGTATGTCGGCGACAACCTCGAGGCGGCTGAGGCTGCGGTCGAGCGCTCGCGCGCGGACAAAACGCGTCAATATTTTTCCGACATGGAGAACCTCGGCATGACCGAGGCAGAGACAAAGCAATATACGGAAAGGTGGAATACAGATGGCGGAACTGCTCAGATGTGACGGCATCACCAAGAAATACGGTCCTCTTATCGCACTGAATAATATTGATCTCTCGATAGAGGGCGGCAGGATAATCGGACTGCTCGGACCGAACGGCTCGGGAAAGACGACTCTCATAAAGCTGATAAACGGACTGCTCACCCCGACCTCCGGCAGCCTTACGGTCTGCGGGGGCGCTCCCGGAGTCGAGACGAAAAAGGTCGTGGCATACCTGCCCGACAGCAACTACCTCAACTCGTGGATGACGGTGGGACAGCTCGTTGACATGTTCTGCGATTTTTACGAGGATTTTCGCCGCGACACGGCGATAGAGATGCTCACTCGGCTCGGCATAACGACCGGCGTGCGGCTGAAAACACTCTCCAAGGGTAACAAGGAGAAGGTATCGCTCATCCTCGTAATGAGCCGCAGCGCAAAGCTCTATGTTCTCGACGAACCGATAGCGGGCGTCGACCCGGCGACACGCGACTACATCATTTCAACCATCATCGGCAACTACAACCCCGAGGCGTCGGTCATCATATCGACACACCTCATCTCGGATATCGAGCAGGTGCTCGACGAGGTGATTTTCATCAATAACGGAAACATCGTACTGCACAAGAGCGTCGATGCCATCCGTGAGGAGAGCGGAAAGAGCGCCGATGAGCTGTTCAGGGAGGTATTCAAATGGTAAAGAAGCTGATGAAATACGAGCTGGCTTCTTATATGCGCTCGCTGCTTCCGTTTCAGCTGATCCTGCTCGGAATAGCGCTGCTGCATAGATTTGTTCAGCTCTTTGAGAATGACGGCGATGCATATTGGACCTTTTTTTCATCCTCTACCGCCATATTCATAATAGCCTGCATCGTTACCCTTGTCGCGACCGTTGCACTCTGCATCGCGCGATTCTATAAGAATATGTTCACCGGCGAGGGCTATCTCAGCTTTACTCTGCCCGTGACCGTGCATCAGCACATATGGGCAAAGCTGCTCTCGGCTATTATCTGCGCCCTTGTGTCCGCTGTCGCTATTCTGCTCGCATGCTCGATAGTAACCGCAGGCGATGCATTTGTAGAACTCTGGAAAGCAATTTGCTATCTCTGCAACCGTGCGCTTGATAACATCGGCGGACATTTTATTGCCTATATTGTCGAGGCAGTTATTATGCTCGTTGTTGTATCTGCGGTGTCGATGCTGCTCTTTTACACCTGCATTGCCGTCGGTCAGCTCGCAAAGAAAAATCGCGTGCTGCTCGCTTTCGGAGTATTCTTCGGGTACTATTTTGCCTGCCAGATACTCGGCACTATCGCTATCATCATTCTTACGACATACGGAGAACAGCTCGGAATATATAAGCTGCTTTCATGGATAGAGAATAATTCTCCGGCAACCGATCATCTTGTTGCGGCGGGACTGATAGTATTTAATCTTATACTCGGCACAATATACTATCTGATAACGCAGCACATTATGAAAAAGAAGCTCAATCTCGAGTAAGGAGGAAACAGAAAATGAAAAAGAAATTGCTTCGTGCGCTTATACTCCTTGCGGCAGCGGCATGCTCTGCGGCTCTGTTCTCCTCCTGCGCCGCTGTCGACGATGCGCGTGCGCATCAGGCGGTATCGGAGGACGGCGGCGAGACCTACACCATAGACGGCGTTGTATACAAGGCTTTGATATCGCAATTTACGGCAAGACCCACCGATTTTGAATCGACGGACAGAGTGTTTGTAACAAAGCCGGATGTTCCGACGCTTCTTGCGAGAAGCTACTACACCACCGTCGCGGAAATCAACAACGACAGAACAATTCTGTTGGTCGATTACCGCATCTTTATCCGTGAGGATAAGTACGATGATTATAAGACTCTGCTTAACGAAACGGATTTTGACTATTACGGAACGTATATGTTTGTCAAAAACATTTCGGACAGCGGTGTCACATATCACCAGTCATTTCTCGTAATGAGCAAAAAACTCAGCGATGCTGTCAACACCGCCCTTGCCGGCGAGCCGGTTAGGGACCGTATGCCGGAGCCGGTCGAAACCATCGGCATCTATCCCTGTGATAAGAGCGGCACATTCTGCGCGGGTCAGAATCCTAAGCTTACGGTAGTCGGCTATTCAGACGGCAGCTATTATGTTTATTATTCTGAGGGTATGCAATATCCGATCGACAGCGAGGTCGCGGATGAGCTTCGGGAGTATATAGCACAGGATAAGTCGGGCGGATATGAGTCGACCGACAGCAATGACTATTATGATAATATCGAGGATATCTGCTATGCGGAAACGACCGCAATGTATGAGATAGACTGATAATTTTCCCGCCGCATTGTGCCGCAGCGCACCCTGCCGCGCAGAGCTGCATGATGCAGAGGCAGTCGGGGCTGTAAAAAAAGTCCGGAACAAAAAAGCAGATATAAGTGTGAATTTTGTTCGGCACAAACACAGGGAAGGCTGATGAAATTCTATCGGATCCCCCCGACGGAATTATTATCCGCTTATTTTGCGAGCGCTTTGCCCCTCGACGTATGCTCGTACGCCTGACGGGGCAACGCCACTCGCTCCGAACACTTTTTACCTATCCCCACCGAATCAAAGGGAGCTGTTAAAAACCGCGTTTTTAACAGCTCCCTTTTTATTTGTGAGAATAGGCAAATATCTCAGGTCAGTTTTTTTGAGGTGTCCTAATTTAAGAATCACAGACGCAGGACCGCACATCAATTCCATCGTTACGGAGCCGTCTGTTCGACGGGCGCTTGGGCGCGGCGGCAAAACCTCCGCACACATGGAACACTCCCCCGCCGCATGCATAATATGTTATAGGCGGCTGAGCTCACCGCCTCGGCGCATGCGCCGTACAATAAAACGGAATATGACGGAGGTCAGAAATGAACTGTCTTTGCAATCTTTTCAGTGACGATACACTGTGGATCATCATCCTTATAATTCTTGTGCTCCTGCTCGCTTGCAACAGCAGCACCGGCACAAACACCGGCTGCGGTTGCGGCTGCGGCTGTGGTGTCTGAAAAAAAAGAGGACGTTTAACGGCAAGGTCGTAGCCGGCGCAGCCGCTCCGGCGCGGAGATAGCCTCGGGTGTCGTGCGTTCGGGGTGCGGTACGGCAGCTCCGGCGGGCGGCGGTGAGCCGCAAAAGCCCGGTACGGCTAAGGGGGCACGAGTCCGAAACGGCTCGGGACGTTCACATGGCACGGGCTTTCCTGCCCGACTTTTGATGCGGCTTGATTTATCTGCCGGATAATAGACTCAAAACGATTTTCGGCAGGGGCGAGCGCCGAAAAAACAGCTCCGGCAGGGTTCTTCGATAATGAAGCACCCTGCCGGAGCCTTATTAAATTCATATTCCCTGCGCAGCATCGCCCTGCCCTCGCATATACCGCGGAATCGTGTCGGAGCCGCCTGAGTTCGTCGGCGCTCATCGCTTATGCGACCGTCTCGGAGACCCCGTCCGCATTCGGATATTCTCCCCCCTCCGCCGATGCGGTGATGGGATAAAGGGACAAAGCATCTGACAATACGCATACCGTACGGCGGAAAAAGGCATGCCAACGCAGCTCGTCATGCCGATAAAGCATACGCGGGCACGCCGATGCTGTCGGCTCGGCAGCTTATTACTCGGCTGCGGTCTCGACAGTCTCTTCGGTTATGCCGCTCGGAAGCGGGTACTTGTCGGCAAGTGCATTCAGCTCGTCGATAGCAGCTCTCCACTGCTCGAGATACGACTCGAGGTCGCTCTGAGGATAATCTTTGGTTTTTTTGCTGACCGATCTTGCCGCCTTGAGCAGGGTCGACCACTCCTTGAAGTCTGCGGGATTGTAAACGTCGTTGAACGCGCAGCACCAGACCGCGTTATAAAAGGCATTGCCGAACTCGGAATAGGTCTGAGATATCTGTGTTTTTATATCCGTCTCGGACACGCATGAAGCGAGCGCGACGGACGCGAATATCATAGCAACCGCGAGGATAATCGCGGAAAGTCTCTTTGTTCTTTTCATTTCATTTCCTCCGTGGAAAAGCGTCAGCAGATTTCCTTTGCTCATTTTAGCATAAAAAATACTGTTTGTCAAGAAATACGGAGGATAGATTTCACGGCAAATATTGCGAATTTGCGCCGCTTTTATAAACATTTTTACATAACGCAAACGCGGGAACGCACAGCTCGTCAAGCCGCGTGAAAAGCGGTGAAAATCCGAATTTAAGAAAATCGGCTCTTTGGTGGATTTTCTTTGTGCGAATCGCACGAATTCGGGTGAATCAGAGCCTCAGCCGCTTTTCTTTGAGCGAGCGATGCGACGTTGAATTTCATAGCGATTCAACATGAAGTTTTTCTTTGCCGTCATGGGCGGCAATCTTGCTGCACAAGACCGCAAAATGCACTCGTGCATGAGGTTATAGACCGACCCAAATTTTGCTGGTCTTTGATCTGCCTAAAATTAAGTTGATAATGCATACTGAAAAGTCGCGCGTGTATGCCTCCCCTGTGCAAGGGGAGGTGCTGAGCGCAGCGAAGCGGAGGGGATGTTGGGAACTAAGAAATTCTTAATCAAACTTGGTTCGTGACGTTTTTTATGCTATATCAAACATAATGATTTTTGCATTTTTTAAATATAGCATAAAAAACGTCACGAACTCATAATTTGGCTGCAGATTTTTCAGTCTCCAACAGCCCCTCCGCTTCGCTGTGCTCAGCACCTCCCCTTACACAGGGGAGGCTTTCACGTGCAAACTTTTCAGTATGCATTATCAAGTAAAATGAGTTTTCGTTTACTACCGCTCTCCGCTCATCCCCCTAAAAAAGATAAAAAGAGAAATAGATAAAAGATAATCGGATACAGTAGTAACAGTAGGGTATGTTGAAACTGTTGAAAGCTCGGAAAGCATTGATACAGCTTGTATTATTCTTCCTCGCGTGCCGCATTTCGGTGTGGAAAGAAGCATATGCACGGTGTGGACAAATCTTCCGCCCCGCGCCCGCTTCGGCGCAGCCGATTTTTACACAGCTCCGTACACATAGCTTTATGCTTTGGCTCGGTGGAAAATGCCTTATGCATCGTGTGGATAAGCTATTAAAATACCTTATTTTATGCGGATATGATTTTTACACAGCTTGTGTAAAACGCCTGTGGATTATTCGTCTTACACCGCATTTTAGACGTAATATCGGCTTCATTTTATCCGCGCAGCTCGCGGATGAGGTCGCTCATTTCGATCTCGAGCAGCGAATCCTTAGCCATTTCGCGCTCGACGGTATCAAGCGACGCCATTATGGTGGTATGATCTCTGCCGAACAGCTTACCGATCGCGGGAAAAGACAGATCGGTCAGCTTTCGGATTATGTAGATCGAGCGGTGGCGGACGAGAGCTATCTCTTTTGTCCGTTTTCTGCCCTTAATATCTTCGACCGAAATGCCGTATTTCTGCGAGACCTTCTCGAGAATGCGGTCGACGGTGACGGAGGCGGGCTCGCTTCCGGTCATCAGGTCGGCAACACACGAAATGGCAAGGTCGACGGTTATCTGTGCGCCGGTCAGGAACGACTGTGCGCCGAGCTTTTTGACCGCACCCTCGAGCTGACGGACATTGCTGCGGAGATTGTTCGCGAGAAATTCGAGAACGTCTGCGGGCAGCGAGATACCGAGAGCCTCGGCTTTGCTCTTCATTATCGCGATACGCAGCTCGTACGCCGGAGGCTGAATGTCGGCGGTGAGACCCCATTCAAAGCGGGTCTGCAGACGGTTTTCGAGCGTCTTTATGCTTCGAGGCGGACAGTCGCAGGTCAACACGATCTGCTTGTGATTTTCGTAGAGCGTGTTAAAGGTGTGGAAAAATTCCTCCTGCGTCGAGACCTTACCGGATATAAACTGCGTATCGTCTATCAGCAGCACATCCGCCGTGCGGTACTTGCTGCGGAACTGTTCGCATGTTCCGTGGCTTATCGAGTCGATCAGCTGGTTTGTAAAGTCGTCGCCCTTGACATATACGATCTTCGCCTCCGGGCACAGCTCGGAGATGCGATTCATTATCGCGTAGAGCAGATGCGTTTTTCCGAGTCCGCTCGGACCGTATATAAACAGAGGGTTGTATTGCTTTTGAAAATATTCTTCGTCCGAATCCGCGCCGGAGGCATAACGATTCGCGACCGCGAGGCACGCCGCATGAGCGAATTTATTCGAGCTTCCGACAATGAAATTATCAAAGGTATAATCCGAGCCGACGGTCGAGCCGACGCTCTCCTTCTTGCTCTCGCCGGACAGATAATTTATTCCGCTGTCAAAGCCCTTTTCGAGAAATGCCTTGTTTCGTCTGTCAGATTCTGCAGGATCGGACGGTGTGTCAAGCTCCGGCTCGGCAGCTTCTGCGCCGCCTGTGCCTTCCTCTCCTTCCGCACTGTCTCCGGCAAGTCCGAGCTCGCGGAGATGCTCCGCCTCGCTCTTTTCGTCGGTGGCGATGAAGATTATCCGAACGTCAAAGCCGACGCGAGTCAGATAGTCGTGTATGACAGATGTATATTTAGATTCGAGAAAGTCACGCTTGAATTTCTGCTTGGTCGAGATAACGGCAACATCGTCACTCAGGTACGATAGGTGCAGCTCGTTGAACCATAGCTCCATTAGTGTCTCGGAATAATCTTCCCGCATTTCGGCGAGGACCGAATTCCAGACCTCAGACAGAAACTGCATATGCTTTTCCTTTCAGATAATTTCGTATATATACACAAGTACATCCTATATTATAGCACACAAATCCGCTCATT
>ENA-ORCP01003490-ORCP01003490.1-human-gut-metagenome-genome-assembly--contig:-NODE-3490-length-11682-cov-5.027833_pt1 | contig 11682 bp, 11 predicted proteins | sample MGYA00242990_ERZ507991 | MGnify/ENA primary metagenome ERZ507991 (study PRJEB26167, sample SAMN06115496) | human gut metagenome | host: Homo sapiens | place: China:Henan | collected 2015-05-07... | reverse complement strand
ACAGAGCAAAGCATAAGTACGAATGTGAAAATTTCCATTATACCCATTTAACAACATCTCCCTTCCGGGAGCGAGATTGACCGCTTTGCTCAAACTATAAATCTAAACAATGTAGGGTACCGAGCCACAAATTACAAGTACGGACAAAATGACAAACGGATTTCCTGCGGGGGTTCCCCGCCCGTAATGGCATACCCATATGTATATATTACAGCATAAGTTGACATTTGTCAACATTTTAGCGTTTTGCAAGGTTGGATTTTTATCCGACCTTTTTTATGTGATTTTGCCCAAAGTTTCGCCCCCGCAGAAAAAATTTTTTGAAAAATCATAAAAAAAGCTAAAGTTCCGAAAAGTCCTGCCGATATATGATACAGAAGCGGAAAGTAAATACTGACCGCTTGCAAACCAAAAATGTATCCGATAAACTCAATAGCGCTAAGAGCAAGTCGGAACACGAAAATTTTATAAAAGCATGGAACGAAAGGATTCGCTCCATACATAATTTACAGGAGGTAAATTTTATGGTAGTTCAGCACAATTTGACAGCGTTAAACGCTAACAGATACTATGGTATCAATAACAACAAGCTTTCTAAGTCCCTTGAAAAGCTTTCTTCCGGCTATGCAATCAACCGTGCAGGCGATAACGCTGCAGGCCTCGCAGTTTCCGAAAAGATGAGAGCTCAGATCTCAGGCCTTACACAGGCTACAAAGAACGCTCAGGACGGTATCTCAATGGTACAGACTTTTGAAGGCGCTCTTACAGAAACTGACTCCATTCTCCAGAGAATGAGAAGCCTTGCTGTTCAGTCCGCTAACGGCACATATCAGAACGACGTTGACCGTGAAGCTATCCAGCTCGAATTCGATCAGCTCAACGACGAACTCAATCAGATTTCTGATACAGACTTCAACGGTGTTATCGTTCTTAACGGCGGTCAGATGGCTGACGGCACAAAGGCTGACGGACTTGGTAATATTGATTACTCTACAGCTACACGTTCTGCACAGCAGATCGGTACAGCCGGCGGTTTTGTAAAGGGTATTGGTGCTAGAGATTATGATGACCAGTATCTTAAAGATAATGGTATGACATCTGAAAGAGCAACATTTACTGCTGCAGTTGATGAGAACGGAAATGTAACATGGACAACTGATGGTAAGGGTACTTTGGCTCTTAATCAGAAAAACGGTGGTTTCAGCTATGCTGGTGTTACAGTAAACGTTGATACAACTAAGGTTGTTCAGGGTGATAAGATTGTCCTTGACCTTACTTCTAAGAAGGAAGCTGCTGCTCAGGCATCCGAAGTTGTAGGTTACAATACTATCGACAGCACAGTTGTTGGCGATATGAAGACTAAGCTTTCATTTACAATTGATACCGGCTTAGATGCTGATGCAATCAAGGCTAATCCAAAGTTGGCTGAAGCACTCAATGCTCTTAATGGCATGACAGTTGAGGAAACTATTGATGCTACTGCTGCAAAGGCTGATGCAACAAAGGCTGGTGCTATTAAAATTAACGGTACACCTAACAAGGCTGGTGCTGCAACAGATATTATGGAATTGAGTGACGGCGGCAAGATTCAGCTTGCAGATGACGGTCTTACACTTAACTATGTTAACGGTGGTACAACTGTAGCACTTGGTAAATTTACTGTTTCTGAAGCAAACGCTGCTCAGGCTGCAGGTGCAACAGTAAAGACACAAGTTCTCGTTACAGAAGCTAGCTACACAGCACCTACAGATGCAGGCGCTAAGCTTGTTGAACCGGATTCTAAGGTTTCACAGTCCAACTCAAATGATGCTTCTACTGCAACTCTTACATACAAGAAGGACATCACTCTCCAGGTTGGCGCAAGAACTAAGGACAGCGTAAACTTCACATTCAATTACGAGTCCAATGGTCTTGGCAATCTTAAGGCTGACCTTGATTGCTCCGCTCGTGGTCTTGGAACAGATAAGCTCTCCCTCGCTACACAGGAAGATGCTAACGCTGCTATCGACAAGATCGACAACGCTATCAACAAGGTTTCAATGGTTCGTGGTACATTCGGTGCTATGCAGAACAGACTCGAACACAAGATCGATAACCTCAATACTACTAACGAGAACCTTACTGCTGCTGAATCACGTATCCGTGATACAAATATGGCAGAAGAAATGATGAACTTCACAAAGAACCAGATCCTCAGCCAGGCTGCTCAGTCTATGCTTGCTCAGGCAAATCAGCTCCCACAGAGCGTTCTCCAGCTTCTCCAGTAAGTTCATCTTTAACTCGGTCAGTAAATTCATCGCTGCATAAAACGACTGCGCTATCGCTTGAAGCGGCATAGGATTTGACCCGAACTTTTACCCCCTCCCGCAGAAATGTGGGAGGGGGTTTTTGTGTATATACGAAAACAGCAGACGGTGTTGAAACCGTCTGCTGTTTGATTTGTTACACACATACTCAACCTCATCATCGACAGCTTTTTCCATTGGTATGCTGTATTCGTCGTGTATTACTTTTTTCTTATTTGCCGCCGGCATATCCGCCACAAGCAGGGTATAAAGCATTCTGATTATTCCTCGGCATTGTTTTGTATTTTAAAATAAAAACAGACAGCTTTTAAACCGCCTGTTTTTTATTGGCTTATGAGCCGAAGCTTTTGATTAACTTATTTATTTCATCAATGCTGAGTTTGGTTGCAGTTGCAATTACTTCAATTGGAATGTTTTGTTTGTATAATTCAAATGCTACTTCTATTTTTTCTTCGGTTCTTATCTCCTGCAGACCTTCTTCATAACCTATTTTATAACCTTTTTCATAGCCCCTTTTATAATATAATTCAGACAGATTACACATAGTTCTGCACTTCCTTATGAGCCGAAGCTTTTTATAATGGATTTTACTTCATCTGTGGAAAGTTCGGCAATTACGGCAATTTGTTCTGTTGGTATACCATTTTTGTACATTGAATATACTAATTTTTGAGTTCTTTTTTGTTCTCCTCTTTGCTCACCACGCAGTTCACCGCGCTTAATATAAAGCGAACTTAAATTACACATATACTCAACCTCCTCATCGACAGCTTTTTCCATTGGTATGCTGTATTCATCGTGTATTACTTTTTTCTTATTCGCCGCTGGCATATCCGCCACAAGCAAGGTATAAAGCATTCTGATTATTCCTCGGCATTGTTTTGTATTTGAATCTCCGAGACATATCATTACTATATTCATCAAGCCGTAATCGTCTTTATCCTTAGGCGTATCAACAAGCTTTCCTACAAGGCTTTCACGGTTCATTTTATATATGGATATTGTATTTTCGTGCTCCTTATCGGGACCGGTACATATCCACACGGAATAGACCTTTTGTATTTTGCCGTAATCCGAGCCTGTGAAAACTGTGCCGCATTGTGACGAGATCATTCTCGACACATAATATTCCGCACGTTTTATCAGCGGATAACCTGCATTGAAATTGTTCTGTATCTCAATGTTGATTATCATTGCTATTGTTTCATTTTGCGGTGTTATTGCGGTGAATTTTATATCATAAAGACGTGTACCCTCATTTATTGAGCTGTCCTCTGTGCCTTCGTTTACTATTATCGGCATAATGTCCTTATCAACAGGTGAATCACCTATTGAAACTTTTCCGATAAGCGGGATTATCTCATCAACGGTACAATCGACATATTCGGGGATAACAGCCTGCATTATTCGGGCTACTATCTGCTTTGACGAAATAAGGCGTTTACAGCATTTATCAAGGCTCGGAAGAATATCCTCATAGTTTGTTGATTCTATCGAGTTAGCTTCATATGTTGCCTGATTCATTGGCTGTCACCTCTTTTCTGTCTTTATTTTAGCATATAAATTTCACTTTTTCAAGTGCTCTGCAAATTTATTTTCTGCCGCTTTTCTTTGCCGCCCAATGCCCTCAGCAACCTTACGAGCCATTTATATTACAGCGAATGATAAGCTGCGGACAAAGCTAAAGTATGGTCCCTAAAAATAAAAAAAGGATACAAAACAAAAACAGAAAAATGCGCACAAAAAAAGACGGATATTCCTATCCGCCTTTTTTATTATATATTGCTCAGTGACAGGCTTCGCAGTCCTCAATGTCGCCAACAAGCGGCTTTGGGTCGATACCCTGACGTTTATAGTAATCGGAAAGTGCTGACTTTATTGCCTGCTCTGCAAGTACGGAGCAATGAAGCTTCTGCGGCGGAAGTCCGTCAAGAGCCTCAACTACTGCCTTGTTTGTAAGCTTGAGAGCGTCCTCGATCGGTTTGCCGATTATCATTTCTGTTGCGATAGATGATGTTGCAACGGCAGCACCGCAGCCGAATGTTTTGAACTTGCAGTCTGTGATAATGCCGTCCTTTACCTTGATGTACATCTTCATTATATCGCCGCATTTAGCGTTGCCTACTTCACCTATGCCGTCAGCATCGGCAATTTCGCCTACGTTTCTTGGATTTGCAAAGTGATCCATAACTTTTTCGCTGTATAACATAAAAACACTCCTTGGTTTGATTATTTCTGTAATGGGGAAACATATTTCATAAGCTTGAGAGTATGCTCCTTGCCCTTTGTGATGTCCTCCCAAAGCGGTGACATATCACGGATACGCTTGATAATGCCGGGAAGTACGCTCAGGATATAGTCTACATCTTCATCTGTTGTTTCCGATGAGATGGATAGACGCATTGAGCCGTGTGCGATCTCGTGGGGAAGTCCAAGTGCAAGAAGAACGTGTGAAGGGTCAAGTGAGCCTGATGTGCAAGCTGAACCGCTCGATGCACAGATCCCGTTGTTGTCAAGGTGGAGAAGAAGTGATTCACCCTCGACGCCAAGAAATGAGATGTTCACGTTGCCCATAAGACGTTGGTCACGGTCGCCGTTAAGACGTGTACATTCGATCTTGAGAATACCGTCGATAAGGCGGTTGCGGAGCTTTGTTATACGCTCTATCTTTTCCGGGATATTCTCGCAGGCAGCTGTGATAGCTTCACCAAGACCTACGATAGCAGGTGTATTTTCAGTACCCGGACGCTTGCCTCTTTCCTGTCCGCCGCCGAAAATAAGGTTAGGGAGCGGAATGCCTTTTCTTACATAAAGTGCGCCGATGCCCTTCTGAGCGTGTATCTTATGTCCTGAGAGGGAAAGCATATCAATATTCTGTTCCTTGACGTTTATCGGAACATTTCCCACAGCCTGTACGGCATCTGTATGGAAAAGTACACCTTTTTCGTGGCATATCTTACCGATCTCGGCGATCGGCATAATTGTACCGATCTCATTGTTTGCGTACATAATTGTAACAAGTGCTGTATCATCACGGATAGCGTCAGCCACCTGCTGTGCAGTGATAAGTCCGTTTTCGTCAACAGGGAGGTATGTTACCTCAAAGCCGTTCTTTTCAAGATAATCGCATGTATGAAGAACAGCGTGGTGTTCAAAAACGGTTGTGATGATATGTTTCTTGCCCTTGTCAGCAAGTCTTAAAGCTGTTGAGCGGATAGCCCAGTTATCTGATTCTGTACCGCAGCTTGTGAAGAATATTTCGGAAGGTGTACAGCCAAGTGCTGCTGCTACCTTTGCTCTTGAATCTTCTATAGCTCTCATTGCATCTCTGCCAAGCTTATAAATACTTGACGGGTTTCCGTACTGCTCGGTCATATAAGGCAGCATAGCGTCAAGCACACGCTTTGATACGGCTGTTGTTGCCGCATTATCAGCATAAATAAATCTTTTATCCATGACAATCCTCTTTTCAATAATGCAGTATTTTTGCACTGCATTTGATTGTAATTATTTTTTGACAAGAATATTATATACCTTTTTAGTGTAATATGCAATAGGTAACTGAAAAAAATAATGAATAATCTGTAAAATGAAATTGCAGCTATTCTTTATCGCTGTCATTGCCGTCCGATTTTTCTTCCGGTTCGTTTTCACGGACTGAGCCGGGTATTTTCTCCATTTCGTGGAAAATATGCATTGCTGTACCGCTTATTGTGTATATAATGCAGACAGGACCTATCAGAAGCCCAACAAAAAGTGTTGTGGTATTCCACATAAGCACTGCAAATTCAAATGCTACTATCAGCACAAGCAGGATAGTTCTGCCGAAAAATTTCATACTTAGCTCAAAGGAATTGCGCAGGCTGTTTATTACAGAATTTTCATAACGTGCAATAAGAGGAAAAAGATAAAGCAGCGAAAATGTAAAAATAAATGCCGCAAAAACTCCTAAAAGAAGAAATGGCAGGGAATTTGTTTCAAGTGCATTGTATATCTGAAAATCATACCATACTGCAAGAGGACATATTATCATAATAAAGCTGAGGGGAATGCCCTGTTTCCAGTTTTCCTTGAATGCTTTGAAAAAATCATGGGCAATTTTGCCTTCCTTGTCATCGACCATATCAAGGGTCACTTTGAATGCTGCTGTTGTGCTTATGCCTATGGTGATTATTGGCAGGCTGCAAAGAAGCCAGAGCATATTTAGCTTGAAAACGTCCCACAGACGCTGCATAAATTTATATACGGGGCTGTCAATGCTGAAAAGTTTCATATATCAGTTCCTTTCTGAAAAAAATACGAGGCTCGGAGATTTTCCGAACCCCGTATTATATTGTATTATTAGCCCTTAACTGCGCCGAGCATGATACCCTTTTCAAAATAACGCTGCATAAATGGGTATACAAGCAGGATAGGAATGATAGTTATCATTGAAATTGTGTACTGGATAACCTTTGTGTTGAGGGAGTTTGCGATAACTGCGCTGTCGGAGCTGCTTCCGCCGCCGCTCATCATTGCGCTGAGGTTTGATGACTGGTTAAGGTAAACGTAAAGTCTGTGCTGGAGTGTATAGAGTGCAGGGGAGTTGGAGTTGTAAATAAGTGAATCCTGGAAGGAGTTCCAATGTCCTACCGCACCGAAAATAGCGATGGTCGCAAGTATAGGCTTGCTAAGCGGCCAGATTATCTTATGGAATATCGTCCAGTAGCCTGCACCGTCGATAAAGGCACTCTCTTCGATCTCGCCAGGTATGGATTCAACGTATGTCTTTACAAGAATAATATTGTATGGTGATACGATGGCAGGAATGATGTATACCATAAATGTATTTGTAAGACCCAGCATTGAAAGGTTCAGGTACATAGGGATAAGACCTGCGCTGAAATACATTGTTACAACAATGAAACGGTACCAGAACTTTCTGCACCACATCTCCTGCTTTGTCATAAGGTAGCCTGCAAGAGCTGAGGCGAAAACCATCAATGCAGTACCGATAACGGTTCTGAGAATGGTTACAAGGAATGAGCTCCAGAGGTCGCTTACGTTAAACATTGAGATATAGTTTGAAATGGTAAGCTGATGCGGGATAAATGTGATAGCTCCTTTTCTTACAAGGTCGTTTGAGGAGATCGTGTTGATGAAAATATAATAGAACGGGAAAATACAGCTTAATGTGAAAAGTGCAAAGAATGTATAGTTGATAATATTGAATACGACATCTTTCCATGTAAGCTTTATGTGGGATTTGTGCTCTTTGAAATATTTCTTTTCTTCTCTTTTTAAAGCACGTTCTTCTTTAGTAAGCATAGCCATTTTCTGCACCTCTCTTATACAATGCTCTCGCCGCGGACAAGCTTGGATATACCGTTTGCGGCAAAGAGAAGAATTACGCTGACAACGGATTTTACCATACCGATAACTGTTGACATCGGAATAAGTCCGCTTCCGATACCGAGGTTGTAAACGTAAAGGTCAAGAACTTCGATAGTGTCCTTATTGACAGCATTGGAAAATACAAGGTACTGATCCATACCGTTTGTAAGGATATTCGCAATTGACATAAGGAGGAGGACCATATATGTCGGGATAAGCTCAGGAACGGTTATGTACCACATTTTCTGGAAACGTCCTGCACCGTCAACGGTAGCTGCTTCGTAAAGCTGCTGGTCGATACCTGTGATGGCGGCAATGTAGATGATAGCACTCCAGCCTGTGCCTTTCCAAAGTCCCCATGCAAGCATTTTCAGCCACATATGAGATGTGTCAAGGAGATAGTTTGTTGTTGCATTGACGCCGATGCTTGAAAGGAATGTGTTAATGAAGCCGTCTGTTGAGAAGATAGCAAGTGCAATAGCGTAAACAAGTACCCAGCTGATGAAGTTAGGTATAGTTGTAAAGGTCTGTACAAGACGTCTGAAATGGAGGTTCTTTATCTCGGAAAGGAAGATAGCGAAAACCATTGCCACCCAGCTTGTTGCGATACCGAGCCCGCTCATTGCAAGAGTATTTTTGAGGACACGGAGAATATCCTTCTTTGTTGCGCTGTTTTGGAAAAGCTGTGTGAACCATTTGAAGCCGACAAACTTATCCATTGAAAGAGTTTCGCCCGACTTATAGTCGAAGAAAGCGTATCTCCAGCCGTAAAGCGGCAGGTAGGAGAATACAAATGCAAGCACGAGGATAGGGAGCATCATAAGGAAAAGTCTGTATTTTGCTTCCATTTCGTAATGTGCGGTCTTTTCTACCTTAGGGAGCATAAAGAAGATAACAAGTGCAATAACAAGTATCAGTATTGTTACAACAAGATAAAGTGTGAAAACCTTTGGGAAGATAGGGAGAGCCTTTTCGATCTTCTCAGAGGTCTGAAGCATTGAATGAGCCTGTCTGATGCCGAAAAGACCGCCAAGCTCGATCACTGCACCTGCAGCTGTAATGATAAGACCTGTCTTTTTAAGCTTTACATTGCCAAGTGACATACAGCCGCCGACAGCAAGTGCAACGCAGGCTGCGATGATGATTATACTTGAAGCGCATATAAGCATAAATGCCGATTCGGGAACCCAGCCTCTTGAGAAGGATCGTCCCATATTTGTTGTGAGTGTGTTGTAAGCAACACCGCAGGTAAACAGGGAAAGGTTCTTGTTGATGTTTTCGCTTATACGGGCAGGATTGAAGTTAGGGAAGAACATAAAAACGATATTAGCTATCGTAAATGCTCTGAGAGCCCAGTAGATCTTGTCTGCAATTTTTTCAGCAGGGGTCTTGGGTACTTGTACTTTCTTTTTCTTGATTCCTATGGTAGCAGGGTCTCTGACTTCCACAGACGCAGTTGATACGGCATTAGCTGCCATTGCTGCAACACCTCCAAATTTTACTCTTATCTTATACTCAAAGAATACATAACATTATTTCATAAATACGAATTCCTCAAGCTCAAAAAGATGCCTGTTTTTAGCCATATCCCTGAACCAGCCTCCGAATGTATCGGTTATTCTGAAATATACGGAATGGACGCCGTTCACGCTTTTCAATATGGCATTGTAAATTCCGTCGGAAGCACCTATCTCACATTCGCCGAGAACGATGCCGTTATCTGTTCCGTCTATCATAACAGTCATTATCGCCCGACAGCCGCAGCCACGGACTTTTACACTGAATTCCATTGTCTTGCTTGAATTGTCGCTGCCGAAGTCAAAGTATTTGTAGCCGATTATGCATCCGTCTGTAATGGCTGTGACAGGTCTTGAAAAAACGCTGTGTTCGGTTATGATGCAGCCGCCTTTCAGTACGCAGGCAACGTCGGCCGGGGTTATTTTATATGGTGAAAGTGCCTTTTCAAAGCCGAGAGATGTCATTTCCGCCTGCGGTATGGAACCGTCGGGGAGGATATCTATCCTTTCGGCGCAGGCACGTCTTGATGTGAGCGTTCCGTTGGTCATACGCTGATAGAAAACATACCATTGACCGTTTATGCAGCATATTGAGCCGTGGTTGTTTCCAGCGGGATAATCGATGCCGTTGTCAACGATTACACCACGGTAAACAAAAGGTCCGAGAGGCGAATCAGATGTGGCATAAGCCAGACGGTTTCCGTTCCTCGGTGAGTATATTATATAGTATGTATTGCCGATCTTTCTTGGTGAGCAGGCTTCAAAGTAGCTGAATGGTTCACTCTGCGGGATAATATCCTCTTTGAATGAGCCGTTTATGATCTCATACATATTGTCGGGATCTATCTCAGCGGCAAATGAGCGTTCATAGCCGCAGTAGATGTAAACTCTGCCGTCGTCATCAACGAGAACGCCGGGGTCGATAAACAGACCGCTTTTAAAACCGTCGCTGCCCTCATTTTCGTTGTATTTATAGCGTGAAAGGAGCTTGAAAGGACCTTCGGGAGCATCACTTGAAGCAACGCAGCCTTTTGCACCGAGAATATATGCATAAAGGTAGTATCTGCCGTCCTTTTCCACGACATCGGGAGCATAAAGGTCGCAGTTTGTCCAGCTTGTGTCTGATTTATGGTCACGGTCGTCCTTGGTATGAAAAATGTCGCCGTGGCAAGTCCAGTTATTAAGATCATCTGAAGGAGCGGACCATACTTTAAGTTTACTGTCGCAGAATTTGTCAGAACCTGCATTGTCGTGCGAGCCGTAAATATAAACCCTGTCACCGAAAACACGGGGTTCCACATTGGGGATATATTCCCAAAGCGGAAGGTAAGGGTTAGGCATAGGAAGCCTCCTTGATTAATTAGTAAATATGTGCTATAATGTTCTATAATGATAACATATTTTTATGCTTTTTTCCATAACTAAAGCGACATATTTTAGCACATTCAAGACATTACATAAAACATAAAGAGCAAAACCAAGGTTTTTTGTGCAATATTTCAAAAGAGCTTGAAGTGCTTGATATGTAAAATAATAACAAAGACAGGTTTGTTGAAAATAAACATTAATATCATATACGAAAGTCATAAAATAGGAAGGATGCTCATAAATGAAAGAATTTTATCTGGATTTTTTTACAAAGAACGAGAATTTTCCGTTTCATATAATGTATGATAAGCACGAGCTGAGCTTTCCCATTCATCGTCATATGGATTTTTCGGAGCTTGTAATAGTAATGAGCGGAACAGCTACGCACATTGTGGACAACGAAATGTTTCCCATAAAGCAGGGTGACGTCTTTGTCATAGGAAAAGAAACGCTGCACGGCTATACCAATGCGGTGGATTTCAAAATATGCAATATAATGTTCCGCTTTGAAAGCTTTCTTTCGGCGGATTACGACATAAAAAAAGCACCGGGCTTTCATACGCTGTTCGTTCTTGAACCGTACCTTGCGACCATACACGGCTTTGCGAACCGCCTGACCCTCTCGCCCGACGACTATATAAAGGTATACGACATTATCCACGCAATGATGAACGAATACAGCAGCGACAGCGACGGACGTGTCACCATACTCCAGTCCTATTTTATGCTGCTGACAGTAATGCTGTCCCGACTTTGCGATATACAAGGTGAGGAGAACCGCCGTGACATCATAAACGTAGCCAATACCGCCGCCTATATCGAGCGGCACTATACGGAAAAATTCACCTTGGACGAGCTTGCGCAGATGTCGCATTATTCATCACGTCACTTTGTCCGCATCTTCACGGAAACCTACCATACAACACCGCAGAAATATATATTATCATTGCGCCTGCGCCATGCCTGTACAATGCTCCGTGACAGCGGAATGTCCGTGGAAGATATAGCATTGCAAAGCGGCTTCGGCGACGGAAATTACTTCAGCTGGTCCAATATATCATCACGAAGCATTAAATGGTGTTGGTTATCCTAATGCTCTTGTTAAAAACGAAATTCCT
>ENA-ORCP01003489-ORCP01003489.1-human-gut-metagenome-genome-assembly--contig:-NODE-3489-length-11683-cov-3.878856_pt1 | contig 11683 bp, 12 predicted proteins | sample MGYA00242990_ERZ507991 | MGnify/ENA primary metagenome ERZ507991 (study PRJEB26167, sample SAMN06115496) | human gut metagenome | host: Homo sapiens | place: China:Henan | collected 2015-05-07... | reverse complement strand
TTGCGTTGGGTAGCTTGAGCGAGCGACAAGGGGCTGTTGCAAAATAGCCCCAACGAAAAAATGAGATAGACTTCCCCCAAAGGGGTTGCCTATCTCATTTTTTGTTGTAAGCTGAAACTGCAATGAACCAACTACAACATGAACAGTATCGCAAAGTTAATCAATCGGAATCTACATGGCTTACAACGGCAAAGGCCGCAAGGACGCCTTGCCGATGAAGTTCTAAAACATATTTCCTATGCCAAGGGGCATCTGCAAGCTACAGGTGCCTCTTATTACATAATTATATCGCACTATCGCTACTTTTGAAAGAAGGACTAGATATGACTAATATGAATGTGATTCCTGTGTCGCAGGATTCGTATATCGTTAATGGCTGCAAAGTAAAAATCACCTATGCAGAAGATGGTGACAGTATGGAGGTTCTTCAGAAACTGATTCATGATACCCTCCGCGAAGAAGCCAAGAATTACAATTGAATCGACATCCTTGCAACAAGGATAGTCCAGCACTAAAATAATGGTACAGTTGATGCAGCAACCAATTCAACCAAACGAGTGTGCGCACAGTATCGTTGTTTTAGTTTACATAGGAGTGACAACGATGAAAAAACGTGTATATACCTTATACCGTGTTTCGACCATTGGACAGGTCGAAAAGGATGACATACCTATGCAAAAAGAAGCCTGCCACGAATTTGCAGAACGGCAGGGCTGGGAAATCGTCAAGGAGTTTTCCGAAAAAGGCGTTTCCGGTTTTAAGAAATCTGCAAAAGACCGCGATCAGCTCCAACTGCTTCAGCAGGCGGCTGCTGCCGGAGAGTTTGATGTTCTGCTGGTGTTCATGTTTGACCGTCTGGGTCGGCGTGACGACGAAACGCCCTTTATCGTGGAATGGTTCACGAAGCAAGGGGTCGAGGTCTGGAGCGTAAATGAAGGCCAGCAGCGTTTTGATTCCCATGTCGATAAGCTGATGAACTATATCCGCTACTGGCAAGCATCCGGCGAGAGCATCAAGACCTCTATCCGTACTCGCACCCGTATAGAACAGCTTACGGAAGAAGGTCACTACACTGGCGGCATTGTAGCTTTTGGTTACAAGCGTGTCCAGAAAGGCCGCTTGAACAAAAAGAACCAAGCTGTCTGCGATTTGGAAATCAACGAGGAAGAAGCCGCCGTGGTGCGCCTGATCTTTCAGAAAGTATGTTTATGAGGGATACGGCGCAAAACGGATCTGCAACTATCTTGTCGAACACAATATTATGGGGCGCAATGGAAAGAACATCCCTAATATTACGATTGGCAGGATGATTCGTAACAAAGGATACACGGGTTATCTTATCAATGGCAACGTTGAAAAAGAATGCCCTGAGTTGCGGATCATCGAGCCGGAAGTATTTGAAAAAGCTCAGGAACTGCGGGATGCCCGCCGCAGAGAAAAGGGTGAGGACGCAGATTCGTACAGTCCTCATGCTTTGCTTTGTGGTAAAGTGTTCTGTGCCCACTGCGGCAATCGTTTGAATATTACCAGCAGCGGACGCACTCGGCTTCGGGCAGATGGTACTGTCGTAAAAGAAAAGCGTTATCGTTATAGCTGCAACTTTAATGTTCGGCATCCGGGGCAGTGCGATGGACAGTCCGGTTATGGTGTGACGACACTGGACGCAGTTGTAGAAAGCATCGTGTGCATGAAGTTTGAAGAAATTCTGGAGTGCTCCAAGAGCAATCTTCTGGAAGAAATGCGGCGTAAAGATTTGGATGCTGCCAAAAAGGAAGCAACTCGTTGGAAAGAGGAAGTCCAGACCAAGGTTGACGAACAGGATGCGTTAAAAAAGGAAATGATTCGTGTCATCCAAGGAACAAGCGGACTCGACCGCGAGATGATTCAGCAGATGGTCAATGAAAACAAGGAAGCACTGCTTATTGCACAGACCAATCTGGCAGACTCGGAAAAGAAATTGAAGGAGATCGAGGAGCAAAACCAGAAGGCTGAACGTAATTGCAGCGATCTGTTCACATGGGCAAGCACCTATAAGGGAGCCAGTTTTGAAAGGCGTCAGGCCATTCTGAAACAGTTTATCAAAGAAGTGCGTGTCGGACGCGACTATAATATCGAGATCGTTCTTAATGTACCGCTGGACGAATTTGAGGAGTTCAAGCGTCACGCAGCAACGGCTGGTCGGGGCAAAAATCAGAAAAATAAGTCGCAAAATCCTCAAAAAGTTGGGCGTTGTACATCAAATGCCGGAATCGTCGTTTTAGACAAAACAGCAGGTGAAACCATAAGCATTGTGCCTAAAAATGCTGCACACGCGATTTTGCGCTGTTAAGACGAATGATGCACGATTTTGCAAAGAAAGACAAAAAGAAACGCCGTATCGTGTTAAACGATACGGCGTTTTATGGACTCGAAGGGAGTCGAACCCTCGACCTTTCGGATGCGAACCGAACGCTCTCCCAACTGAGCTACGAGCCCACAAAAAGCACCCAATTTTGAATGGGGGCAAATGAGCTATAACACCAGATCGGGAATGCAACGCTTGCACTCCCAGCTGAGCTATAGGCCCATGATGATGACGCTGATAGTGTACCGCGTTTTGGGGCGTTTGTCAAGCAATTTCGGAGAGCGCGAACGGGGGATTTACAAGCGGCCGAGCTGCCAGAAAGCCACGGCGCTGGCGGCGGCTACGTTGAGAGAATCCACCCCATGGGACATGGGAATCTTTACGGTGTAGTCGCAGGCGGCAATGGTGCTGCCTGCCAGACCGTCACCCTCGGTGCCCAGCACGATGGCAAGCTTTGGCTCGGCGGCAAGGGCGGCATCGTCAATGCTGACCGAGCGGTCACTCAGCGCCATGGCAGCGGTCTTGAATCCCAGTGCATGGAGCTGGGCGCTGCCGTTTTCCGGCCAGTCGGCAGGGCAGGTGCCGATCTGCGCCCAGGGCACCTGAAACACGGTGCCCATGCTCACCCGCACTGCGCGGCGGCACAGCGGGTCGCAGCAGGAGGGGGTAATGAGTACGGCATCCATGTTCAGCGCTGCGGCGCTGCGGAAGATAGCGCCTACGTTGGTGGAATCCACGATGCCTTCCAGCACAGCCACCCGGCGGGCGTGGGCACACACCTGCTCCACCGTGCGGGGCGCAGGGCGGCGGAAGGCACACAGCACGCCACGGGTCAGCGCAAAGCCGGTGAGCTGTGCCAGCAGCTCCCGGTCGGCAGTGTACACCGGCACATTGCCGCAGCGGGTCAAAATCTCCTGTGCCGGGCCGGTGATCTGCTTGCGCTCCATCAGCAGGGAAAGGGGCTGGTATCCGGCGTCCAGCGCCCGGGCGATCACCTTGGGGCTTTCGGCGATAAAGATGCCCTTTTCCGGCTCCAGCCGGTTACGCAGCTGTGCCTGCGTGAGACGGGCGTAGATGTCCAACTCCGGGGCGGTAAGGTCGGTGATCTCGTGAATGACAGGCATGGGAACGCTCCTTTGAAATGAAGTTTTTTCTATTGTAGCACAAGCCGGGACAGAATGCAAAATCCCTGCTGCACACAGAGCACAGCAGGGATTTGGATGCGGAATAGTTTACTCAGAGCGCAGCGCCTTGACGGGGTTGCTTTTTGCGGCGCTGCGGGCGGGGATCACGCCGCCCAGCATGGTAAGCAGGGTGGCCAGAACGATCAGGATCAGCGCGGCCTGCGGCGGCAGCGAGGCCACTACGTTCACATCGCCCGCGATGTGGTGAATGAGCATATTGCCGGGGATGAGCAGCAGCAGACAGAGCACCACGCCCATCACGCCGGAGCACAGGCCGATGATGAAGGTCTCGGCATTGAACACCTGCGAGACGTTGTGCTTGGAGGCACCGATGGCGCGCAGAATGCCGATCTCCTTGCGGCGCTCCAGCACGCTGATATAGGTGATGACGCCGATCATGATGGAGGACACCACCAGCGAGATGGCCACAAAGGCCACCAGCACATTGCTGACCATGCCCACGATCTCGGTGACCGAGTTCATCAGGGTGCCCACCATGTCGGTATAGTGGATCACCTTGTCCTCTTCGCCCTGCTGCCGCATGGCGGCGTTGTAGGCGTCCAGCTCGCTTACCACCTGCGCTTTGGTCTCAAAGCTGTTGGGGTAGATATAGATGCCATCCGGCTTTGCGTAGTCCACATAGCCGATGTCGCTCAAAATCTTTTCGTAGCTGGAAGCGGAGGAGAGCAGGGTGTTTTTGATCATCTCGGTCAGGTCGGAGCCGGTCATGTTGATCTGAATGGCCTGCTGGAACACGGCGGGGTCGATCTTGAGCGCGCTTTCCACCTGCGTGCTCAGCTGCGCAATGTTGCTCTGGATGGCCTGCGTGATCGTCTGCTCCAGCTGCCCGACCAGCTTCTGGATGGCAGGACCCATCTGCTCCTGCAAAGCAGCGGTGAGCTGGACTTGTAGTGCTTCGCTCAGCTGGACGGAGTAGGTCTCCATCACGGTCTGTAAATTCTGCTGGAGCGTATCGGCAAACTGTTCCTCCAGTCCGGAGGTGTCCAGCAGGTCACCCATGGATTCGTTCAGCAGCGTCTGGAAGGCCTCGGTTTTCATATAGGAGGAAAAGCCGATCTTATCCAGATTCAACAGGCCGTTGCTGATGATATAGCGTTTGTAGCCGTTCAGGATCTTTTTCATCAGTGCCTGTAAGCCGTCCTGAGAGATGTTCAGTTCTACGCCGTCGAACAATTCGCTCATGTCCATCTCCATGTCCGGCAGCGGCAGCCCGCTGAGATCCAGCTTGAAGCTGGAAGGATCGATGAGAGTGGCGAGGTCAAAGGAGCCGTCGGTCAGGTCGAATGCGCCATCCAGATCAAAGTGCAGGGCACTGGTGTCGAACTGGAAAGCGTCCTTGAGGGCGTCCGTGTCCACCGAGAACAGGGAGGCGATATCCAGCATGCTGTTGCCGGCAGCATCGAAGGGCTCGCCGGTCAGCACGTTGATGTCCGGGTCTGCCAGCTGCTGGCGCACGACCTCGCTGTTGGCGGCCTGATCGATGACGTAATAGGTCAGATCGTGCAGGTAGTCCAGACCGCTGTGCAGAATGGCAGAGGTGGCGTCTGCCTTGGGCTGCACGATGCCGACAATGGTCAGCTCCTCACTGTCGGCCACCAGCTGCTGCATATAGGCTTCATCATTCAGCTTGCTCAGCCAGACCTTGTGCTCGGTGTCGTAGACATAGCAGTCGGCCTTGTTGACAAGCTTGAAGGTCATGCCAAGAAAATCGTCATAGGTATAGGTGCCGTAGTCCGTGGGCAGATCGATCTTCTGGTTCTGCGCATACTGCTGTAAAATTTTGTCCAGCTCGGCCTGGTCCCGCAGACCCATGGCGTACAGCGTGTAATCTGAGATACTGCCGTCCGCGTTCAGGGTCAGCACCAGCTCGTTGTACTTTTCCGGCCAGCGACCGGCCTTGATATCATACTGATCTTCGTACAGGGCGGGGGTCTCGGCCATTTCGCAGAACACATAGGGGCTGGACATGGAGGTCATGATGCTGGTCACCGAGGCGTTCTCGCTGGCGATGTCGGAGAAGGTGGTGTCCGGGTTCAGCTTCTGCACGGTGCCGTCCGGGTTCTGGCGGTAGATCAGCGGAGAAGCAGAATAGGCGTATTCCACCGTGGCGTTGTCCCGAATAGTACAGGCGTCACTGTCCAGATATTCTTTCAGCGAGCGCAGATCATTGCTGGTGGCACCGATGTTCAGTTGAGACAGCAGCTGACTCACCGTGACCATGCCATCCGGCGCAGGGGCAGCGCTGGACGCAACACTGGTGTAGGTGTCCGGGTCCATCATGCTGGTCAGATCTACGCCGGTGCTGCTGATCTGCAGCGGGTAGGCCGCCAGTGTGGATTTTTCCATGTTGCTGATATAGCGGCTCACACCGTTGGAAAGGGAAAGGATCAGTGCAATGCCGATGATGCCGATAGATCCGGCAAAGGCGGTGAGCAGGGTGCGTGCCTTTTTGGTGAGCAGATTGTTGAAGCTGAGGGAAAGGGAGGTGAGCAGGGACATGGAGGAGTGCCCCATGTTCCGGTGCACGGGGGCTGCGGCGGCAGCCTCGTCCTCGGGCTCGTAGGGCATGGTGTCAGAGCGGATCACGCCGTCCTTCAGATTCACGATGCGGGTGGCGTAGCGCTCGGCCAGCTCTGGGTTGTGGGTGACCATGACCACCAGCCGGTCCCGCGCCACTTCCTTTAGCAGTTCCATCACCTGAATGCTGGTCTCGCTGTCCAGTGCGCCTGTGGGCTCGTCGGCCAGCAGGATGTCTGGGTTGTTCACCAGCGCACGGGCAATGGCCACGCGCTGCATCTGCCCGCCGGACATCTCGCCGGGGTGCTTGTGCAGCTGGTTGCCCAGCCCTACCTGCTCCAGCGCGGCGGCGGCACGGCGGCGGCGCTCGGCCTTGGATACGCCCGAGATGGTCAGCGCCAGTTCCACGTTGCCCAGCACGGTCTGGTGGGGGATCAGGTTATAGCTCTGGAACACAAAACCGATGGTGTGGTTCCGGTAGGAGTCCCAGTCGCGGTCGGTGTATTTTTTGGTGGAGATGCCGTTGATGACCAGATCGCCGCTGTCGTAGCGATCCAGACCGCCGATGATGTTCAGCAGGGTGGTCTTGCCGGAGCCGCTGGGGCCCAGAATGGCCACGAATTCGTTGTCCCGCAGGTTCAGACTGACGTTGTTCAGTGCGTGCTGCACCAGCTCGCCGGTCTTATATTCTTTGTTGATCTGTTTGAGCTTGAGCATAAATGTGCCTTTCCGGTACTGCGCCGCCGGGCGCTGCTGCCTGTGGTTTGAAATTCGGAAACGTTTGCAGACAATATCTCATTAAGTCTAGCAAAAAAATGTGAAAAAACCGTGAAATTATTCCGTAGGAATGCTGAAGCTGCGGCGCTTTTGCGCCCGGGCAGCGGTTTTGCCGGAAGGACAGGGCAAAAAAGAAAAGCGGAAAAAGATACCGGTTGAATTTGCAGACGGAACGTGCTATTCTAAAGCTGATAGCTGCGTATAGAGCGTGCCGGAGGTAAAACGTCCGAAAATGCTCTGTTCAGACACTTCTTTAGGATTGTAACGGTTTCTCCTACCTTATAAAATATACTTCATAAAATAGCAAAAGGATAAACAAGGCAGAAAAAAATTGGCCCTTGTAGTAAGGAGGAACTGAAATGGAACGCACATTTTCACCCATGATCCGGCAGTATTCTGCCATTGATGGTTTGCAGCAGGAGTATACGCTGGTGTATGCCATGGAGGTAGAGGGCACACAAGGCTGTCGGCTGACCCTGTGCCAGATCGGCAGCCGACAGCAGATCGTCAGTCAGCATGTTGCGGCAGCGCCGGAGTTCTGTTACCGGCTCCTGCGCTACTTGTGTGAAAATGGAGTTCAGCCGGAGCTCTGGCGGGATGCGGTCACAGACCTGACAGCTGCCGGGCTGGTAGGCGAGAAAGGCGGCGCATGGCGTGAACAGTGAGCGAACAGCCCAACTGCAAGTCGCCCTTGCAAGCTATGACCTGAGGGAGCTGCGTGTCCAGAAGCGTTATTTGCAGGAGCAGGGAACCGCTATCGTATGCACCTGCTTTTGCAGCGGCGAAAAGCTGCTGGCACAGCTGCGGCAGGGTGTCCGTTACGATGCCGTGGTGCTTTGCAGCGAGCTGACGGACTTGTCCGCAGAGCAATTTATTCGGCAGCTGTACCAGTTGAAGGAGCGGCCGACGCTGTTGGTGCAGAGCCATGGACGAAGCAGCGGCACGGCGTTGCAAAAGCTCCGCGAGGGGTGCTACTGCGTAGAGGGCACCGAGCTGAAAAGGCTGCTGTGGCAGCTTTACCGGATGCCCGGGCGGCAGAACCGGCAGCTGGAGCAGCGGTGCAGCCGGCTGTATGCGGCGTGGGGCATCCCGCAGGGGGATGTCAACGCCGGATATCTATCCTGCGCGGTCGGCATCGCATGCAGCACCAGCCAGAAGCTGGCGATCCGTAAGGAGATCTTGCAGGCGGTGAGCGAGCAGTTTGATACATCGGTCGCTGCCGTGGAAAGCGGCATCCGTCGGATGGTGGATCAGCTGGAGGAAATACCGACCCCTGCGTGGCTGGCATTTAAAGCTGACACAAGGCTGGGCAGCGGTAAGCCCACCACCGGCAAGCTGATCTACGCGGTCAGGGATGTTGTGCTGCGGCAAAGGTCCAAGACTGCGCCGCCCACCCGCCCGTAAGGCTTGCGCACGGTTGCGGCAGTTGGAACACTGCGGTGTTCCGTTGAAAAAATGGCATCACCCGGGGAGGCAGAGCAATGGAGCAGCAAAGGACAGAAATGCGGTCTATCACCGCAGAGCAGCAGAAGCGGGTCGAGGAGGTCTGCTTCCGTTCGCTGGCGCTGATCGGGCGCAACTGTGAATATCTGGAGCAGCATTTTGACCGCACCGGTGCAGACGCGTCTACCCGGCAGGCGGTGGCGGATATCAACACCGCTGCCATGCAGCTGGACCGCACCCTCAGCGAGGCAATCACTCTGCTGGAATTTCTGCACGAGAAAGCAAAACCGCAGCTGTACCCCATTGATCTGTGTGAGCTTTTGCAGCAGGTGTCGGCGCAGTCTGATATGATCCGGGCGCAGCTTGGGGTGGATATCCGGCTGGATTACGGCGGATGTACTGCCTGCTGCGTAATGGCAGACCGCAGAGATGCGGAGCTGCTGTGCCTGCATCTGCTCTCCAATGCCATGCGCGCCAGCCGGGAGGGCGGCTGCGTCTGCATTGCGCTGCGCCGCACCGAAAGCGGCTGGCAGCTGACGGTCACTGACGATGGCTGCGGGCTGCCCGGCGAGGATGCGCAGGCAGCGCTGGAAAACCGCCGCAGCTTTCTGGGCGGGGCGCAGCTGGGGCTGCTGCTCTGCCGGGAGTGCTGCCGCCGGATGGACTGGAGCTTACAGCTGGAGCCTGCCCCCGCAAAGGGCACAAAGGCTGTGGTAAGCATTCCGCTGTACGCGGGCGAAAGCCACCCTGACGGCACGGTGGAGCTGCGCACCGACTCGGAGACCGAGCGGGAGCAGCGCAAGTATCATCTGCGCGCCATGCTGGTACGGGAGATGCGCACCATGCCGGAGCACGGCGACCCGGACGAGGAGCTTTAATAAGGTGGCAAGGCCGCTGCACAGTGTTTTGTGCGGCGGCCTTATTATTTTGCGCCCGGTGCTTTCCTGCAAGCGCAAAGCATGGTATACTGAATGCTGAAAACAAAAGCTTGGAGGAGCAACAATGACAAACAAGAAGCTGAACTACCCTGCAATTGCCAAGGAGACGGCCATCCTGACCGGGGCCGTTGCCATTATTGCGGCGGCGGTCTATTTTTTTCTGGCGCCCAGCCATACATCTGTCAGCAGTATTTCCGGCCTTGGCATCGTGCTTTCTAATTTTGTGCCGCTGCCGCTTTCGGCTATTACTATGGTGCTGAATACCGTGCTGCTCATCATCGGTTTTTTCACCTGCGGCAGGGAGTTTGGCGCAAAAACCGTGTATACCAGCGTGATGCTGCCGGTGTTTCTGGGGCTTTTCGAGCGGCTGTTCCCGGATTTTGGCTCCATGACCGATAGTCAGGAACTGGATGTACTGTGCTATATTCTGGTGGTCAGCGTGGGTCTGAGCATTCTGTTCAACCGCAACGCATCCTCCGGCGGGCTGGATATCGTGGCAAAGATCATGAACAAGTACCTGCACATGGAGCTGGGCAAGGCGATGTCCCTTTCGGGCATGTGCGTGGCGCTCTCTGCCGCCCTTGTCTACGATAAAAAGACCGTAGTACTGAGTATTCTTGGCACCTACTTCAACGGCATCGTGCTGGATCATTTCATCTTCGATAACAGCATCAAGCGCCGGGTGTGCATTATTACCGAGAAGGAGGAGGCGCTGCGGCAGTTCATCATCAACGACCTGCACAGCGGTGCCACCATGTACGAGGCCATCGGTGCATACAACTTTGAAAAGCACAACGAGATCATTACCATCGTGGACAAAAGCGAGTATCAGAAGCTGATGAACTTCATCAACCGCGAGGACCCCAAGGCCTTCGTGACCATTTATAATGTGTCCAGTATGCAGTATCAGCCCAAGCGCTGAGCGGCACAGGGAAGGGAAGCAAAAGCCGTGCCCGGGGCTTTTCCGCAGCGGAAAACCGTGGTAAAATAAGAAAAAACGGAAAGGGAATAACAGCCATGGACATCAGACTGGTTTGCAGCGATATTGACGGTACACTGCTGCAATATGGCAAAAAAGAACTGGAGGGCGAAATATTCGAACAGATCCGGGCGCTGCATCAGCGGGGCATCTGGTTCTGCCCGGCCTCCGGGCGGCAGTATACCAGCCTGCGCAAACTCTTTGCACCGGTGGCAGACTGCTGCGTGTTTATCTGCGAAAACGGCGGCACCATTTTTAAAGAAGAACAGTGCATCGCCAAAAATCCCATGCCGCGGGCGCTGGCAGAGGAGATCGCCAACGATATGTGGACCCGCAGCGAGGGGCAGGGTGAGGTGATGCTCTCCGGCCAGAACACCGCCTACCTGATGGAGCGCGGTCTTGGCATGCTGCAGCGGGTGCAGTTCGTGGGCAACCACTACCAGATCATCCACAGCCCCGCCGAGGTGCCGGAGGACATCACCAAGGTGTCGGTGTACCTGCACGAGGGCGTGGAAAACTATGTAGAGCGCTTTGTGCCCCGCTGGAAGCAGGCCAACTGCGCCGTGGCGGGTCCGTACTGGATCGACACCACCTTTGCCAACAAGGGCATCGGGGTGCAGTGCGTGTGCCGCACCCTTGGCATCGACCCTGCACAGGTCATGGCTTTTGGCGATAACTACAACGACGAGACCATGCTGGACGTGGTGGGCGTGCCCTACATTATGGACAACGCCGCAGCCCCGCTGCGGGCAAAATACAAAAACCACACCCCCCGCCCGGAGGATGTGCTGGCGCAGCTGCTGGCACAGCAACCGTAAACACCGGAAGGGGGAGAGCCGATGGACCGCAAGGGCTTGGAACAGCTCATTTTTGATACTTACAGCGTAGAGCCGGACTATCCGTGGATGGACACCCCGGAGTCGGCGGTGTTCCGCCATGCAGCAAACCGCAAGTGGTTTGCGCTGGTCACCACCGTGCCCAAAAGCAAGCTGGGGCTGCCCGGGCAGCAGCCGGTGGATATCGTGAACCTGAAATGTGACCCCATCCTCATCGGCTCCCTGCGGGCAGAACCGGGCTTTTACCCTGCCTACCACATGAACAAGGAAAACTGGATCACCGCCGCATTGGACGGCAGCGCCCCGGAGGATAAGCTCCGTCTGGTGCTGGACATGAGCTACACCGCCACCGCACCCAAGCTGCGCAAAAAGAAAGCTTGACCGCAGCAAAATAAGGGCGGGGGCTGCAATTGATGCCCGCTCTCATTCGTATTCAGGGTAAAGGGACTGCATTTTGCAAAAGGAGGCAGCTATGGCTATTTTTGAAAAGACCATCCGCAACCAGAACTTCGATACCCTGCTCCGCAAGCTGGAACACGCCATCCCGGACAGCAGCTGGTCGGCAGAACTGGAGGCCGGAGCAACGAGGAGCAGAACCGGGCGGCACTGGGCGAGTTTTTGAACTTCTGCCCGGTGATTGCGGT
>ENA-ORCP01003466-ORCP01003466.1-human-gut-metagenome-genome-assembly--contig:-NODE-3466-length-11741-cov-5.003601_pt1 | contig 11741 bp, 9 predicted proteins | sample MGYA00242990_ERZ507991 | MGnify/ENA primary metagenome ERZ507991 (study PRJEB26167, sample SAMN06115496) | human gut metagenome | host: Homo sapiens | place: China:Henan | collected 2015-05-07 | study... | reverse complement strand
ATGCACTGATTTGTCTGCTGTTGATAATGTGGAAAACGTCATCAACGCTTTCAACTGCAAAGTCTGCAGAAAGCAGCTTAGATTTTGCCACTGGTCAAATCCCCTTTCTTAAGAAGTAAAAGTATCTGGTCAATTTTATCATCTTGAATTTTCAAATGCTGATGTATATTATCCAGCACTCTGTCATTATCGCTTTGAATATCATGAATGCTGAAAATCTTATTCTGATTTTGCATCTGTATACAGAACGATATAATTGTCAGTATGTCAAGAAGTTCTAATTGACCAGATTCGTTCATTCCTTTACTACCTCCACAGCAACGTTCATGGTGTTTACCTGCTGACCGTTGACATAGACAGTAAGCGTGCTCTCATTCTGATTGCAGAATACACGAACAGGAGCGGTGAAGCCAAAGTTTACAATGCCATCTGCAGCGGCTGAGGAAGTCTGTACTGCTCCAGGAACCAGATTGCCATCCTGATACAGAGATACAGTTACTTGACCCTCAGCAGAAGCGGTAAGAGTTGCATTTACACTAACCGTATAATAGCCAGCAGCACGCTCAGCACCGTTACAACCACAAACTGAGCGAAGTTTGATTGAGTTACCGTTTAGGCGAATGCACTGACCATACTGACGAATTGTGTTTGTCAGTGGAAGCACGTTTCCGGCTGCAACCTCTTGAACGCCTGTGTAAATGCACAGAGGAAGAAATAAACGAATTCTGCAACGGACTTCCCAGATATAAGCGTCCGCACAAGATAATTTTTGCGGATATTCCGAGAAACCCAACGGGCAAGATAGAAAAGCCAAAGCTCCGTCAGATCTACTGCGGTGAAAGCGTTGTTGCAAAACAGAACAGAGGATAACTTATAAATTAAGAATTAAAAATTAAGAATTAAGAATTATAACTTCATTGAAAAATATGTCAATTTTATGGGCGGATAAGAATATCCGTCCATATTTTTATTTATATTATATACACACAGTATTTTTGATTGTGTGCATTACATTTTGTAAATAAGTTTCTCGCAAAATTAACGACCGCGGCGGAACACTATCTGTAAGTCAAAGCAAATTTTAAACCGCCGCCCCCCAAAAAAATAAAGGAAGCAGCGCAAAATGCAGAAGCTTCCTTTGTATTTTTATGAAATCGATGTTGTTGGAACGGTAGTTTCCTGCGGTTTAGTTTCGGATTTTTCTGTCTTGGCAGGATTATCTGTTGTTTTGCCGTCCTTGGCGGTTTCGGAGGTTTCCGTTACGGGCGGTTCGGTTATAATTATCGTGCCTGTCGGAGAGGTCAGCATACGCTCGATACCGCTTATCAGCAATGACGTGTTCGCCGCAAATGCATTGTCGATGAAAAGCACGTCCGTTGCGCCGACTTCCTTGATATAATCAACGGCATTGCGGCCGAAATAGCGTATGTCTATAACATATATCTCGTCAAAGCTGTCAATGAGATATGGCGCAAAGGCATTGCCGTAGGACTCCTTGAACATTACTATTTTTCTGCCTGTGCCTGCGTTTGTGGTGATCTTGATGTGAAGGCTGTCGCCGCCGAGATACATTCCGTACATTGCTGAGCCTGCGGCATATTCGTGGTATATGGGGTTGCTGCCTAAGGAGCGCAGGGTATCATATCGGAAGCTTTCACCTGTGAACGGGCTTTTTGTCATATGGTAGGTGAAGGTATCGGGGTTGTTTTTCAGCGTGATGTCGTTTGTGTAGCCGTAAAGCGAGCCGACATAGGGTTCGTCCTTGGTTTTGGTTATGTAGCTGTCAAGCGGCGGGGGAGTCTGACCTATGGTATTGCAGAACGCCGTATACGCATAATATGCGCCTAAGTCCGTCCAATGGTGGTCGGTGCGGAAGTAAATATATTCGTCCTTATGAGCTTCAAGAACTGAATATGCGTCAACGGAAATTACTCCGTCAGTAAGATTTGCATAGATATTGTCGATAGCGTCCTTTTCCGAGCCTGAGTATTTTTTATACTTTTCAGGCAGATAAAATTCTACCGACGTCGGAACAACAAGGTTATAAACATTGACATTTTCACCGAGAGCACGTTTATAGGAACTTATAAGCTGCGCATATCGTGCGCCCTGCTTTTTATTGCCGCCGAAAAGCATTATGCCTGCCTTTTCGCCGTACATATTCACTCCGTCAACAAGTATACCGTTATTGAGGAACTCACCTATATTGCCTGACTGTGTTTCCAGGGCAGTCTGTGATGTTTCAGCCGGAACAACAGTCGTCACGTCATTAAGAGGTGGTACTGTCGTAACATCGGGCGCAGCTTCATCATCGGTCGGGGGAGCTGTTACAGCCTCTTCCTGCTGCGGTATGTCGGCAGCATATGGTTCATCGTATTCTTCACCGAAGTCGTCGTCATCATTAACTACCGCAACAGCACCGTAAAACTGCGGCGTTGCCATTCCCTTTGCCTTTTCAAGCTTTGATGCAATACCGTTCAGCGTATCACGGAATGGCACTGTGTCCGTAAAGAAGTTATCAACAGCTGCGGCAAATTCTCCGCTTATATAATTTTCAAATGAAAAGGTGGGAAATTCCGCAAGACGTCTGTTTTCCGTTTCGGATATTTCGGGACGGTCGGCAAAGGCAAGATAGAAGCTGACAAGACCCGTAAAGGTAAGGAAAAATGATGCCGATGCAATGCTTGCGGTTTTTCTGTATTCATTTGCTTTTTTCTTGGATATGTTCTTTTTCATAGTGACTGCCTCAATATCTGAAATAAAGGAACGGATTATAGCTCTGGTTTACAAGCAGGAGCGAGCTTACGATAAGTATGCCGAAAAGCACGGCATTTTCGCCTATTTTTGCCGCAGCAAATCCTACAGCGGTCTTATCGGCGAGCCCGTTTATCTTTTCTTTTATAACACGGCACACAGGACAGCAAAGAATTATTGCCGCAATTATTATAAAGCAGTTGCTCTTTATGGACGAGAGTGCGATCTCATCATAAAGCGGTGCTGAATTTCCGCCGAACATACCGCTGAGGCATTTTCCGAGCCTTGACATATCTTCAAAATAGAAAAGAGCCCAGCCGAAAATTGCCGCAATGATAAGGTAAAGATGAGAGAAGAAGGACGGTATCTTTTCAAGTATTTTTCCGAGGAAAAGCTTTTCAATAACAACGAGCACTCCGAAATAAAGTCCCCATAGAATGAAGTTCCAGCTTGCACCGTGCCATAAGCCCGTGAGGAACCATACAACAGCGAGATTCAATATCTGGTGGCGGCGGTTTCCGCCCATTGGGATATAAACATAGTCACGGAAGAAGCTGCCGAGGGAAATATGCCATCTTCTCCAGAATTCCGACGCTGACTTTGAAATATAAGGGTAGTTGAAGTTTTCGTCAAAATGAAACCCGAACATCATACCAAGTCCGATAGCCATATCGGAATAACCGGAAAAGTCAAAATATATCTGCAATGAGAACATTATAACACCTGTCCACGCGGCAAGCACAGAGGAGGGAGCAGTATCAAAGCCAAGCATACTGTCGGCAATACCGCCGATACAGTTTGCGATAATGACCTTTTTGCCAAGTCCCTCAATAAATCTTGCCATACCTTTTCCAAGGTCGGCGGCGGAGAATTTACGGTGGTCGATCTCTTCAGCGACAGTTGTATAGCGGACGATAGGTCCTGCCACAAGCTGAAAGAACATTGAAACATAGAGCAGAAAGCTGAAGAAATTGCGCTGTACAGCGGCTTTGCCCCTATAAACATCAACAGTGTAGGAAATGGTCTGGAAAGTGTAGAATGAAATTCCGATAGGGAGCTGAAAATGCGGCACAGGCAGTCCAAGACCTGTGAGCGCATTTATATTTTCAATGAAAAATCCGCTGTATTTGAACAGGCAGAGCACACTAAGGTTTATAACGAGCGAAAAAACGACTCCCAGAACAGCTGTCTTCCGCCCACGGAAATGCTCGATAAACAGACCGTTGAAATAGTCAACAGCCGCACTTCCGATAAGCAGCAAAACCCATACAGGCTCGCCGAAGGAATAAAAAAGCAGTGAAAACACAATAAGTACGCCGTTTTTGTATGTCAGGTTCGGGATAATATAATAAAGTATCATACAAACGGGCAGAAAAAGATATATAAAAAACAGGTTGGAAAAAACCAACTCAAGCACCTCTTTAAAATTTCATAGACTGCCGCAGAAGGTAAAAAAATCATTGGCATATACATATTATATTATCATATCATAAAAAAAATAGCAACATCAAAAACGCATAAAAAACATATATTACGACAAAAATTTTATCCTTTTTCCATAAAGAGTTAGGCGATTAAATCAATGCAGAATTAAAAATTAAGAATTAAGAATATTTGCAGTCTTATTTTTTGCAAAAAGACTCAAGTTTGCGTGAATTTTTTCTTCTTTTTATTTAGGGCGGCGGCGTATTATTTTGCTTTGAACTCAAATAAGCGGTGCCGCCGCGGTCGTTAATTTTGCTTTGGACTTTTTTAACATATTGCGTCTTTGCATTACTATGTTCGCTGTTTTGGAAAATGGGCAGGGCTGAAAATACAGATAAGATTTTTTTGAAAAAATATTGATATTCAGAATGTTTTAATATAAGTGAGGTAAAACTCAGATGCAGGCGTTCCGCCGCCTATATACCGAGTGCGGAACGTTAAAGAAAAGGAGAGGCATTTTTCCTCTCCTTTATTTATTTTGTGGGGATGATAAAAATATGAATATTCAATATGATAATTTCGGCAGAAACAAAAACTCCGCCTCACATAAAGTGAAGCGGAGTTTTTTTATTCACCCTTGTAATTTACAAGCTCATCAAGCATTTTCGGAAGCTCGGTATCCATATTTTCATCGCTGAACTGGCAGGTTCCGACTGCTTTATGTCCGCCGCCGCCGTATTTCAGCATAAGGCTGCCGACATTTACGTTTGATGTTCTGTTAAGTATTGAGTAGCCGACTGCTGCGCTGCAGCCCTTGCCGCCCTTGCCGTTTACTATCCATGCGGAAATATTCTGCTCAGGATAGAGGCTGTAAATAAGGAATCTGTTTCCTGAATATATCGGGTCAACACCACGGAGATCGGTGATGATAACGTCCTTTTCGATCCTTGTGTGAGCCTTGACCATTTCCTTGAACTTTTCTGTCTGCTCATTGTAGATCTCGATACGTTCCTTAACATCGGGAAGGCTGAGTATTTCTTCCGTATTCATTGTACGGCAGCAGTCGATAAGCTTTTCCATAAGCTGATAGTTGGAGATAGTGAAGTTTCTCCATCTGCCGAGACCTGTTCTGGGATCCATAAGGAAGCCGATGAGTATCCAGCCTGTCGGGTTAAGGATCTCTTCTCTTGTAAGATTTCCGCTGTCTACCTTATCAACGGCGATCATCATATCGTCATAGTGAGCAAATCTTGCCTCGCCGCCGTAGTAATCGTAAATAATTCTTGCACAGGAAGGTGCAATGCGGCTTTCGCCCTTATATTTGCCCTCAAGCTGATTTCTTTCAAACTCGCTGGAATGGTGGTCGAACCAAAGTCCGCAGCCCTCAACGAAAGGAACATTTGCAAGACAGTCGTCCTTGGTTATTTCAACAAGACCGTCCTGAAGATCCTTAGGGTGAGCGAATTTCCAGTTATCAATGACCCCGACGTCTTTCAAAAGCGCACCGCAGGCAAGACCGTCAAAGTCAGAGCGGGTAACCAATCTCATCTGATACAACTCCTTATATTAAACATAGTTAAAACGCAAAATTACAATAATTATTATACAATAACAAAAACACTTTTTCAAGTATTTTTATATATTTTTTAAAAAATTATGCACAAAGTCAGTTCCAAAGCTGCTGGAGTATTTCTCCTTTGATCTTTTCCACCGATGTTGAGCATATGACTTTTCGCAGGGGGAGTATTTCGGAGGGTGTAACGGAAAGCTCGTCCACACCCATTGCGAGAAAGATCTGGGTCAGGGAAGTATCCGCACCCATTTCGCCCGAGATGCCGACAGGTTTGTTATATTTATGAGCATTGTCGATAACAAGCTTTATCATTCGGAACAGGCTTATGTTGAGAGGGTCGAAAAAGTCGTTCATAAGGGTATTTTCTCTGTCAATTACCATTGTATACTGTGCAAGGTCGTTTGTACCGATGCTGAGGAAGTCGACTTCTCTTGCAAGCAGATCGCTTATCATCACTGCCGATGGAGTTTCAACAAGCACACCACGTTTTATTTTTCCGTACGGAACTTTGTCAGCGTCCAGCTCGTCACGGACTTCCTTTGCCACCTTGCGTATGCGTCCGATGTCGATAATGGTCGAGACCATAGGGTAAAGCACGGACACCTTTCCGAATGCAGCCGCACGGTATATTGCCCTCAGCTGTGTTTTGAAAATATCCGGACGGCTCAGAAGATAGCGTATTCCACGCCAGCCCAGCGCAGGGTTTTCTTCTTCAGGCAGTCCATAATAATCCATACGCTTGTCAGCACCGACATCAAGAGTACGGATAACGACTTCCTTGCCTGCCATTTCCATAACGGCATACTTGTATTCGTCAAAAAGCTCGTCCTCTGTGGGGAAACGGTTTTTGCTCAGATAAATATATTCACTTCTGAAAAGACCGATACCGCCCGCATCATTGTCAACAGCGTCATCAACAGCGTTTCTGCTGCCGGTATTTGCGTTTACCTTTATTTCGTGACCGTCGAGAGTAACATTCCTCCTGCCTTTGTATTCAAGAAAGCGTGAAGATTTCAGCTTTTCGTCTTTGTGTTTGAGTATAAGCTCATCAACAAGCTTTTCATCGGGGTCAATATAAATGCAGCCGCTGTAACCGTCCACTACCGCAAGCTTGCCGTTGTATTCCGGCAGAACGTCAATACCCGTGCCAACGAGAGCAGGTATCTTCATTGTTCTTGCAAGAATAGCCGTATGTGAGCTTACCGAACCGCTGGCAGTGGCAAAGGCTATAACATTGCTGTGCGAAAGGCGTACAGTTTCGCTTGGCGAAAGATCCTCCGCAATAATTATGGCAGGCTCGTCCGCACCTATTTTCTGCTCGGAATTGCCGTAAAGTATCATAAGCAGACGTTCGGTGATGTCTTTTATATCGGCAGAACGTGCCTGCATATAGGAATCCTCCATACTGAGAAACATATCATAAAAGCTGTGACCGGTAGCGAAAACGGCATACTCGGCGTTGAAATGGCTGTTTCTGATATATTTTTCAATGGAGTCCATATAGCTGTAATCGTCAAGCATCATCATATGTATCTGGAAGATAGCAGCGTTATCGTCCCCGACCTCTTCAAGAGCCATATGGTAAAGCACGTCCAGCTGCTGAAGGGCAGTATCCTTAGCGACATTAAATCTCTGCATTTCGGCTTCGGGGTCGTCAATAATTATCTTCCTGACACTTATATCATTGTGAGTATATACGCTTATCTTTCCGACGGCGATACCTCTGAATACGCTTGTTCCGAAGTATACATTCATATACGTTCATATCTCCCAAAAGAGATATGCACTCCTTTCAGTAAATTATGTTAAGGAAGCACTGATTAAATCCCGTCTGATGACTTGGCACACATCTTGCATGCATCTTTTTCGTCATCTTGCACGAAAACTCCTTGAAATACGTAAGTATTCCTGCGTCGCTTTCGTACAAGCTGACAAAAAATCTGGCGGCGCAATATGTGCACCAGATTTAATCAGCACTTCCTTAAATTTGGAGCGTGGATAATACATATATAAAATCCAACATTTTCCGGTACAATTCTTCATTTTCAGTTAATAATATAATAACACCTATATTCACATATGTCAATAAGAGCGGCAAAAAATGCGATCTTTTATGCAGATTGCAATAAATGGAAAGATACACTTTTAAGGCAGTGAAAAAATAATTGAAAAGCACTTGTAAAAAGCGCAAAAAAATGTATAATTAAAAGTGTATGTCAAAAAGAAAGGATGATAAAAGCTTTGAGTGAAAATAATTCCCCAATAAGTTTAAAATTCAGCTTTAAATCGTTTATATACAGCAAACGAATGTATATTGCGGCATTTCTGATCCCTGCTATCGTGATTTTTATGGCTTATGCAATTTTCGGCATATATCCTTTCGGGCAGGAATCGACGCTTGTTCTCGATCTTAACGGTCAGTATGTTTATTATTATGAAAATTTCCGTGATGCATTCTGGGGCAACGGAAGCCTTGTGAATTCATGGAGCAGAAATCTGTCGGGCGAAACCGTGGGTATCTTTGCATACTACCTTGCAAGTCCGTTTATGATAATAATTCTGCTGCTGCCACGTTCAATGATGCCCGTTTCCATACTTATAATGCAGATGTGCAAGGTGGGTGCGGCAGGTGTTACAATGTGCTATTACCTCAGCCGCCAGCGTAAGCTTTCCAATAACTCGGCACTTATTTTCTCAATACTTTATGCGCTTATGGGCTATATGATAGTTCAGCTTATGGATCCTATGTGGCTTGACGGACTTATCTATCTGCCTCTTATCTGCAAGGGTATTGAAAAGCTTATCGACGACGGAAAATGGCTTTATTTCATAATTCCCCTTGCACTTATGTTTGTTGCAAACTTTTATATCGGCTGGATGATAGCGATATTCTGCATACTTTATTTTATCGCATATTATTTCTTTGTTTCCGAAAAGGCAGAACCATTCAGGTTCCGTCATCTTCTTTTGAGCGGCTCAAAATTTGCGGCAGGCGGAGTTCTTGCGGCAGTATGTGCGGCTTGGCTCCTTATCCCTCTTTATTATTCACTGAGTCTCGGAAAATTTGAATTTTCAAATCCGAACTACTCGATGAAGACTCAGTTTGATTTTATCGACTTTTTCGTAAATCTGCTGCCGAACGTGTATGATACCTGCCGTCCGGAGGGTTCACCCGTTGTTTACTGCGGCGTGCTTACAATAATACTCGTGCCTCTTTATTTTATGAACAGCAATATAAAGCTGCGTCAGAAAATAGGCTACGGTATGCTTGCGCTTTCTATCGTTCTTTCAATGTATATGTCAACTGTGGATATTGTATGGCACGGTTTGCAGGTGCCTAACTGGCTGCCTTACAGATATTCCTTTACCTGCAGCTTTCTGCTTATCCTTATGGCTGCGCAGGCATTTGACAGAATTGAGGGCATATCCTATAAAGAGATCGGATTTATGTTTTTCCTGCTGACAGGCTATGTGCTTTATATTGATAAGCAGGGGCTTGATAACGTTAAGCTTCTCCCGACAGTATGGTTCACTGTTCTGCTCAGCGGCATCTATGCACTTCTCCTTTATATGCATAAGAAATACTATAACGTAAAGCCTGTGCCGGTGGTGATAGTCGTTATCGTGATAGCGGAGCTTGTGACCTCTTCGGCATATACGATGTACCGCATCGACGAGGACGTTGTTTATTCAAAGTACAGCTCCTATAACCGCTATATCACTCTCGGAAGAAATACCACTCAGAAAATATACGATATGGACGATGAGCCTTTCTATCGCATAGAGTCAAATTATCACCGTACAGTAAACGACGCAATGGCATTCGGCTCATACGGCATTTCACATTCAAGCTCCACTCTTAACTCAGGGCCGATAGAGTTCCTTAACAAGCTTGGCTTCTCTTACGGCGGACACTATATAAAGTATAAAGGTTCAACATATATTTCAGATGCGATACTTGGCATAAAATATGTAACTGAAAAAGGCTCTGTCGCCGATGAAGAGGGCAATATCACAGCAGCCACGAACAAGCATTATGATGATCTTGTGCTTGTGAACGGCGACAATAAGGATATAATGTATGTCTATGAAAATCCCTATGCTCTGCCTGTCGGATTTATGGCAAGCAGCGATATTGCAGACCTGACACTTACGGGAGATAACCCATTCGTATGCCAGAATGAGCTTCTTTCGGCACTTGTTACGGATACAAAGGCGGAGTATTTCAACCGTATTGAAGTCCGTGACGTGCTTACGGAAAACGCAAAACCATCCACATACGGCAGCCATACAAAATACGTTCCGAGAGTTGAGGGCGAAAATTCCCATATTGAATTTCTCTTTAATGCGCCTACAACAGATATGATATATATGTATCTGCCGTCAAGCTACGAGCGCAAGGTAAATGTATGGCTCAACCACGATTTCCTTGACTACTACTTTGAGGGCGGAAACAAGGTCATTCAGACCCTCGGACGTTTTGACGAGGGCGAGGAGATCTCCCTTATAACAACTATCACAGAAGAAAAGAATGAAGTTCTTTTTGCCGACGAGTATTTCTATTATCTTGATGAAGAAGCCTTCAAAGCTTCAATAGACGAGCTTAAACAGAATCCGCTGGTTCTTGAAGAATTTAAGGAAAACCACCTTAAAGGCACGGTAACAGCCGATGAGGACGGTATCCTTTTCACAAGTATTTCCTGGGAGCCGGGCTGGACAATAAAGGTGGACGGGGAAAAGGTAGAGCCTGTTGAGCTTGTTGACGCATTGATAGGCATACCTATGACAGCAGGGGAGCATACAGTTGAAATGACATTCTTCCCTAAGGGAATGACAATGGGTATCATCATAAGCCTTTGCGGCATCATTGTTGTAATAATAATCGCAGTCGTTGAGAACAGAAAGAAGAAGATACTTCTCAACAGACTTTATGAGATCTGATCGAAAAGGAACGGTAAAGCTATGAAATTAATGTTTGCATCGGATATACACGGCTCATATCCAAGCTGTGTGCAGATGATAAGAAAATTTGACGAAGAAAAAGCCGAGCGTCTTTTCCTCTTGGGTGATATACTTTATCACGGACCGAGAAACGACCTGCCCGCAGGCTATGCGCCGAAAGAGGTAATAAAGCTGCTGAACTCACGAAAGGAAAGCCTTTTCTGTGTCAGAGGAAACTGCGACACGGAAGTCGACCAGATGGTGCTTGAGTTCCCCATACTTGCGGATTATGCCCTGCTTTACCTTAACGGCAGACAGGTTTTTGTCACCCACGGTCACAAGTACAATACAGCAAATCCGCCCCTTATCGGAAAGGGCGACATTCTCCTCCACGGTCACACTCACATTCAGACAGTAGACACATCAAATGATTTTGTATATATCAATCCCGGTTCGGTATCACTTCCGAAAGAGAACAACGAAAAAAGCTATATGACCTATGAGGACGGTGTGTTCCGCATAAAGACCCTCGCTGACAGCAAAATACAGTTTGAGTATGAGGTAAAGTGAGTGGTATGGAGCTTATAAAATACCCATCCGAGCAGGAATTTGATGCCGCCGCAGCTGCGGACGAACCTCTTCTTGTTCTCATTTCGTTTGACGGCGAAAAAATAATTGCAAGTCAGATAGATGAAGCGGTGGAGCATCATATTTTACTGCGCAAAGTCGGACTGCCCGATACCGATATTGATAAATTTTTCAGAGTTGTGGCGGATAAAAGCGGTGCTGACTGGACATTTGTCTGCCCGCCCGATTACTGCAATATGACACGCAAGGATAAAAGGATAGAAAAGTTTTACAAGGACGGTCTGACCGTCATTCCGAAAGCGATGAAAGCTATCGGCTATGATGTTCCTATCGACATTCCGAAGCGTTACCGCCGCCATTTTGATATGCTCGGCGACAATTCAACTATTCAATAAAAACGCACCGTATTTCCCGACTTTGGGAGATACGGTGCTTTTTGTGGGTTTTTTCTTTATTTTTT
>ENA-ORCP01003462-ORCP01003462.1-human-gut-metagenome-genome-assembly--contig:-NODE-3462-length-11750-cov-5.401782_pt1 | contig 11750 bp, 9 predicted proteins | sample MGYA00242990_ERZ507991 | MGnify/ENA primary metagenome ERZ507991 (study PRJEB26167, sample SAMN06115496) | human gut metagenome | host: Homo sapiens | place: China:Henan | collected 2015-05-07 | study... | reverse complement strand
GTAAAAGTTACCTCACAGCACTTTCCTGAACAGACAATAACCTTGAAGCCTCATCATAAAGCGTAAAGTTACGTTAAAAATAAACAGCACACCGGTTTCTTACACCCTGAATGGAAACAAAATCGTGCTAACCATAAAAAAAACACTCAGCAAAAATCATCTATTAAAATCGTAGAAGGGGCAATCACCGACCCAAACGGTGAGCCTGTCATCAGAGCCATTGTCAAAGAAGAAGGCACCAATAACGAAATGATTTCCGAGCTTGACGGAAAATTTTCCATCAAGGTGTACCCCAGTGCTCATCTAAGCGTTTCATATGTTGGAATGATCACCAAGACGATTTCTGTAAAAGGAAAATCGTTCTTGAATATCACCTTAACAAAAACACTCGAAGAAGTGGTTGTAGTAGGATATGGCACACAGAAGTGGGTCAACTTGACCGGTGTCATCTCTACCGTTTCCAGCAAAGAGTTCATTGACCGTTCAGCATCCACTGCTACACACATGTTGTAAGGCAAAGCGTCAGGACTAAATATCACAACCTCTTCTGGTAATCCGGGCAATGGTGCCAGCATTAACATTCGTGGAACCAACTCCATCAATGGCAGTAGTCCGTTAGTGCTGATTAACGGAGTGGAAGGAGACCTATATCGTGTGAATCCAGCCAACATCGAATCCATTTCTATCATCAAAGACGCTTTTTCAACGTAAGCGGTTGAGCAACTCCATCTTGCATATTTGGATTTTGGGGATTTTTGGCTCACACATAACCAACGTAAGATGCTGGTTGGGTCTAATCAGTTGTGTGCAACTTATCGTGTTTCAGAAGAGACAGCGTAGTGGATTGTCTACGGATTTTCCGTGGATTTTCCATGGACAGTCCATGGACTTGTCCTATGCAGATGTCCACCTGTTTGGAAGTAACTCCCGGAGATCCCTGTTCGATTTAGGTTCGAGATAATATGGTAGTTTGGTAATGACATGGTTCAACCATTCGCGTGGATTGACTCCACATTCCTTGCACGAGCCGAGTAACGAACATATAACCGCCGTATTCTCGGCAGCTTCCTGATTTCCACAGAACAGCATGTTTTTTCTGGTCAGCACTATTGGTCTTAGTGCATTCTCCGCTCTATTGTTATCTATAAAAATCCGTCCGTCATACAGATAATGCCTCATTCGTGGCATGAGGGGATATGCATAAGCTATGGCCTTTCCCATAAGACTGCGTTTAAGAACCTTGGGATACGTGTTCTCAAGCCATAGTTCGAAGCTGTCAAGCACGGGTTTAGACAGCCGTTGACGTAATTTTGCACGTTCTTCATAGGATAGTTGCTGTTCATCGGCCATATGCTCCACGTTATACAGGTCCTGTATGAGTTTAAGTCCCTGCATGGCATATTCCCGATTTTCTTCTTTTCCAGATTCTATATGACGACGTACGTGCGCAAGGCAGGCACACAGATGCACGTCTTCCTTCTCCTCAAAAATATCATAAACGGAGTAGCCGTCGCATTGAAGGTATCCCTTGAACGGCTTCAGAAGTTCTACCGCCACTTTCTGTGCGCGTGAACCGTTGTCATAATGGAAAAAGAGCAGGTGCGGCATGGCCGCTCGGACCATCCAGATATATTCCTTCGCCGCTTTGTGTTTGTCATGGTTTATAACCGGAAGTGTGGTTTCATCGACCTGTACATAGTCGGAAGACAACACTTCCTTTTTAAGTTCCATGTAAAGTGGTTTCAGCAGTTCGCAGACAGGCTTGAACCAGCCGCTCAGGGTTTTCCTTGACAGTTTCACCCCCAGATGTTCCAGTTGTTTCACCTGCCGATAGAACGGGACATGATACACGTACTTCTGCAGGAGCATCTCCGTGAGCATGGACGCGCCGGGCATTCCCTTGTATATGGGCATTAACGGCATGGGAGCGGTTATCACGGCTTTCTCTCCGTTCTCTATCGCTTGTGTGTCATCCTTGAGCGCATACGTGGGCCGTACCGTATCTTTCACGTAAAGATACCCCGGCTTCATTTCCAGCGTTCTGGTATGTTCCTCGTCTATCTTGACGTATTTTTCAGGATCAAGGCCTTCCGGTTCGATTATGACAGTAACCACGGGCAGGTCATCCATCATCACCCGGTTACGGCGGGATGTCTTTTCGGCGACCTGGACTTTCGGGACGATAATCTGCGCAGCCGCTTTACCTCGGGCTTCTTCGATTTCCGCCTCGATCTGTTCCAGACCGCCGTATTCAAAAGAGAGCATGGGGTCCCCGTTATTGATGGGCTTGCATTTTTCACTCATCTTCCCGAACACTTTCCTCTTCAGCCATGCCAGTGAAGCGTTCAGATCAACTATCGTACTACGGAGTTCCTCGATTGTTCTGGCTTGCGAGACAATCGTTTCATTCTGCTTGCGGTTGGTCTCCGCCATCGCGGAAAGCTGTTCCTTCAAGGACTCTATCAGTTGTAGTAATGTGTCTTCCCTTGTCATTTCCCGATTTATTTATGACATAAAGATAATGAAAAAACATGGGATAAGCAAACATGCAAACGGTTTATTTTCAGTATTTTTCGAAGTATCACCATCTGCTTTTCAGATCCCGCAGACGCCTCTGGCGGTTTTTCTTGTCCTCACTTATACCTTCAACCATCATCACCAGATCGCTCCAGGTCATGGGATATGACTTCGTTCCGGGATCGTAATCGGGCAGTTTAAAAGTGCCCTCTTCAAGCAGCTTCTCGTACAGAACCAAGCCGCCGGTTTCCGCATGAAGTAATTTCAAACGGTTTTTGGCGCGGTTCACGAACAGGTAGACATCACCGTTTCTCACATCACCACCCATCTTATCATGAACAAGGCCGCTGAGACCGAAAATTCTTTTGCGCATGTCAGTATAGCCACCGCACAGGAAGTAACGCATATTATCATTTAGGCAGAACATTGGCATTATATATTTTTGAGATAAAATTTAGGGCGGACTTGCAACCGTACTGACCTTTAAATTTCAGTTTCATTCCGTTGGGAAGTTCAAGGGAGATCTCGGAGTTGTCTACTACCTTGCAAGGTTGTTTCACTGGCTTGTAAGGTTCTATGGCAGGAGATGGTGCCGGAACGGTATGGGAAACTGGTAAAGCTGTCTGGTCCTCGATTATGATGGGACTAAAACCTACCATTTCCTCCATGGGAGAACAAGCAAGCTCTTCATCTGTGATCTTAAAACGCAGTCTCCATTCGTAGAACTTGGAGCGATGAAAGCCCTCATTGTGACAAAAATCTGTTACATTCAGATTACTGGCCTTTTGACGGCGAAGAATCTTGACAAATTCCTCGCGCGTCATGTACTTCTTCTTCTGTATCATAATGGAAAACGATATGATTAATTAGGGATACAAAAGTAGCAAAGGAAAAGGCTTAGAAAAAGATGGATTTATTCAGACGCTTACTTATAAAGGCTTTAGAGGAATATTAGACCGTTACAACAATAAGAGAATCAAATTTAGGTTAAAAGAAAAAGAGTCTGGTGCAATACCAAACTCTTTCACGATAAGTTAATAATTTACTGTCCATTTTTTTAGGATACAATTCATTTTTCGAACACCCTCATTGATTTTTACTTAAGAGTGATGTTGACCGATTTAGTGTCGCGGCTGTTGGGACCGATCATCAGTTCAAAATCACCAGGTTCGCACACATACTTCAAGCTACTATTGTAGAACTTAAGAAGGTCAGCAGTGATTTCAAATTCCACCACTTGGCTTTCGCCTTTCTTGAGGTCAATGCGCTTGAATCCTTTAAGTTCCTTCACTGGGCGAGAGATGCTTGCAAAGACATCGCGGATGTAAAGTTGTACAACTTCAGCACCATCATAATTACCAGTATTAGCAACCCTTACACTGACTTTGATTTTTCCGATTTCAGTCATTTCATTTGTGTCAAGCACTATGTCGCCATATTCAAAAGTGGTATATGACAAACCGTAGCCAAATGGATAGAGTGGCTCATTGTCAATATCCATGTAACTGCATGTATAAAGTTGAAACCACTTTTTTGTAGCAGGGCGTCCTGTATTCAAATGATTGTAGTATAGTGGAATTTGACCTTCACTCTTTGGGAATGTAGTAACAAGGTGTCCACTTGGAGACTTGTTGCCAAACACAACGTCACAAATAGCATCACCAGCTTTGCTACCACCAAACCACACATTGAGAATGGCATTGAGGTTGGCGTCCTCCCAATTGAGAATAGTGCTTCGTCCAGAGAAGTTGAGCATTACAATGGGTTTACCAAGTTTTTTGAGCTCAATAAGGAGATTGTGCTGGGCATCGTAGGTTTCAAGACTTGAACGCGAACTGCTTTCACCCGAGCTTTCCGATGCTTCACCACCAGCAAAGAGTATTACGTCGGCCTTCTTGGCAATTTCAAGTGCCTTGTGGAGCATTTCTTTTTCACTACGATTATCACGAATGGAATGACCATAACGGCAGATGATAGCTTCTTGTTCGGCGTTGTGTACGAAGTTGCAGCCTTTTGTATATAGCAGTTTTGCTCCGGTACCTTTAAGTGCCTTAGTCATTGATTCTTTCAGGGTCTCGTGGCGTTCGTGAACAGCTGCCACGCTCCACATGCCTGCCATGTGGGTGCGTGTATCAGCCATTGGACCCACAAGAGCGATAGTGCCTTTCTTTGCCAATGGTAGAACGCCGTCATTTTTAAGTAGGACAAAAGTTTTGGCAGCCATTTCGCGTGCAGCAGCAAGATGTTTCTCGTTATAAACATCCTTATTAAAGCGGTTGAGGTCGCAGTAGCGGTATGGATCTTCGAAAAGACCCAGTTTCCATTTTGCTTCAAGCATGCGACGGCAAGCTTTGTTAATTTCTTCCTCGGTTACTAGTCCTTCGTCAAGAGCCTCCTTAAGGTGGCAAATAAACGACTCTGCACCCATGTCAAAATCGGTACCAGCCTTGAGCGCTAACGCTCCAGATGTTTTTAGGTTGCCAATGCCGTGGGCTGTCATCTCAAAAATTGATGCATAGTCGGTAACAATAAAACCACCGAACTTCCACTCATTGCGAAGAAGAGAGGTGAGGAGCCATTTGTTGGCAGTAGCAGGGACACCATCAACGACATTGAATGATGACATTACCGAACCGGCACCGGCTTCTATTGCCGCCTTGTAAGGAGGAAGGAAGTAGTTGTACATATTCACACGACTCATATCCACTGTGTTGTAGTCACGACCAGCTTCTGATGCACCATAAAGGGCAAAGTGCTTCACGCAAGCCATCATCGTGGTATGGTCGGTAAGGTCAGTGCCTTGGTATCCTTCAACCAAAGCTTTGGCCATTGCACTGCCAAGAAATGGGTCTTCACCATAACCTTCTGCCATACGTCCCCAACGAGGATCGCGACAAATGTCAACCATTGGGCTGTAGGTCCACATTTGTCCGTCGGCAGTTGCCTCAATAGCATTGATGCGTGCACTAGCCTTTACTGCAACTGTATCCCAAGAGCATGCTTGAGCTAGGGGAATAGGGAAAATAGTCTCAAACCCGTGAATAACATCCATACCCACAATCATGGGAATGCGCAATCGGTGATTCTCAATATTGAGTCGTTGGAGTTCGAGAACATTTTTTACGCCTTTGCAGTTGAGCACACCACCCACTTCTCCTTTGCGAATTTTATCTATAAAATCGTCGGTTTGTTTTGTTCCTGTTGCAATCTCGGTGGGAGCAGGGAGCAAGTTAAGCTGACCAATTTTTTCTTCAATGCTCATCTGCGACATTAATTTGTCGATGAACGTATTCATTTTAGTATCTTTGCTTTGTGCAATTGGCATCATTACCAGTGATACCATTGCAATAAGGGAGAGTTTCATAATATTCATCTCTTATATTGTTGTCTATTATTATCTACGAGGTTGGAAGCGAACTTCGATGGGTCTTGGAAGCCATACGCGATAGCGTCCATTGAAGTTCCAATCATTACATGCTGAAGCAAAATCGCAAAGGTGGATAGTACGTGTGGGCATCTGACCGTCGTTGTTATAGGTACCTACAGGTACTACAATTTCATAGGCCATCCACATATTTTCTGGTATTGCACTTTTGCGTAGTTCCACCTTGCCATTCTTGTTGGTAGGTATAATACAAGCTTCGTCCACAAATCCATCACTGAAGCGACTATCACGAGCAAGAGTGATTGGGCCGCGAATAATTGCCTGATGATTGTTAAGCATAACCAATTGAGGTGTCATTTCAAAGTTGATAGTCACTTTATCGCCATTATTCCAAGTGCGGTCGATTACAGCATATTCACCGGCAACTACACCATTGATTGAATTGCCGTTCACTTGAATATAGACATCTTCTGCCCATTTAGGGATGCGCACACGTATTGCAAATGCTAGTTTCTTCTTGCATTTTACAGTGATTTCCGAATTGCCCTTTTGGGGATAATCAGTAGTCATTGTGAGTTTTACCACATTTTTGCCCACCTTCACTTCAGCAGAAGATGGTGTGAACAAGTTTACATCAACGGCACCATCTTGAACCCGATAAGCATAGCGTGGAATCATTGCGAAAGCGCGAGGAGCATTGGCATTGCAACAGTGTAATGGCATATCACACTGTCCGTCAGCACCCATACGGAATCCCTCAAGCGGGAGATACTTTACAATTTCAGTGCCATCACACTTCATGCTTGCAAGGAGTGCATTGAATATGCTTTTTTCGATGTTTTCAGCATAAACGGGCTTTCCGGTAATTTCGAGTAGGCGCTTGTTAAGTTGCATCCAAGTAAAAGTGACACAAGTCTCCATTGCATCGATGTTAGGCTCAGTCTGACGTTGCTTACCGCCAAACCAGCATTCCGATGCTGCACCCGAGCCACAGATGTTGATTTCTTCATCCATGATACGCTTCACTACCTTTTCCACAGCGTCAAGGTAGCGAGTTTCACCAGTCACCTTATACAACTCAAGGAACCCTACATAGCACGACATCATCTCATAGGCCTTCTGACCATTATCGTTGCTCCACCAGTCGGATTCATCCACTGGGAAACGACGATCGAGACGGGTGTCAGCAAGTGTGATGAGTTGTGGACCGCCCACTTCGTCAAGGCTATAAGCCAAATACTCGGCAAAATTGAGATATTTCTTATTCTTAGTGACGTTGTAAAGCATTACCACGGGCTCTAGTATTGAACCGGAAGCCATGCCCTTGTAGCAACCTGTAGTGTAAACAGGTGTAGCACTCGGACCAAGCTGAGTGATTGTATAGTCAATCAATCTGCAAGCAGCATCAAGAGCTTTCTTGTCGCCAGTGAGGTCATACCACTTGAGGAAGCCAAGCGTGGTGTACTTGCGACCCCACACGTCCCATCCTTGGAGTTGGTGCTCCTTATCATAATTGCCTATGTAACCATTGGGCAACTGCAATGCAATCATCAATGTCACCGATTTCTCGATTTTTTCATACAAGGTGTCATCGACGTGATATCGATAGGAAGCAATAGCGCCTTGCACCCATTTGCCCCAGAATTCACATTGCCATCGGTTTTGGGTTTCATCTTGTGTACGGAATGGTTGCACCAAGAGGTCGATATCTACAGGCATAGTGATGTTAGCAATACTATTGTTGATGCGATTGCCCACATAACCATCAATTCTCACATTTTGAATCCCTAGTGTCGTTTTTTTTTCTTCAGCCATCATGGTAGAAGACATCGCTCCGATAACCAAGGCTGAGCATATCCAAAATCTAAACTTCATCTTATTAGTTTTTAGTATCCGAGGTCTTTGTAAGGACTCCGAATATTATACTCTCAAAATAATTCTTTACATCAGTCCAACGATAATATGGACCATCAACGGTTGCAATGGGTAACGTCGCCTCATGCTCGTTATATACCATATAACCTATATAGCTAAATATTAATGTAGCATTTTGAGGAACTTTGATTGTAAACTTGCCATCAGAATTGGTGGCAACACCGTTAGTGCGGGCGTTCTTTTGTACGACAGAAACTCCAATGAGGGGTTCCTTCTCAGAATCCATAACGGTACCGGTTACAGTGATGGTTTGTGCTATTGCCCATGGAAAGCACAACATCGCCATAAGAAAGACCATGATGGTTCGTGATAAACCTAAATTTTCTTTCATAAGTGTACTTATTGAATTAATTGATTTTTAATCGTTTATCAATGCTTTGATAATTTTTTACCGAAACTTTAAAATTAAACACTAGAACTGACAAAAACTAGTTCGATAATACTAATATAGGAGAAGTATACCCACGAACACAAATGTTTTCACCTGCTCAGATGTTATTTTATTTTGCTTGGAAACTTTTTGTTTGTACATCACGGGAGTTCGGTCCTACCATAACATCAAATTCTCCGGGTTCGTAAACATAATGTAATTCGGAATTATAGAATTTCAAGTCATCTTCCGTAATAACAAACTTAACATCACGGCTTTCCCCGCTCTTCAGGAAGACGCGTTCAAAACCTTTCAGCTCTTTCACCGGACGGGCGATCTCCGCATAAATATCACGAAGATACAGTTGTACCGTTTCGTAACCATCGTAGTTCCCCTTGTTTGTTACAGTGACAGACACAGTCAACTCACCATTTTTAGGCAAGGTTTCCGAGCTAATCTGCAACTCACCATAAACAAAGTCCGTATAACTCAAACCATATCCGAACGGATACAGAGGTTCATTGCTCTCATCCAGATAATTGCTGGCATAGCGGTTGAACATACGACTGTCGGGATCAGGACGACCCGTATTCAAATGATTGTAGAATAACGGCAGCTGTCCCACTGAACGCGGGAAGGTAGTTGTCAGTTTGCCACTTGGAGTGATCTTGCCAAACAATACATCGGCAACCGCGTCCCCTGTTTCGCTACCGCCAAACCAGACATTCAATATGGAATGAACATTCGCATCCTCCCAGTTTAAGACTAAAGGACGTCCCGTGAACAGAAGAAGTACGACAGGTTTGCCCGTCTTCACTAAAGCCTTCAATAAATCCTGTTGTGCATCGGGTATCTCAAGACTGGTGCGTGAAGCCGATTCACCGCTCATTTCCGCACATTCACCCAAAGCGGCAACAATGATGTCTGAACGGGAAGCCACGCGTAAAGCCTCGTCCAACAGTTCCCGGTTGTCTCCACGTTCCAGCGGGCGAATGCCCGTAGCTGCTTTTTCTGTTTCCGCATCATAATATATGTTGCTGCCTTTCGCATATAGAATTTCAGCCTTGTCACCCGCTGCCGCGCGAATTCCTTCCAACAATGTTCTGTGACGAGACGGCGTACATGTCATGCTCCACATACCGCACATATTATTACGTGCGTCCGCCATCGGACCGATCAGGGCAATTCTGCCTTTTTGCTTAAGTGGAAGCAGGTTGTTATCATTCTTCAACAGAACAAATGTTTCAGCTGCAATCGCACGTGCGACAGAGCGGTGTTCAGGCGTATAAAGTTTCTCTTTGGCACGCAGGGCATCGCAATATTTATACGGATTGGAGAACAGTCCCAGTTTATATTTGGCTTCCAATACACGGCGACAAGCCATATTAATCTGCTCTTCCGTTACCTTCGCTTCTTTCAGGGATTCCTCCAATGTATTGAGGAACCCGCATGAAACCATATCCATATCCGTTCCTGCCTGTAAAGCGCGAATGGAGGCTTCCTTCAGAGGGGCGACACCATGGGCGGACATTTCGGCTATCGAATTGTAATCTGTTACCAATAGCCCTCCGAAGCCCCATTCATTCCGGAGCAGGTCGGTCAGTAACCATTTGTTGGCTGTGGCTGGAATACCGTCAACGATGTTAAAAGAACTCATAACGCTGCCTACACCAGCATCAACGGCAGCTTTATAAGGAGCCAGGTATTCGTTATACATACGCAAACGGCTCATATCCACTGTATTGTAATCACGCCCCGACTCGGACGCTCCGTAAAGTGCGAAATGTTTCACACAGGCAAGGATTTCATCGTTTCCCTGCAGGTTGTTTCCCTGATAGCCACGCACATACGCTTTAGCCATCAAAGAACCCAGGTAAGGATCTTCCCCGCTTCCTTCCGCAATACGCCCCCAACGGGCATCCCGGCAAATGTCAACCATCGGGCTGAATGTCCAGTTGATGCCATCCGCACTGGCTTCAACGGCGGAGATACGTGCCATACGTTCGACAGCCAGCGTGTCCCAACTACAGGAAAGTGCCAGTGGAATCGGGAAAATGGTTTCATAGCCGTGAATAACATCTGCCCCTACCAACAAAGGAATCCCCAAACGGGTCGAATCGATAGCTATACGCTGCAAATCAACAATCTTTCTTATTCCTTTCACATTAAAAAAACCACCGATTTCCTGATTACGAACCAATCCTTCCAACTCTTCACTATTTACATTGCCTGTAACCAAATCACCACCAGAAGGAAGATTCAACTGTCCCAACTTTTCGTGCAGTGTCATCTTTCCCATCAAATTTGTAATATATTGATCCATTTCCTTATCACCCTCTTTAAGAGACGATGAACAAGAAGACAGCAGCAATACACATAAAGCACTTAACAACAAATATTTACGCTTCATATTTACAACGTCATTATATATTCATTTTATTATTTAGTCACTCACTTACGAGATAAAATCTTAATATCCGAATCACTCACTCCATAATCAGCAGGCGTATACTTTTTACCTTTATATGGAGTCGGCATAAACCGTCCGGAGCCTAATACATCATAGATGATCGGATTGAAAGAAGCATTCTTTTTTGCTCTGAATAATAATACACAGAACTGACCGGAGACAGCATATCCAAGTTCTACATTCTCAGCTTCCTTCCCCTGCAATTCATAGCCTTGCAAAAAAGGAGTACCACCCTTGAACGTAAAATTGAGTTTAGCAGTCAAATCATCGGTAAAATCCATTTCTAAAGAACTTCGCATCGGAGAAGAAATAACAGCACCCAACACATACCAATTAGTATCACAATTAGCTAAAGTCGTCCATATAATTCCGTCTGAACTTACTCCTCTAAGCTTCTGCATCAAAGTCATTTCATACGGATACAAACGTTGCGGATTCGCAACTACACAATTCAAGAAAGAAAATTTATCTGCAATGTCCCATCCCACTAAAACTTCAGGACAATCTAAAATTCTAAAATCATCATTCAAAATAGTAAAAGTAGAATTGGATAACTTCACCTTCAAATCCGAGTTATTTCCTCCTGCCTGAATAAAGCTGGTTCCAAAATTATTCAAATATGAAAAAGAAATTTGTTGGTCTAACATCAAATCAGGACTATAACCCTCATTCACAACGATTCCTCTATCAATCGTATCATAATAGACTTGGTTGAAAACGAAGAATCCACCACTAGCTATACGTATTCCAACTGTTGAACGATAATTCTTACCATCCTCAAGATGAGTCCCCCCAGTAGTATCCCAAGAGAGAATATGTACATTGTTCAATATATGACCAGCCGATTTCGTCACAATAGCCTCTTTTGTACTATAAATAAAAGTATCAGAAATCTTACAATCACAACAAGACTGATCTATATAAATGCCATATACATTGTCATTCGATGAAATTCCTTGAATGGTCACATTGTCGATTTTAGTATCTGAGCTACCACTTCCCCCTGTCTTTCAGCACTTTTCTAGAAAATATCAACATCCTCCGACAAACATCTTCGATATAATGATGACGGA
>ENA-ORCP01003461-ORCP01003461.1-human-gut-metagenome-genome-assembly--contig:-NODE-3461-length-11754-cov-2.885758_pt1 | contig 11754 bp, 7 predicted proteins | sample MGYA00242990_ERZ507991 | MGnify/ENA primary metagenome ERZ507991 (study PRJEB26167, sample SAMN06115496) | human gut metagenome | host: Homo sapiens | place: China:Henan | collected 2015-05-07 | study... | reverse complement strand
CGGACAGGAACCGCTCGTGGAAGCCCAAAAAGACACGCCCGACCCCGCCCGCGGCCAGAGAACGCGTCAGCCACGACAGCAGCGGCGTCCCCATGATCGCCTGCAGCATCATCGGGCGGGAAAAACCTGTTTTCGCGGTATCGTCAGGCACAAAGACGACGGCAGACAAATCAGACAACAGACCCACGCTCCTTCACCGATAGACATTCTGCCTGTATTATAGCACAATTACAGCGCTGAGCGCTGTATGCACGGCGCAGCCGTGCAAAAAATCGGCATCGCCGATTTTTATTGTCGCTGTAACAGCAACACAAAGACTTTTGCAAAGCAAAAGTCTCGTGCCAATGGCACGTGAGCGCACACAGTGCGCCCTTTGTGGCTATTATAGCAGAGATTATGCTGTTTGTACAGAAAGCCGCGCGGAATTTTCACGGAAAAACAGAGAAAGTTTTCTGGAAAAACGGGCTATTCATTGCACAAATGAACAAACTATGATAGAATACCCACAGATTATCAGAAAAACAAAGAGGAGCAACTATGCTGACACTCAAGAATCTCAGCCTTACAGCGGCTGACGCGCAGGGACGCGCGGACATTGTCAAAAACGTCTCTCTGGACGTAGAAGACGGAAAATTCCTTGTCATTACCGGCCCGAACGGCGGCGGCAAGACGACGCTGGCCAAGCTCATCATGGGCCTTGCGACCCCCACCGGCGGCCAGATTTTTCTGGACGGCGAGGACATCACCGGCCTTTCCATCACCGACCGCGCAAAGCGCGGCATTTCGTATTCCTTTCAGCAGCCGCCCCGGTTCAAGGGCATGAAGGTCTCCGACCTTCTCACCATCGCGGCGGGCAAGGCGCTCTCCCATGACGAGGCCTGTTCCTATCTGACGCAGGTGGGTCTGTGTGCACGCGACTATCTGAACCGCGACGTGGACACGAGCCTGTCCGGCGGCGAGGTCAAGCGCATCGAGATTGCGACCCTGCTGGCCAAAAATTCCCGGCTTATGATCTTTGACGAGCCGGAGGCAGGCATCGATCTGTGGTCGTTCGCCCGGCTGACGGAAACATTCCGCGAGCTGCACGAAAAGGGCGGCCGCACGATCCTCATCATTTCCCATCAGGAGCGCATCATCCGTCTGGCCGACGAGATCATCCTGATCGCGAACGGCGAGATCGCCGGACGCGGCACGGCGGACGAGCTTTATCCGAAGCTGCTGTCGCAGACCGTTGCGGGCTGCAATCTGCTGGAGGTGAACGGAATATGCTGAACGACATTCAGAAAAGCATTCTCAAGACCGTCTCGGATATGACGGGCATCCCGGACGGCGCGGTGAACATCCGTCTCGACGGACAGAAGGCGTTCCGCCAGAACTCCGAGCATATCCAGATCGTCTCCAAGACCGACAAGGACGGCATTGACATCAAAATCGCGCCCTTTACCAAGAGCGAAAACGTGCATATCCCTGTCGTACTGAGCAGAGCCGGGTTCCACGACATGGTCTATAACGACTTCTTTGTCGGCGAGGGTGCAGACGTGACCATCGTGGCCGGGTGCGGCATCCACAACTGCGGCGACTGCGACTCCGAGCATGACGGCATCCATACCTTCTACATCGGCAAAAACGCGAAGGTTCACTATATCGAAAAGCACTACGGCGAGGGCGAGGGTACGGGCAAGCGCATTCTGAACCCGCAGACCATCGTATATCTCGAAGAGGGCGCGTCCATCGTCATGGACACCAGCCAGATCGGCGGCGTGGACGATACGAAGCGCTATACAAAGTGCGAGGCCAACGGCGCGAATTCCGAGGTGCAGATCAACGAAAAGCTCCTGACGGCGGGCGATCAGCACGCTGTCAGCGAAATGGACGTGATCCTGAACGGTGCGGGCGCGCGCACACGCGTTGTCTCCCGGTCTGTCGCGAAGGAGCAGTCCACGCAGGTCTTCTACCCGCGCGTACAGGGCAACGCCCCCTGCTTCGGCCATGTGTCGTGCGACTCGATCATCATGGGCGCGGCAAAGGTGCGCTCCATCCCCGAAATTTCCTGCAACCACGTCGACGCGACGCTTATGCATGAAGCCGCCATCGGCAAGATCGCAGGCGAGCAGCTGCTGAAGCTCGAAACGCTCGGCCTGACGCCGGAGGAGGCAGATGAGAAGATTCTCGAGGGCTTCCTGCGTTGACCTGCTTCGGTAAAATCCACAACAAATCTTCGTTAAATCTGTGCAAATTTTCTTTTTTTCCAGATCTTATCCCATATACTGAGCCTGTAAGCGAATGAAAAGAGATACCCCGCCGCAGGAGCGGGAGGAGAGGAGTCAAAGAGATGAATCTGGAAAAATTATGCGCCCGGAAGGGCTTTATCTGCGACATGGACGGCGTGATCTATCTCGGCGGCCAGCTGCTGCCGGGCGTGCGGGAATTTGTAAGCTGGCTGAACGAAAACGACAAGCAGTTTCTGTTCCTGACGAACTCGTCCGAGCGTTCGCCCAAGGAGCTGCGGCAGAAGCTGCAGCGCATGGGACTGGATATCGGCGAGGAGCATTTCTACACCAGTGCGCTTGCGACCGCCGCGTTTCTCAAAAAGCAGGCGCCGGGCTGCACCGCATTTGTGATCGGCGCGCCGGGGCTTCTGAACGCGCTGTATGACGTGGGCGTCACGATGAACGACGTGGACCCGGATTATGTGATCGTCGGCGAGACGGCAAGCTATAATTACGAGGTCATCACCAAGGCTGTCCGGCTGGTTCTGAACGGTGCACGGCTGATCGCGACAAATTCCGACCTCACGGGGCCGACGGAATTCGGCATTGCGCCCGCCTGCCGGTCGCTCGTCGCGCCGATCGAGCTGGCGACGGGCCGGAAGGCCTATTTTATGGGCAAGCCGAACCCGCTCATGATGCGCACGGGCCTGCATCTGCTGGGTGTCCACTCCGAAGAGGCCGCCATGGTCGGCGACCGGATGGACACCGACGTCATCGCGGGCATGGAGTCCGGCCTTGCTACCGTCCTCGTCCTCTCCGGCTGCACGAGCCGCACCGACGTAAACGGCTATCCCTACCGCCCGACCTACATTCTGAACGGCGTGGGAGAGATCGTAACGGGATAAAAATGACTGCGCCCCGGTTTTCCAAACGGAAAACCGGGGCGTTTTGCCTGCTCTGCGGTGCACTGGCGTGGGAGCGCCCAACGGCTTCCCCGGAGGGGAAGCCGGCTGCGGAGCGAAGCGGAGCAGACTGATGAGGGTGAGCAGCACTTGCACTTTCTTTTGCAGTTTCTCAAAATCGCAGCTGCTCCCCAGCCCTCATCCGGCCCTTCGGGCCACCTTCCCCGGCGGGGAAGGCTTTGGTTGGTACGATCTTTGTACGGCTGTTACAGCTTTTCCAGCACTGCGGCCGGGACGGGGCAGTCGTCTGTGGTCAGGCCGGTCTGGAAGTCGAACTGGGCCGAGATCGACACCTGCGTGTCGACGACACCGACCTGTACGCTGCCGCCGGTCGTGACGCGCAGGGCTGTGATCGCGCCGTCCTGCACATCCAGCTCCAGCGTGCCGGGCAGGTACTGCACGTCCAGCTTCTCCGCCTCCGGCGCGATGGCGCAGGCGGCCTGCTTTGTCTGCTCGGCGCTGAGGCTGAGCGTATAGTGCCAGCCAGTCTCCGTCTGCTCGCTTGCGGCGCTGTCCTCCAGACAGGCGCGGTAGGCCAGATCGATCAGATCCGCGCACTTGACCAGCGCCTGCTCACTCACGGCGGGAGAACCATCCTTTGAAAGGACCGTTTCGCCGGAGAAATACAGCTCCAGCGCGCCCGTGCGGATGCAGCTGACGGTCTTGCCGTCCTTTACAGTCCGGGTGTAATCCAGCGACGTATCGAAGATCACGGGGCCGCAGTTGGCGCTGAGCCGGACGCAGGCGGCAAGCGGGTCGCGCCTGCCAAGCTCGGAGGCGGCAGACAGCACGCGCAGCAGATCCTCCGTCAGCTCCAGCTTGCCCTGATAGCCGCCGTTCGCGATCGCATCCGTGACCGCCGTGGGGACGGTGTGCGCCGTCTGCGCGTCCTGCTGGACGGTAAGCTCGGCCCAGACGGTCATCGGCTGTGTCTGGCCGCTGTCGTCTTCCGCTTCACAGCTGCCGGAGGCTTCGATGGAGCGGATCTCCCCGTCTTCAACGTGCATACACAGGTCGATGCTCTCGACGGCGCTGAGCGAATCCGCAATCGTCGGCGTCAGCAGCGAAAGCGCCTGCTCTGCGTCGCTGCCGTAGGCGGTCACGGAATAGACCTCCCCGCCAGCCTCGCGGGCATGGGTCACGTCGGTCGCGTTGTAGAGCGTCAGCAGATGCTCGCCGAGCGTGGAATAGTCCGGGAACAGGCCGCTCGTGCGGTAGGCGCTGCCGTTTTCGAGGTAGATCGCGCCGTCATAATAATACAGCTGCACGCCGTTATCCTCGATGCAGAGGATGGTGTTCCCACCGGCCTGCGTGCGGAACAGGCGCACGTCCGTTCGCAGCGTCTCGTCGCCAAGCTCCATCTGCACGGACGCGGTCATGTCCAGCTCCTTCCTGCCGGAGAGATTTTTCAGCAGCAGAAGCGCATCCACGCTGCTCTTGAGACTGGCCCGGTAGATGAGGATCCCGGCGGCGATCAAAATCACGGCCACAAGCGCGATGATCCACCAGACGCGGCGCTTTTTCTTCTTTTTCTGCAGCTGCTCCGGTGAGACGGGCGCTTCCTGCGCGTCCGGGTCGATGACGCCGATGACGGCGTCGTTGGCGTTCTGCTCGTCCTGCATGGCCTTGCGCAGCGCCTGCATCTGGCGGCGGCGCTTTTTGCCGGTCTTATGGATCAGATGAATGATCAGCAGCACCAGCAGAGCCGCAAGCCCGGCCAGCACGATCCACACCCACCAGACGGGGAACGTGGACAGCGCCGCAAGCTGCACGGTCTGGCCGGAGGCCTCGAAGGACAGATAGCTGCCGATCTCGGTCGTGGGCACCTTCTGCCAGACGCCGTTTTCGTTTTCCAGATAGATATCCAGCTTGCCGGACTGCCCATCGGGCGCGCGGAAGCGGATGGTGTGCGTGTCCGCGCCGTCGTCCGGCAGGCGGAGCTGCCACTGCTCGACGACGGAGCGCGCCACGTGCGCGGCGGGCGCATGGCCGTCTGCGATATTCTCGCAGTATTTTCGGATGGCCTCCGGGATGCTGGCAGAGATCTCGCCGAAAGCGGCGGGCGTGATGGCCTGCGGCTGCGCCTGCAGGCGGTCGGCGCTCGTATACGCGCCCTCGGCCAGGAAGACGGGCCTGCCGTCGGCCCGCTGCACATCGCTCGGGAGCGCGTCGATGCTGGCGTGGTACTGCGCGGTCACGGTGGTGTCAAACTGAATATTTTCAAGCGTCTGCACGTCCCACTCGCCGTACTGTCCGTCGACGGCAGGGATGTCCGGGTACACGCTGTCCGGCAGGGACTCGCCGTAATTTACTTCTACGGTCTTGAGCACCTCCCCGCCCGCGACGAACTGCACAGTGAAGGTGCGGAACGCATCGGGAAGCGCTTCGTTTTCCAGCAGCGTTTCATACGCGACCGGCTCCGCCTGTCCGGCAGCGCTTGCGCCGTCAAGTCCGGCCAGCGTATCGGAGACAAAAACGTTATCCGCGAACGCACCTGCGCTGCTGCCGCTGATCGCGCCCGCATACTGGGAATACCCGGTGATGGACACAAGCGACACGCAGCCGGAGACGGTGCTGCCGCTGCCGGTCACGCTGTCCGTCACACCCGTGCCGGTGATGCCGCCGACATAACGTCCGCCGGAAAGCGCACACTTGGCCCAGCAGTTTTCAATCGCCGCGCTGCAAATGCCCGCGACGCCGCCGGCATAATCGCCGCTCTGGCTCTCCACGCTGCCGTAGGCCTCGCAGCCGTCGATCAGGCCGAGATCCATCCGGCCGCAGATCGCCGCCGCGCAGTCCTTCTTGGCTGTGACTGCGCCCGTGGAGACGCAGCGCTGCAAAACGGCGCGCAGCTCATACTGCTTGCGCTCGGTCGTGGACAGGCTCTGGCTGACGTCGCTTTCCGGGTCAGCGCCAGCCTCCATGCCCATCGCGCCCGCGATGCCGCCGACGTTGCGGTCGGCCTGCACCGCGCCGGTATTTTCGCAGCCGCGCAGAGCGCCCATGGTGATGCTCTCCGGATCGGTCTGCGAGCCGTCGGTCACAAGGTCGCGGTTTTCCAGACTGTCCATGGCGTCAAAGACGGTCGTACTGATCTCGTCCAGCTTGTCGCTGACGGCCTGCACGTCTTTTTGCAGCGTCTCGGACAGATTCGCCGCCTGTGAGCCGATGGCGCGCATCTGCGCGCCCATGCCGCTCAGCGCACCTGCCAGCTCCGGCATGGAAGCATCTGCATTCATCTGCAGCGACGCGCTGAGCGCGCCGGAGCCGTCTGTGCCGCCGGAGATTGAAATGTCAGACGGGTCAACGAATCCGCCCACGCCCGCGCCGATCCCGGCGTCCTTGTGGCCTTCAATTTCCAGCGGGTGCGTATCGACGCTGACGCCGCCGTCCGCTCCCGCACCAATGACGGCGCCAATGCCTGCCGACGCGTCCCCGACGGTGAGGTCTGCCCCGCCGCTCACGCCGCCGTTTGCCAGCGCACCCGCATCGATAGTTGCGGTCGCGCGGAGATTATTGGCTGCATTCGAGGCGCTGTCGAGATACGTTCCCATTCCGGCCAGCTGGGAGCCGAGGTCGCTTGCCGCACCGCCTGCGTCAGCGGTTGCCTGATCGGTGAGCGTTTTCAATTCCTTCAACTGGTTCTGCAGCTGCTCCTTTGTGCTCTCGGAGACGGTCACGGCGACATACGGCTCGACCTGACCGGCGATGCCGCCGACGTCCTTGCGGCCGTAGATCGTGCCGGAGTTCGTATTATTGAGCAGATACCCGCTCGTCACGCCCGCAATGCCGCCGACATTGTAGCCGACGTGCTCATAGCCGACCGTGCCGGTATTTTCGCAGACTGCGATCAGGCCAGTATTCCGGCCTGCAATGCCGCCGGTGGCGGTCGTGGTGAGGAAGGTCTGCGTGGTGGCAAGATTGGCAAGATCAAGCGTGGTGTCGATCTGAATGTCGCTGAGGCTCAGCGCAGAGTCGATGTTGTCAATATTGACGCTGCCTGTATTCGTGCAGTGCCGGATGGTGCCCGCATTCTGGCCCGCGATGCCGCCCGTGGCGGTCGTGCCCTGCACCTTGCCCTCGAACGAGCAGCTGACGATCTGGCCGGAGGCCTGATTGCGGCCCGCAATGCCGCCGATCTGCGTGTCGCCCTGCACCATGCCGGTGAACGTGCAGCAGACGATCTTGCCGTAGTTCTCGCCCGCGATGCCGCCGCAGGCGATCTTATCGCCGCCCGCAGCCACGGAGCCCGCAACATTCAGGTTTGCCACGCGTCCGCCGGGCAGGATCGTGCCGAACAGCCCGGCGGGGCTGGCATTTTCCGTGAGATTGAAATCAGAGATGGTATGTCCGCGTCCTTCAAACGTGCCGCCGAAGGAGGCTGCAGGCGTAAAGTCCACGCCGGAAAGCGAAATATCCGCGCGCAGGATGAAGGTTTTTCCCTGCGACCAGGTATCGAGCGAGCAGTTTTTCGCAAACGCGGCAAACTCTTCAGCAGAGTCCAGATAGACGGTCTGCATACTGCCGGATGCCGCGGCTGCCGGGAGAACGGTCAGGCAAAGCGCCAGCACCAGCAGCACCGCACCCACGCGGGCCCGAAGCGTTCTGTTATTCATGCGCGTCATCCTCCTTTTCCGTCTGCGCCTGCGGCGCGTCCGCGGTTTCCGGCTCTGCCGTGCCGGAGAGCAGGCTGATATTGACGTCCCCCTCCACGACCGCGTGTACAATGCCGCTGATCTGGCCGTGAATTTCGCCGCGCACCATGCCGTCGATGCGCACGCGTCCCGAAGACTGATGCGAAGAGACAGCAGAGGGCATATCGAACGCAGTCTTATCAATGACCTTCTCACCCAGAAGCAGAATCTGCGGCAGAATGAACATGACGATGAAGATCGTGATAATCGTGCCGCGGCCAAGGCTGTCGCCGATACCGGCGATAGCGGCGTTGGAGGTCATCTGTCCAATGAGGATACCGGCGATGGCCATCATGAGGCCCGAGGTGATGATCGTCGGGAAGGACATGTTCATCGTTTCGATGATCGCGTCCTTTTTGGGCATTTTGTCCTTGAACTCCATGAAGCGGCTGGTCGTAACGATTGCATAGTCGATATTCGCGCCCATCTGGATGGACGAGACGACCAGATAGCTCAGGAAGAACAGGGGGCTATTGGTGATGGTCGGGATGCCGTAGTTGATCCAGATGCTGCCCTGAATGACCACGATCAGCAGCACCGGGATACCGGCTGATTTGAACGTGAACAGCAGCACGACCAGAACGATCAGGATAGACAGCACCGACACGACGACGTTGTCGCGCGAGAACGAGGTCTTGAAGTCCTGCTCGGACGAGGAATCGCCCACGACGTATACCTCGCCGTCCGGATAGTATTTGTGCGCGACGACGCGCATCTGGTCGAGGAAGTCATACGTCTCGTCGCCGCCCACGGGCAGGTTCAGATAGACGAGCATACGGGTATAATCGTCGGACTGCAGCTGCTTGCGGGCGTTGGTGATCTGCGAATAGGCGCTTTCCAGCGTCTCGGTCATATCGGCGTCGAGCGAAACGTAGCCGTCCTGCATTTCACCGTAGAGGAAGGTGAACATATCGATGAGCGGCACGGAGTAATTGGGAAGACCGCCGATGATCTTGCCGTAATTGCCACCGTCGGCAGCGTAGGCCGCATAAAGCAGTTCCGCGACCTCATAGTCAAGGTCGGTCAGCTCGGAAAACTGCCGGGGCGTCAGCGCGTCGGTCAGCATATAGCCGCCCATGGCCTCGACGTTGGAAAGGCCCAGCGTGGAGTTGACCTCGTCGTATGTCCCAAGCTCATCCAGCAGCTTCTTTTCCGCCGCGTAATCCCCTGCCGGGACCACGACGGCGACCATATTCGTCGAGCCGAACGTCTCGTCCATCAGATCGTCCGCGATCTGCTGCTCCGAGCGCTTGGTCGTCTCCAGATAGCTGAAGCCGTAGACATACGGGCAGTTATTCGCAAGGAGCATGGCGACGATGATGACCGCCAGAAAAATCGGCGGAATGATCTTCTTTGTCGCATAGGCAAACCTGCCGACGAACGGAATTTTGGGAACGAAATTCTTGTGCCGCGTTGCGTCAATTTTTTTGCCGAAGAGCACCAGAAGGCCCGGCATGAGGAAGAACACCGCGAACAGCGAGAAGAAAATGGACTTGATCAGGCAGATGCCGAGGTCAAAGCCCAGACGGAACTCCATAAAGAGCATCGCGACCAGGCCGCCGATCGTCGTCAGGCTGCTGCCGCAGATCTCCGGCACAGCCTTGCTCAGAGCGACAATGACGGCCTCGCGGGTGGGAAGCTTTTCGTGCTCTTCTTTATAGCGGTTGCAGAAAATGATCGCGTAATCCACAGACAGGGCCAATTGCAGCACAATGGTAACGGAGTTTGACACGAACGAGATCGTGCCGAGCAGGAAGTTCGTGCCCATGTTCAAAAGCGCCGCCGCGATGAACGTAATGAGCAGCACCGGCACCTCCGCATAGGTCTGCGAGGTCAGGATCAGCACGGACACGACGACGATTGCCACGATGATGACGATCACGCCGATCTCCTGCGCCAGCGTCTTGGACGCGGTATCGCCGAAGGTCGCCGAGACGTAGATGTCATAGCCGGAAAGCTCATCCTCGACCCGGTTCATGACCGTCTCGCACATCTCGTCCGTCTCGGAATAGTCGAAGGTAATGTTGTAGAGCGCGGAGGCGTTGGTATAGTGCTCCTTCGTGTCGTCAAACGTAACGCTCTGCCAACGGCCGTCAACCACTCGACTAACGACCGTCAACAAGGTGCTTCATAACCGTTGAACATAGCGAAATAGAGTGTGCAAGTGCCCATTGTCAGGCGCTTGAATTCCAGCCGCTCGGAGACGGCCCGCGCCTCGTCGTCGGTCACGTTGCCAAGCATGCCCTGTGCCGTGCCGAAGGTGATGAATTCATCCTCCATCAGATGCAGGCCCCTGTATGTCTCCGAATCCTTCGGCAGATACGCCGAAAGCTGGTTCTCCACCTGCACCCAGTTCCGTGAAAACACGGAAAACACCAGCCCGATGGCGACGATCAGAAAAATCAGATTCCGCTTGTCAACAATAAAGCTGGCAAGCTTATACATGAAGCCCTCTTCGTTGTTTTTCGGTTCCCGGCTCATGATTCACACTCCCGTATTTGGATTCTCCTGAAAATTTAATCCAGTTTAGCACAAAACAGCCGGATCTGGCAATAGGCAAGCAGGAAAAGATGTGTAAAAACCGCACGCACCGGAGCCGCGCAAAAATCCCCCGGCAGCTGCCGGGGGAATCGCTTCTTTTATTTTGCCGTGCCGAGATACGCGGCCTTGACCTCCTCGTTGGCGGCCAGCTCTTCGCCGGGGCCCTGCATGAGGATGGAGCCGGTCTGCATGACGTAGGCCCAGTCCGCGATTTTGAGCGCCATGTTCGCGTTCTGCTCGATGAGAAGCACCGTGATGCCCTGGCGGTTGATCTCGCGGATGATCTCGAAAATGCCCCGGACGACGATGGGTGCAAGGCCCAGAGACGGCTCGTCCATCATGATGAGCTTCGGTTTTGCCATGAGCGCGCGGCCCACGGCCAGCATCTGCTGCTCGCCGCCCGAGAGCGTCCCGGCCTGCTGCCACGCACGCTCCTTCAAACGCGGGAAGAGGTCGTAGACCCGGGCCAGATCGTCCGCCAGCGGGTCCTTGCGCAGATATGCGCCGATGCGCAGATTTTCTGCAACAGTCAGGTTCTCGAACACGCGGCGGCCCTCCGGCACGAGCGTAACGCCGCTCGAAACGGTCTGGTCGGTCGATTTTCCGACCAGATTCGCGTCGTTCAGGAGAATTTCACCCGATTTCGGCTATGAGTATGCAGCTGCCGGAAGCAGATTTTATGTAATGGAAAAGACAATGGATGGTGGTTCTACTTGGGAATGCATAAATGATGATCCGTTCAGTGGACAATTGGGAGTTGCAGAAGGTTTAATATTTTATGATGAGAACTTTGGGGTTGCAGGAATTACAGGCGCATCCCAGTCCTATTCCCGCTTATATGTCACTCGCGATGGCGGAAGGACCTTTGAAGAAATGAAACTTCCAATGGATCTTGTTTCAGAATTACCACAAATCGCTATCGATTGCGGATTTACGGTGGAGGATTTTGATTACCTGAATATGCCTGAAAAAGAGGACGACACATTGACGATAACGGTTACCACAGATGCAGCGGAGAAAGATGGGATTGTATTTCAGTCAACTGATTATGGAGCGACATGGGAATACAAAGGGCTTGTTCAGATAGCGAATTAAGAAAAATCGGGTAAAAGTCAGAGATTGACCTTTACCCGATTCTTTATTTCCAGATATTCATGTCTGACAAGATAGACATGGTTATTTCAGTTGCGTTGCCTCCGGTAGCATCTCTATCGGCTCCAATATTTGTGGCAAAAAAGTATGTATTATCTTCCGTTTCGACAAAGCCAACAAACCATAAAGCGGAGCATAAGCCTCATTCATCAACTCGAATATAGCCTGTCCATATTCGGCCGCAATTTTCTTACC
>ENA-ORCP01003453-ORCP01003453.1-human-gut-metagenome-genome-assembly--contig:-NODE-3453-length-11769-cov-13.654978_pt1 | contig 11769 bp, 6 predicted proteins | sample MGYA00242990_ERZ507991 | MGnify/ENA primary metagenome ERZ507991 (study PRJEB26167, sample SAMN06115496) | human gut metagenome | host: Homo sapiens | place: China:Henan | collected 2015-05-07... | reverse complement strand
ACAAGATCAAAGTAATCTAAAGTGCCTTCAGGAAGAAGAAGGCGATAACCGTTTAACTCCATAAGCTATGAATTTGGAGACAAAGATAACTATTTATAAATTTACCCCTCAGGTTTTTACATTGACCCGCATTGTCCTTGGAGTTCCAACGGGCATAGCTCAAAGAAACCTCATCACCCGTATATTCGATATTCAGCTTAAAGTAAGGAACCCACGCTTCTTTTACACTGTCCCATTTGGAAGCTTCTTTGCTGATTACACGACTCTCATTGTCATAGCCATAAGTATAACGCAGGTGACGGAATAAATAACCATCCTCATTACGGAAGATTGTCCGGGCTGTTACCAGTTCGCCGCTCATTTCCTCGTTCTTTACGTAATCCGTAGGATTCATTGCATTCGCAGAGAAGTTTAATACGCTTGCCATTACTACGCTACCATTACCACTGCCTTAAGAATTACATTTGTCTTCATAATCGTTATGTTTTTATTGTTATTATTAGTTTGAGTTATTCAGGCTTTCTTTGCCGAGCGCCTTCGGCTATATATAGTCAATTGCTGTGCCAAACTTATAAACAACTGAAAATCAACGATTATCTAAAACAAAGCTGTGTTCATTTCCGAACAACTGTCCGCGCAAAAGCGAACATTATAAAAAATGCAACTGCCGAAAAATATCTTTCGACAATAACGTATTCAAAAACAGATTTGAAGTTATCTATTCTTTCGAATAGATAACTTCAACTTTAACTCCTGTGGAGCATTTTATGGCAGGAACCTCGACCGTAGTACATCTTTTATCTTTGTCATAAACATACGATACAGCAGTATTACCGTTCACCTTTACGGATACGGGTGCGGCAGTATCAAATATCCGCAACGTATATGAACGTACAGACGCGCCACCCTTATAATTACCCCGACGTGCAGAAATAATATACTTACCTCTATTTCCATCAGCTATTTGTTTCAGAGCTGTTGTAGAGTACATAGTGGCATAATCACTATTATTTCCACTGTCTTCATATAAAGAACTTTCACCATCAGAACCGGCTACAATATTCAGGATTAGATTATCCGGACGTTCGGTAACATTCATTACAGTAGGAGGGTTGTAGGGTATGATAGCCCCTTGTCTGAAAAAATAGGGTATTTGCTCGTGTGTGAAATTCATAACCTTTTTACACGGTCCCTCAATAAGTTCATTGGTAGATACGCTCCACCATTTTCCTTCAGGAAACCAGATTTCCTTGGCACTGATACCATCAACAGCAGCTTCAGTAATAGGAACTACAAGGATATCATCACCGAAAAAATACTCGTTCTCATAGACATAAGCTTCCTCACTATCCGGATATTCATAATACAGAGGACGGCAAACAGATATACCGGTATCATAAGCTTTACGGGCCATAGTGTAGAGATAGGGAAAAAGCGAGTAGCGAAGCCGTACCGCCTCAAGCATCGTCGGAAAATTATCAAACTTCCAAATTCGACGTTCTATGCGTGCATCGTTTGTCGCATGTGTACGGAAAATCGGTGTAAACACTCCGAATTGTATCCAACGAAGTACAAGTTCCGGATCATTTACAATACTCTCATCTGTGAACGCATGTCCGCCAAGATCGTGCCCCCAATAGCCATACCCTACATTCGAAGCTGTAGCCGTAAAATAAGGTTGGAAGCCAAGAGTCTGAAAGTTTATAAGAGCATCGCCCGAAAAACCAATCTGATAACGATGGCTGCCCAAGCCTCCCCAACGGTGGAAAATTACAGGTCTGCGGTCTGTACGTTTTCTCACCATATCGTTAAAGAATATATGATTGCACCAGAATGTTTCACTCAATCCGTAAGTATCATTGCTTGTAAGATGTTGCTGCCAGTCAATCCACCAGAAGTCAACTCCCTCACTTTCGTGATTACGGATGATATTTTTAAAGAATGATTTTGTAAAATCCGTATAGTCAATGCTCCAAGAGATATTATCTTTTTTGTCGTTAAGATACTTACCGTTAAGTTCCGAGTTCATTGCCGCGAAATAGACAGGCGATTCATTCTTGTTTATACCGTCGGCAGGATGAAGATTAAGGGCAATCTTAAAATTATTATCATGGATATCCCGGAGCAAGCCCTTAGGATTCGGAATCAGATTGGTATTCCACGACCATCCTGTCCAACCACCTTTATCTCCGGATTGTCCATTTCCTACGTTCCAGTGCCAATCCATATCCAGAATCATTACATCGGCAGGAATCTTATTATCCTCGATTTCAGACATAATCCGGCGGTAGTCATCTGCCGAATAAGCAGAGTATTTGCTATACCAATATCCGAATACATAATCGGGCGGCAATGGTATCTTACCCGCAATTTTAGTGTAGTCGGAAATAGCTTTCTTATAATCATTACCATAACCCAGATAATAGATGTCAAGAGCATCCGTATCGGAGCGTTCCGCCCACCAGTCAAACTCCATATCCGCATTGGGCCGGAGAGCATAAGAACGCCCACCGTCAGAGCGTATGGCAGCCCATGAATCATCTATGACAGCCCATCCGGAACGTGATATCAATCCGTTCTCCATTTCGGCACGCTTATTATCTCCATTACTTCCGTCAAGAGTGCGGCAGGTACCTTTAAGATTCAACGAATCTGATTTACCGGGATACCACACAGACTCACATCCATTGTTATCGATAGTTATGGTCAGATTTTCAGGAGACGCAGGAGTTGTCACCGGATTTGTACTTTTGCGATATTTCAACCTTACCTTATCGGTAACTATATACAAATACGTATTGTCTTCCCTCTTCCTGAAACGTGGCACCTTCAGCCTACGATTGGTTACGGTAAACGTAGCTTGGTCCTCAAATATACCTTTAGCACTGTATTCAATACGAATCATTTCCGGTGTAAGAACAGTGAAGCGCGCTTTTCCGCAAATCACCACCGCTTCAGGATTGGCAACCGGATTATTATCGGACGCTGAAGTCTTTGCGGTTGCCAGCATTAGTAGGGCAACTAAACAAATAATTGTTTTCCCCTTTTTAAAATTCAAAAGAAACCCTTGTTGCAAGGGTTTCTTTTGAGAAGAAGATTTCTTAAGTCCATTCATTGGGCATTCAATGTTTCAATTAAAATATTATTTCAGATTCTTCACTCCTTTCATTGCAGCCTTATCCGTAACTTCCATGATACTGATAGCATAACCGCCACCCGGCGCTGCTTTCATTTTCAATACAGATTTGGCCGACACAATTCCTTTCCGAATGGTATAAGCTTGAGGATTAGTTCGATAATGGGCATCCTTACTGTCTTCATAGACAGTGGCAATATACTTCTTATCCTTATCAAGGAAGTCCAACTTCAATGCTGAAATATGACCGTCCTCGTTACTGGTGCAGCCTACAAACCAATTATCCGTTCCCTTAGCCTTACGGGCAACCACAATATAACGTCCCGGTTCGGCTTCAAGATAACGGCTTTCATCCCAATCTACCGCTACATCCTTGATGAACTGAAAAGCATCCATAAAACGTTCGTAATTCTCCGGAAGGTCGGCAGCCATTTGCAAAGGGCTATACATAGTGACATACAATGCCAGTTGACGCGCAAGGGTGGAGTTTACATGAGAATGACTATTGGGATTCAATTTATTCATATCCATTTCGAAAATACCAGGGGTATAATCCATCGGGCCGCCTTGCAGACGAGTAAACGGAAGCACAGTGGTATGAAAAGGTTTGTTACCGGCAAAAGCCTCGTATTCCGTACCTCTGGCAGACTCATTACCAATCAGGTTTGGATACGTGCGGCAAAGTCCCGTAGGACGTACTGCCTCATGGGCATTAACCATGATACGATGCTTCGCAGCTTCAGTCACAGCATACAGATAATGATTATTAAGCCACTGTCCGTAATGATGTTCTCCGCGGGGAATCATATTCCCCACATAACCACTCTTGACCGAGTTATATCCATATTTATTCATCAGCTGATAAGCCGCTTCCATATGCCGTTCGTAGTTACGTACAGAGGATGATGTTTCGTGGTGCATCATCAGTTTCACCCCTTTTGAATGAGCATATTCATTCAGCATTTTAATATCAAAATCGGGATAAGGAGTTTGGAAGTCGAAAACATAATCTTTAGAATTGCCAAACCAATCTTCCCAACCAATATTCCAGCCTTCCACCAATACTTGGTCGAAGCCATGTTCGGCGGCAAAATCAATATACTTCTTTACATTAGCATTGTTAGCCGGATGAACCCCGTTGGGTTTCACCCCGGTATAATCCGTTTCATCGAGTTTCACCGAAGGAATATCCCAAGTATACGCCCATGGCTTTCCACCGGCAATCATTTCCCACCACACACCGATGTACTTCACCGGCTTAATCCAAGAAGTATCTTCATATTTACAAGGCTCATTCAGGTTAAGAATAAGATTCGATGCCAATATCTTCCGTGCGTCGTCACTCACCATCACCGTACGCCAAGGAGTATGGCAAGGACTCTGCATATATGCTTTGTTTCCTACCGCATCCGGAGTCAGCCATGATTCGAATATTAAATTCTTATCATCCAGATTAAGATGCATGCATGAATAATCAACCAACGCAGCCTCGTGCAAATTGATATAAAGTCCTTCGGCCGTTTTCATCTGAAGGGAAGTCTGCACACCGGTAGGCGAGAAAACAGTCTGCGAAGCATTACCGCTGACAGCGCCTTGCAGCAACCCGCGGATTTCGGAAAGTTTAGACTCCGTATAATCATATTCTTGTGTATCATAATCTCCCGGAATCCACCATGCAGTATGGTCACCGCTCATGGCAAACTGCGAATGTTCCTCCCTGACAACGAAATAGACTAAATTCCTCTGCTGAGGGAATTCGTAACGAAAGCCTATCCCATCGTCGTACACGCGGAAACGAAGATTCATAAAACGGCCGGTCGATGTTTGCTTCAGTTCCACCAGCAGTTCGTTATAATAATTACGTATATCCTTATTCTCTCCCCACACCGGTTGCCAAGTTTCATCGAACGAAGATGTAGAGGTATTTACTACTTCAAATCCCTCCTGCAAGCTTTCCTGCCCGTTCAGTTCAAGGCCCAAGGTACTGGGATTGATAACCTGAGATTTCTTGTATTGTAAAGAATAAGAGGGTTTGCCTTTTTCTTGCAGTTCAAAAGAAAGATGGACATTATTGTCCGGAGAAACCTGTTGGTAAACCTTGGTAGCATTCTGCGCTTGCACCGTCAGTGCCATAAACAACGCACAAGTTACCAATACTATCATTTGAAAAGTTTGTTTCATATTCAAAAGTACCTGTTTAAGTAAATAATAAATAAATCTGTATGATTTATCTGAATTCATATCACTAACTGACAGTTTGTATAACCTATGTCTATTCCTTGATTATACCTCCCCGCCCCTTTACTATATGAGCCTTTATTAAAAGGCTTTTAATAGTACAAAAAATATCCTCATTCATAGATTATTCCGTTAATATAGACATGTATTTATGAATGAGGATATAAGCTTTTTATAAAATCCTGAAAACTTTTATTTCACCCTGTTGATTCAGTTGTTGCTGATTATAATTTCTCTGCGGTTAATGTTACATTTTCCAATTCGGAAGTATTCAGAGTGAGTTTATAAGTACCGGTTTGGGCTTCAGTTACTTGCCATTTGTAATCTCTACCATTCTCCTGACGACAATCTACATTCATGTTACTTCCTATTGCAAATGGAGTATTTGCCTCAGGAGCATAATAATCATCATTAGTATTAGTATATTCTATTTTGGAGAGTATTTTAAAGTCACCCTCATGCAAGTTGATTATCAATTCATATTTATCGTTATCTATCTTTGTAAAATAGGGAGCTCTTTTCAAATCATAACCATTGTTTTGATTTTCACCCTCTTCCACTGATAAAACACTTCCAACCAAATAAACAACATCTAACTTTTCCACTTCTACTTTCATAGTTTCCACATTAACAGTGACAGTATATGTACCTTTTTCTTTTATCACCCACTTATTATCACGTTTAATGGATTCATTATCATAATATATCACAGGATATGCATTCATTTCCACATTTAATTCTACTTCTTTATTAGTTGTTCCATTCATATTAGGCATTAATTGTACATCTCCAATAATACTTTGTTGAAGGAGAGCAAATTTTATTTCTTGGTTATCATCTTTTACATTTCCTGTCCAAGTAAAGGTTTTCCCATCTTCGCTTTTCATCATTTCATACGGCCGTCCCCAATCCGTGAAACCACTTGCCAAGTATAATCTATCAAATTTCAATGTTCCAGGAACTATTATATTATCATCACTTATATCACCATCGTCCCAATTCTTAATGCTTACTCCTGTAATACTTACATTTATATTTCCTGAAGGAGTTGTTTCAAATTTAACTTTATAAGTATACTTCTTACCAGCTTCAAATGTAGTACTGTTACTAATCGTCGCATTAAATATTTTTTCATTCAATTGAAATGTCAATTTACGATCTTCTGCACTATTGTTTTCTTCATTGGGTAACACAATAGCTTCTGTAAAACGATAATTACTCAAATTCCAATATTTCATAACTATGTCTTTTTTTTCACTCCCATCAGCAATCAACAACTTATCATTCAAAATATCATACTGAATATCAGTATATTGATTGCCTATTGCAGCATATATACCATCGGTATTGACATCACCTTCTATTTCAAAAAAAAGTTTAGTCAAACGATGTTTAAATCCAAGATTAATAATAGGAGTACTTTTACTTGCACCTTCTGCTTTTGCTGACATTAAATCTATACGTGGCTGCTCATCCTGATTAGCTAAATCCAACGATAATTTATTTTCAACTACATTTCCTTGCGGATAATAAGCCACTACATTCACAACATCATCACTTTCGGGAAAATAAGCCGTATTAGTTTCCCCGTCAGGAGAAAAATTACCATTGTTCTTATCAATTACTACATAACGATAATTACTTACATCACCTACTATGCTATTTTCTGCACTTACCATATACACACCGATAGCGTCCTTCTCATCCCAATGGTCATCTGCCGCACGTGTCATCAGCATATTGATATCACCATTTATTTGCAGTGGTACCCGTCTGCTATCCATTACCTGTTCTTCTATTTCATTGCTGCAACCTGCCATCATCAAAGCAGCCAGCATAACAAAACATGTGTTCTTTTTCATTGCTTAAGTCTTTAAAGTTCTTAATTATTTTAACCAATCTAAATCTCCTTTTTCTTCCACAACCCAATTTATGACATTACCGTTGAACCCACCTCTTCCTTCTATATCCAACGGCGTATTACCGCCTTCGTCAAGTTTAGACAATACTTCAGTAAGGTCGGTAGTTATTGTCTCAGTTGTTTCATCTTCTTTAGTTATCTCCACCGTCATTATCTGCCGCTGGGCTTTTTCTTGAGATACCCCCAATAGACGCACAGTACCTTTGAGCCGCATACTTGCCTCACCTTCTGCTACCGGTGACGCAGTAAAACTGACAGAAGCTTTAGCCACACTCAGCAGTTCACCGGTAGTTAGGTCTATACTCGAAACTACATTATCCAGCATACCTGTCACCGATTTAATACTCTCCACATCGGTATCCATTGTTATATTAACTTGACGTGTACGCTGTTGCATCTTTACAGTCAGCCGCAATGTATCTCCTGTCAAAGCAAGTAGTTCATCCTGTACTAAATCCTCCGAAACAGAAAACAAATCATCGGGATTACCTGTAACGACAGAACTTCCCTCACTCCTTGTAGCTACCGCATTCAGGGTAGCTATATTACCGTTAACACTAACTCCTTGCGGTTCATTATACGCCACCATGCCATAATCACTTGTGGAGAGCAATAAAAAACTATTTACATTACCGGTTACTTCCTGTGTTTCATTGCCTATACGCACCATATATTTCGCCGGTGCTGCCGAAGAACATTCCGACCAATCTGCCGTAAGTTTTACCACAGTCCGCGCTTTCTTCATCGGTGCCGGTAATTCGTCTTCGGCACAACTGCCCATCACGCATAGTCCTGCCAAGAGAAGTAAAGCATTGAATTTACATAATCCTATTCGTTTCATTTTTCAATAAATATTAGTTGGTAAACTTTTCATTTTCCTTAATTCTGCTTTATCTTGCACTTCTATCAAACTGATGGCATAGCCTCCACCCGAAGCCGCCCTAAGTTTCAGTTTGGTTTCGGAAGTAGCAATCCCTTTGCGAATAACATAAGCCTGCGGATTTTTCTTCCAATCGGCATCTTTTGCATCGGCATAAACAGTAGCGATATACTTCTTACCGGGAATCAAAAAATCAAGTTTAAGATTGGATACATGCCCATTCTCATCGGCCGTACAGCCTACAAACCAATTATTTGTACCTTTGGCACGTCGTGCTACAGTGATATAATCACCCGGTTCGGCTTCCAAATACCTGCTTTCATCCCAATCTACCGCCACATCCTTGATAAACTGGAATGCATCTATAAAACGTTCGTAATTCTCAGGCAAATCCGCAGCCATTTGGAGCGGACTATACATAGTACAATACAAAGCCAATTGACGGGCCAGTGTAGTACGTGCCTGCTGCTCCTTTTTATAACCGTTCTCGTAATAACTCAAATCTCCCTGAAAGATACCCGGAGTATAATCCATCGGTCCGCCCATTAAACGGGTAAAAGGTAAAATAGTAGTGTGATCCACCGGATTACCGCCCATTGATTCAAATTCGGTTCCACGGGCAGATTCCTGCGCCAACCAGTTTGGATAAGTACGGCACAACCCTGTAGGACGTACAGCTTCGTGACTGTTTACCATAATATTAAAATCCGCTGCGCGCTTTGCCACATGTATATAATGATTATTCATCCATTGCGAAGCATGATATTCGCAACGCGGAATTATAGGGCCTACATAACCCGTTTTTACTGCATTATAACCATGATTCACCATAAATTTGAAAGCATCATCCAATTGTCGTTCATAATCAGCGGCATTGGCAGACGTTTCATGATGCATCATTACACGCACCCCCTTTTCATGGGCATACCGTTGCAATTCATCTACATCGAAATCCGGATAGGGAGAAGTAAAACTAAACTGGCGATTTTTAGTATAAGCCGTCCAGTCTTCCCAACCTTCGTTCCATCCCTCCACCAATACGGCGGCAAAACCATGTTTGGCAGCAAAGTCAATATATCTTTTTACATTATCGGTATTGGCCGCATGACGCCCATTAGGAGTCAGTTTGCTATAATCGGTCACTCCCGGTTTTGCACGATTATAACTGCTGTATGCCCAATCTTTCCCTGTCCCGATAAACATCTCCCACCATACACCGATATATTTCATCGGCTTAATCCAAGATGTATCTGCATATCCGCAAGGCTCATTCAGATTCAGAATCAGCTTACTGGCAAGGATATTCCTTGCGTCATCACTTACTACCACTGTGCGCCAAGGTGAGAAGCAAGGGGTTTGCAAGAAACCTTTATCACCGTTTTTATCCGGTACTAAGCAGGCAGTCAAACAAAAAGACTTATCATTTACATTCAATTCCATAGCTGCGTAATCCACCAAAGCAGCTTCATGGATATTAATGTACAATCCGTTACTCCCTTTCAGCATCAGAGGCGTCTGTACTATCAAATCACCCGCCGATTTCGCTTCATACGACTTCATGGCCACGGATTGTTTAGACATCTCTTCACGTATCTGAGAAAGAGGAGCTGTGGTGTAAGTAAACTCATTAGTGTCATAATCACCCGGCATACAAAAAGCCGTATAATCATGCGCCAAATTGAACTGAGTCAGTTCCTCATTGATAACGAACTTATTCAAAGTAGGTTGTTCGGGAAACTCATAACGAAATCCCAAACCATCATTAAAGAGACGAAAACGTATATTCAACGTGCGCCCGCTGAAACCTTGTTCCAAGGTAAGCAGCATTTCGTTATAATGGTTACGGATAAGCGATTGCTCACCCCATACCGGTTTCCACGATTCGTCCAATGAATCCGTCTGTACCGATTTCACACTGAAATCGTTCATTAATCCGCGTTCATATTTAATATCCAATCCGAGACGACTCGGTGCAAGCACAGCTTTACCTTTATAAGAAAGTTCGTAATAGGGAATTCCCCTTTCTACTACTGTCTTCAGTAATAAATTACCGTCCGGTGAGAAAAGATTCTGCGCTTTCCCCACTGCTGCCAGAAGTAGAAATAACACTATATTAATTGTATTTTTCATATTTCTCTATCTATTCATAAGTGAGACAATCAGAGTTTGGTCAACCTCACAATCTTGCAGGCATGCGCCTCAAGTTCCACATTCAAGTTATCAGCTTCTCCTTCATCTGCATGTTTCCACAAGTCACGCACTTTCATCTTACCCTCAATACCTAAATCGGAGAATTTCACCGAACGAAACTGCTTGGAATCTTCGCGATTGAACAGGCCTATCACCCAGTCACCGTTTGTCATCTGTCCATACCATATCTGACTGTTCGTACTATTTAAAACATCGGATAAAGGTTTACCGGCAAAACCATCCTTATTCAAAGCCAGTATTTCTTCGTTCTGGCAAAACTTCAAATCTGAATTGGCAAAACTATCTCCCGGCACATCGGCAATCGCTACCGGACCGCCCGCCATGAGTTGCAGAGAAATGACACTTTCCTTTTCCGCATCGGAACCGAATGTATTCAAGCGGATAAAGTCACCGTCCATAATCATTTTACCACGTCCGGAGTATTTAGACCAGTGCGTAAAGCCATCGAACATATTGCCACAACTGGGCCAATCTTCAAATACTTTGCCGCGATCGGAATTAGACACATGATGCCAGCCACCGCTCCACGTATCACCAACGATACGCGCCATATTACCATACTCGCGCTCCAGAGCCGCGTCCTCATGCATATTGGGCATTACCAACGAAGTAAATACACCGTATTTCTTTGCAGCCTTACAAATATATTGCAGAGCAAGCTTATAATTCTCTCGTCCGTACCCTTTACCTTTTATGGCATTCATACCGCGGTCGTACCCGTTTTCATAATAACAAAGAAAGTCCATACGGATAAAGTCCACACCAAGATTCTTATAATATTTAAAGAAGCCGTCGATGTACTCCTCAGCGCCTTTATGACTTGCTACTACCCACCAGAAGCCATCGTCGGCGTCAGGATAAAGTACATTATCTTCACCTTGCTTATAACGCAAATCCTTGAAGGTAATATTATCAGTACCCTCTATAATGGTTTCTTCCGGACCATGTATCCACAAAGGATTGTCATAGACACCCAATTTCAGTCCCTTAGCCTTGCACATTTCCGAAAGTTTCTTCAGTTTTACCGATCCGTATTTCGTCATATATCCCATAGGATCGGGCTCGGAAGTACCATCCATCGCCATAAAACCATCTGTACAAATCATATTGTAACCATAAGGAAGCAGATTTTCCGCCACATAGTCGATTATATTCTGCCAGGAACCTTCAGACATATCAATAGCCTGTCCTTGCCCACCGGCATTGACCAATTCTTCATTTCTGCGCTCCAATTTCCAACAGTATTCATAGACACTCCAATAGAGAGGGGCATTATAAGTATGTATTCCTTCCGTATCAGCGTCATCACCGGGAGTTATCACGGGATCATCGGGAATCATATCCGGTGTCCAGCCTGTACCCTTATCCTCGCATCCTCCGAAA
>ENA-ORCP01003448-ORCP01003448.1-human-gut-metagenome-genome-assembly--contig:-NODE-3448-length-11790-cov-3.045334_pt1 | contig 11790 bp, 9 predicted proteins | sample MGYA00242990_ERZ507991 | MGnify/ENA primary metagenome ERZ507991 (study PRJEB26167, sample SAMN06115496) | human gut metagenome | host: Homo sapiens | place: China:Henan | collected 2015-05-07 | study... | reverse complement strand
ACTTTGCCTGTCCGTCCTAAATGTTTTCCGATAAAATGGACGCTATTGATTCCTAATATTAAAACCAACTTGCTCTTCGTCCTGCAATTTGATCTCCCCGCTGACATAATCGGCTATAAAACCAATCATCAGGTTGCTCGGATACGGCCACGGCTGGTTGCCGAAATAGGTGATATTCCGGATCGTCAAGCCGGTTTCCTCCCGCACTTCACGCTCCACGCATTGTTCCAACGTCTCCCCCGTTTCCAGGAAGCCGGCCACAAGCCCATGAAACGTTCCCCGGAAGTTACGCGCATGCACCAACAGGATTTCCTCACCTTTCCGGATCAGGACCAGTACGGCAGGCGATACCGCCGGGAACATCTCATTGCCGCAACGAGGACATTTCTTCATGATCGGTCCTTTCAGTTCCGTCGGCGTTCCGCATACCGGACAAAACCGGCTGTGTTGATCCCAATAGACAATCTCATACGCTTTCCCTGCCTGGTCATAGGAGTAACGGTCGATATGATCATAGGAAGCGCGGAGTCCCATAGGATGGAAAACATCCGTTTCTTCCAGGGGCACATCGGTAAAAGCCGCCATCGCCGCCGTTCCGTCCTGCATCTCGACCGGAAGCGAGCGGACAACCGTCACAGGCACTTCATTCGTAAAAGGGATTGCATAGCCGTCAGCTTTCTTTTGCAGTAAAAGTTGGTCGTTGTAGAAGACATACCAATATAGAGGTGCGTTATTTGTCTTTTCCATATATCTGATTCTTTAGAACACCACAAACATACGGAAAAAATGGAATTATCCTCGCACTTGCAGTATATATAGTGACGCATAAAACATGAATGAGGTATGGTTATAATAACCAATTAAGAACTTATACTATATGAATTAAGAAGAAGCACCGTATTATTTAGCCCTTTTCCTTCTACTTATAAGTTGTCCGCTTGGCGGTGAACAATCGTTCTCTTGATGGCGGACGATCGTTCTCTTGCAAGCGGACAACCGTTCGCCGCCAAACGAACGATTTATGGGCTAAGACAAGCGTACTAATATATACAGAAGAACGGGGTAAAAGATACAGATGCTTATGATAAACCGTGCGTATCCGAACTCTTTTTGTGCGTATATGCACGATCATCAAACCAGGCACAACAGATAACATCTTATCTACAAGTTTTTTACGATTATGGCACGACTTTTGTCACATCTCTCGTAAACAAATCAGTTAAAGACCATGATTAAAACAGTTGCATTAGAAAAGGTCTTCCGCACGGAAGAGGTAGAGACATTGGCTCTGAGCAAAGTAAGCATAGAAGTCAAAGAAGGAGAGTTCGTAGCCATCATGGGACCTTCCGGATGCGGTAAATCGACGTTGTTGAATATCTTAGGATTGCTGGACAACCCGACTACCGGCGAATATTACCTGAACGGGATCGAAGTGTCCCGATATACGGAAGCCCAGCGGACGAAACTGCGCAAAGGGATTATCGGGTTCGTCTTCCAAAGTTTCAATCTGATCGACGAGTTGAATGTATACGAGAATATAGAACTTCCTTTGCTCTACATGGGTGTGTCGGCTACCGAGCGAAAGAAAAAGGTACAGGAAGCAATGGAACGGATGGCGATCGTGCACCGCGAAAAGCATTTCCCGCAGCAGTTGTCCGGCGGCCAGCAACAGCGTGTCGCCATTGCCCGCGCCGTAGTGGCCAACCCGAAGCTGATCCTCGCCGACGAACCGACCGGTAACCTGGACAGTAAAAACGGACAAGAGGTAATGAACCTGCTCAGCGAACTGAACAAGGAAGGGACAACGATCGTCATGGTGACGCACAGCCAGCATGATGCCGGATTCGCCTCCCGTATCATCAACCTGTTCGACGGAAAGGTTGTTACGGAGACGTTAATCTAAGTCTTAAATGTTATTAAAGGAGAAGAAGCCGTAATGTATTAAGACATGTTATAGCTTACGAAATTATCGTATTTCATATGATTCCAAATCAAATAAACTTGTATATTGCCGGCACTAATCATAAATCGAATTGCTTATGAAGACACTTGCATGGTTGTTTGGAATCTTTGTCTGCGCTTCTTCCGCTTACGGCCAAAAGACCGTTACGATCGAAGGATATATACGGAATATGCCGGATACCGTCAGATTTTTTTGCGCGGAGATGAAAGGAAACGGGATGGATGTACGACCGGAAGATCAGGAGAAAATGGTGAACGGCAAATTCAAATTTACCAGGGAAGCCGACAGGACGACCAAGATGTACATATCCCTCAACAACACCGGCTACACCGTATGGGTGAAGCCCGGAGCGAACATCAAAATCACCGGAGAAGCCCCTTATGTGCAGAACTGGCTGGCGGAAAGCGACATTCCGATCCCCGAACAGGTCGAACTGAACCGTTTCCGGGAGGCAACACGAGAGGAATACATACGCATCCACGACTTAACGGCAGAGTGTATGAAACTGCTCCCCAAGATCAGAGCGAAAGATTCGGTCGCCAAACAGGAATTCGCTTCGATCAGGCAGACGGTAAACAGCATACATGACGAGATTATCCTGCAAAAAGAGTTGCTGCTCATGCTGGACTACCCGATTACCGATGCCGGCCTGGAAGAACTGAGAGACGCTGCCAAGAGTTGCCAAGCGGGAAAGTTGAAGGATAAAGCGTTAGTCGTATCTGTCTACAGTAAGCTGACGGACGAACAAAAACAATCCCGGTTGGGAGAGGAAATAACCTCTCTCCTGTCTATCTCCTCGACCGTTCAGGAAGGAGACAAGATCGTCGATGCCGAACTGAAAGATATCGAAGGAAACATCCATCATCTTTCCGATTACAAGGGGAAATATATTCTTCTTGATTTCTGGAGCCGATACTGTGGCCCTTGCCTCGACGCTTTCCCTCTGTTAAAGGAAATCGCAGAAAAACACAAAGAGAAGGTCGTGGTCATCAGCTTGTCTGTAGATCCTGAATCGCTCTGGAAAGAAACAGAAGTCAAAGAATCGGCTGACAACTGGCTGCAACTGTCCGACGGACTGGGCATGAGCGGCATAGCGGCTCGTTACGGGGTACATGCGCTTCCCACATTTATCTATATTTCACCGGAAAGCACCGTTCTGAAAGCCGGACAAGGATATAAATTCCTGTCGGAAGATATTCGTACATTTATAAAAGACAAATAACCTAATTCGAATGAATATGAAACACGGACTTTACTTACTTATGTTCCTCCTTTGCGGCACAGGGTTGCAGGCACAGGATCGCGTGGTTGAACAACCGGCTTTCGACGCATGGAGCTCGACCACACTGGAAATAGATAAAATCGCATTGAGCGACACCGCTACGGTCTTTTATATCGACGCCTACTTCCGCCCGAAATACTGGATTCAGGTCGTTAAAGAAACGACCTTGCGAGCGGACGGCAAAACCTATCCGATCAAAACGGGCGACGGCATCACGCTGAGCGAAAAGTTCTGGATGCCGGAATCAGGAGAGGCCTCTTTCCGCCTGATATTCCCGCCGCTACCCAAAGGGACCAAGACGGTAGACTTCATCGAGGGCGACGAAGAGGGTGCTTTCAAAATATGGGGCATCCACCTGGACGGCTCGCCTGCCAACTCTTCTCTGGCTGGGAAAAAGAACCCGAAGGAAGATCCTGTACTGGAAAAGCCGGAGTTCAAAAATGGTTTGGGAATCCTGAAAGGACATATTGCCGGCTACAAACCTGAAATGGGACTAAAAGGACGTGCCTGGGTGTCTAATATATTGACCGACAGTAATGACGAATACGATATTACAGTACAATCAGATGGTAATTTCAAACTGGAAATACCTCTGTATTATCTTACAAGCCTGAATATCACCAGCGGCTTTATGAACGGCCAGATATATCTCAAACCAGGAGAAACGACATCGGTTGAGATCAACTTCCCCGAAATATGCCGTGCCCAATCAAAGAAACAAAAAGATAAACCTTCTTTAGGAGAGAAATATTATTTTACCGGAGCTATGGCAGCTCTCAACAACGAAGCCTGCAATTCCTCCCTCCGATTCGTATCGCTCACTCCCAAAACGCAAGAAGAATATATGCAGATGTTTTCCGATATCAGCTCCATGAATGCGGACCAGTTCAAAGCATACTGGATGGACCGGTATCAGAAGGAAAAAGCTGCCTTGGACAGCCATACGGAATTAAGTGACGCTTACCGGACACTTCTGCAAAACAGCCTGAAAAAGGATTTGGCAGAACAGTTGCTCAGCATTACCGGCATGACGGAATATGCTTACCGGACAGCCAACCAGATTCCGCGAGATTCGGTCATCCCAAAGGACAAAAAGGTCATCCCCGGCATCGAGTATTACGACTTCCTGCCGGAGTTGGTATGTAACGATACCTATCTGTTATACGACGGTTCTTTTACATATCTGATCTCTTATATCCAATATGCAAACTTTACCGGAGAAGAAAGAACAGACAAAGACAACATCCCGGATAACACCGCCGAACTCGCCAAACTTATGGGAACGGATAAAGGGACGCTCTTCGACCTCCTTGCCGCACAGCGTTTGTCCAAACCGATAAAAGAATTCCACCCGCTAAGCGACGAACAGATTGCGCAAGCCGGTAAAATATCTCCTGTCTTTCAGGAAGCATTTGTCTTGATGAATAACAAAGTCAAACAAACCATCGAAGAGAACAAAAAGAAATCCGGCTACACCGTCAACCGCGTGAACATTGCCGATATTCCGGCGGAAGAACTGTTCAATGCCATCACGACCCCTTACCGGGGCAAAGTCGTGTTCGTCGATTTCTGGGCAACTTGGTGTGGCCCATGCAAGGCAGCCATGAAACAGTCCGAACCGGTGAAGAAAGACTTCGCGGGCAAAGAGATCGTCTTCCTCTACCTGGCAGGCGAGAATTCCCCGAAAGGCACTTGGGAACAGATGATACCGGACATCAAGGGCGAACACTACCGGATGACGGATGCACAATGGGACTTCATCTGCAAGAAATTCGGCGTTAACGGTGTTCCTTCTTATATGATCATTGCCAAAGACGGCACACCCACCCATTTCCAGGTAGGCTTCATGGGAGCGGAGAAGATGAAAGAGATGCTGAACAAAGAATTGGAGAAATAAGAACTGTTACTATGTATAAAACGTTGCTTGCTCTATTGTTTTCAGGAATCAGCCTGCTATTACATGCGGACGATTCATATGTCATACAGGCTCATATACGGGATGTAAAAGACGGAACCGTATTTTTCCTGAAACAATTCAGCACACAACGGATTATAAATGCCATGCGCCTCGAAAACGGCAAGCTGCAAATGAAAGGCGAGCTATTCGATACTCCCCAGCACCTTTGGCTTTGTACGACCATCAAAGAGGAGTTTTACTATTGCAACCTGCTTGTGGACACCGGGACGATCGTGATCGAAGGGAGCATCCGGGACTTTCCCAACGGCTTGCACTTCGAAGGAGCCCGAACCCAGATGCAATATGCCGCTTATCTGAACGAGACACAAATAGTCCGCCAAAAACTCGATAGCCTGAACCAAATATCAACAAAACTACATACTCTGAGTACAGGAAGTGATAAATATAACAAACATGTAGTAGAAGGCGGTTACAAGCTGAAAGAAGAGATTGAAATCGAGCAAGTGACACAGCTACAAGACTCCATCCGGGCTACTTTTATCCAAACCCACATGGACCAGTACGCCGGACAGTTCCTGTTGACCCGCATCATGAAAGACCTGCCCCCGGACTCGCTCAAAGCACTCTACCGGCGCATTCCGGTGGAGATGAAGAAAACCAAGTTCACCCGCCTGATCAGTAACCAGATCAATCCTTATGCCGATAGCTATATCCGGGAAGCCGATGACCTCCTGCGCCTGACAAGCCGCAAAGAAAGAGAAATGAACCATTATGCGGAAGAGGCCTATAAACTTTATGCAAAAGCAGTACAACTGGACTCCACCCGCACAGACGGATACATGGCTCTCGCCTCCATGTCCGACCGCCTGCTTCCCGTCAAGGGGATCGAGGCTTACGACATCTCCATCCATTACCTCCGGAAATTTATGGAAAGCGATATCCGTAAGGATGAATACGAGGCAGCTGTAAATAGAATGGAAAACCTGGAATTCCGGAAATGGCTGAAACTAAATGAAGAGCCGGAAATGGTGGCGGTCGGAGGCGGTACTTTCGAGATGGGATCGACTTATAAGGAAGACAACAACGCGCCCCATAAAGTGAAAGTGGACAGTTTCCGGATCAGCCGGTACGAAATAACAAACTACCAGTTTGCCCTTTTCCTGGAAAGCCAGGACCCGGAGAAGATAAAAAACAGCCCGCCGATGTATTATCCTTGCAATTGGGGCATTCTGAACGGAAAGCCCGTCCCCGGCTATGAGGCACATCCTGCCATCTATGTCACCTGGTACGGAGCACAGGCATATTGCAAGTGGGCAGGTGGACGCTTACCCTCCGAAGAGGAATGGGAATTTGCTGCCAGGGGCGGCGTCTACGGCAACCGTAACCATCTCTATAGCGGCGGGATGGAACTGGACAGCCTGGGCTGGTATTCCGGCAACTCCGGCGGCAAGCCTCACCGTGTCGGAACCTTAAAACCGAACGAGTTAGGTTTATACGACATGAGCGGAAATGTCTGGGAATGGTGCAGCAATACCCAAATAAAAGATGGCAAAGAATATGTTGCCGTCCGCGGTGGAACCTGGTTCAACGAACGTGCCATCTGCCGCCCGACCTGCCGGTATTACATCTTTCCGAACAGCAAGCATTTCAACAACGGCTTCCGGCTGGTAAAAGATTTATAATGGCTTGGATGGAAATACGACTTTAAAAGCTCTATTGATCAGGGACCATACATAATTGTATGTTTTCAGCACATAGACATTGACACAAAGTATGAATAAAAAGCCGGAAACAATATACACTATTTGCAAATACAGATGGTCAGCAATAATCTGGTTCAGTCCCAAAACCCGCTTTATACCGCCTAACAGGATGATTGTAAAGGGATGGACCAAATATATTTCATATCCTTCTTTAGAATATATATCGATATAACGACGAACCATTGCAGATCTGTCATATAAGAAAACTAATCCCTTTTTCACATAAATTCCACCTATTCCTAAAACAGCCATCCCGTATGAAGCAAACAATAAGTTAGACGGGAATTTATTAGCTTGCAGATCAAAAGGAACTCTTTCAATTCCGAAAGCATAAATCAAATATCTTGCGGCAGCTATTACACAAACGAGAATTTGCCAGCCTAACTTCTTTTTATAATACAACCCCCATATAGTAAAAAACAGATAGACTATTACAGTTTGAAGCAACTCTGGATAATAAGCGTTGAACAATAGCAACAATACCAAAACGACACTGAAAAGGATAAAAGGTATATTACACCTGCGAATCATCCCACATAAAAAAGGCAGGCAAAGAGATATAATCAAGTAAGGCGGAATAAACCAAATATGATCAAATAATCGATATTCCACCGTAGGGGTAAAGAACACATAAGATATAAAGTCATTCAACGGTATTATCGCTCCCGACTTCAAATAATGATACACAACAGCCGGAAAACAAACCAATGCATACTTCCAGTAAGGGATCGCAACTCTTTTTATCCGACCTTTCAAATAAGTCCGAAACGTTTTTTCCAATGACAGGGGAAAATGAAGCTCCTACTATATAAAACACGGTTGCCATTGCAAAAAATATCCCGGTAATCCAGCTTCTTTCAAATATGCCGACCTTGACACCTTCCCATCATATCAAATGACAAAAACAGGTGATATAAATCATTATTCCTCCTCTGTATATATCCAGATTCCGATCTCTCATGTTCTATTTGTTTCCTATAAGCATTGAAGGTTGCAAAGATACTTTTTCCTTTTAATAAAAAAGAGTAATATTGCATACTAAAACAAATCAATCAAATTAATGAGCAATTCCATACATTTAATCAGCCTCTTATTATTGGCTTCTGGCCTATCCGTACACGCCCAGGAAAAAAGAGCCATGACATTCGATGAAATGGTTGGATGGGAACGCATATCCGAACAACGTATTTCCGATAACGGGAAATGGGCATTCTGCAAGATGGAACCCTGGCGGGGAGATGCGACCATCCTGCTATATAATGATAAAAGAGAAGAGAAAGATTCTTTTAAACCTGCTACAAAAGCACAATTCAGTTCCTCCTCCGAATATCTCTTAGTGACAAAAACGCCTCCTCTAAAAGAAGTGGAGGCCGAGATGCTAAAGAAAACGGACAAGGATAAAATACCGATGAACAGCCTCATCATTTCCCGCCTGTCCGGAGGAATGGAAACAATCGATTCGCTCAAATCTTATAAACTATCGGAAACAGCCGACTGGTTGGCTTACCAACGCGGAAGCAAAAAAGATTCCATGCTTTATATCCAGTCGCTCGACGGAATGCAACAAGACTCGTTCCCGGCAGTCAGCGATTTCGGATTTGCCCAAAAAGGGAATGTGTTATACGTCGTATCCGACTCTGTCCTTTATACCTACATTCCTCAGAAAGGAAATAACCGGATCTCCGATAAAAAAGGGGTATTCAAGAAGATTGCATTCAACGAAAACGGTAGCAAGCTCGCTTACCTGTTTTGTTCCCATAAAGATTCGGCCGCAACCCGGAGCAGCCTGTATCTGGCAGAAAATAATACTCCCGGCAAACTGATTGCCGAACGGGGGGATAAAGCATTCCCCGCTTCATGGATTATCAGTGAAAATGCGCCCTTATATTTTTCCGAAAACGCAAGCCGTCTTTTCTTCGGAACTGCTCCGGAGCCCAAACAGAAAGACACGACCCTTTTGGCTGAGAATCGCCCGGATGTACAGGTATGGAGCTGGGATGAAAAGGTACAATACACGCAACAGTCCTTTAACAAAGCAACCGATTTGAAACGATCTTATACAGCCATCTACAACCTCGGTTCCGGACGCCTTCTCCAATTGGCAACAGAAGAACTTCCAACTCTGCAGACAGCCGATGAGGGGAATGCCATATGGGCGCTTCTCTCCACCACAAGACCTTACGGCACACAAAGCATGTGGACCGCACGCCAGTTTCATGATATCTACATGATCAACCTGGAAACCGGGGAACGCCGGCAGATCAAGGAGAAAAGCCCTTCCTACATGCGTTTCTCCCCAAAAGGAAAATACACATACTGGTATCAGGATCAAGATAGTTCCTGGTATACCCGTTCGATGGCCGACGGCAAAGAATACCGCCTGACAACTCCGCAGACATTTGCCGCCTGGGACGAAGATAACGATGTCCCCGACTATCCTTCACCCTACGGAATAGCAGGTTGGACGGATGACGATCAATCTATCCTGATCAAGGACCGTTACGATATCTGGAAGTTTGATCCGATTGCAGCTTCTTCTCCGGTCAACCTGACCGTCAACGGGCGAAAAGACCAAATCACTTACTCGCTGATCCAACTGGATCGGGAGAAAAGAGCCTACAATACAAGCGAAGCACAATATCTCACCGGATTTAACGAAAGAACCAAAGGTTCCGGATATTATACAACCCGCCTTAACAAGCCGGTTGCCCCGAAAGCATTGCTTGCCGGTAATTTCAAACTGGCGGCCCTGGCCAAAGCAAAGGATGCCAATGTCGTAATCTACACGCAGGAAACATACGAGCAATATCCGGATATCCAATTATCCAATCTCAGTTTCAAAAAATCCATCCGTTTGACAGACGGCATCCGCCAGCAGGATTCCATCATTTGGGGGACAGCCGAACTGACTTCCTGGATCTCCCTGGATGGCCGGCCTCTGGAAGGTGTCATCTACAAACCGGCCGATTTCGACCCGAACAAGAAATATCCGGTAATCGTAAATTTCTATGAACGCAATGCCAATACATTATATAGCTACCACATGCCCAGCCCGGGACGTTCAACGATTGACTATCCGTTCTACCTCAGCCACGGCTTTATCATTTTCAATCCTGATGTCCGCTTCACAGACGGCTATCCGGGTGAAAGTTGTTACAATTGCGTGATGACGGGTATTACCTCACTGATCGCCAAAGGCTATGTAAATGAAAAAGCGATCGGTGCACAGGGACATAGCTGGGGAGGCTACCAGGTTGCCTACTTAGCTACCCGCACCCAGCTCTTTGCCGCAATCGAATCGGGGGCTCCGGTTGTTAATATGCTGAGTGCGTATGGCGGAATCCGTTGGGGTTCCGGCTTAAACCGTTCCATGCAATATGAACACGGGCAGAGTCGCATCGGGGGCAATATCTGGGAAATGCCGTTGCAATACATTGAAAACTCTCCCTTGTTCAATATGGATAAGGTGACCACTCCGATCCTGATCATGCACAACGATGCAGACGGGCATGTGCCCTGGTATCAGGGAATCGAATACTTCATTGCCCTTAAACGCTTGCAAAAACCGGCGTGGTTGCTCAACTACACCGGCGAACCGCACTGGCCGATGCGCCTGGCAAACCGGATCGATTTCCAGAAACGCATGTTCCAGTTCTTCAACCACTACCTGCAAAATGCCCCCATGCCCAAATGGATGAATGAAGGTGTTCCGGCGGTAGATCAGGATTTCGAATTGGGATATTAAAACTCCATCCGAAACTCTGTCCGGACATTCGGGATAGATGAGACGGAAAGTTGGCCGCCATGCAATTGCATGATACGTTGGGAAATCGGCAGGCCGATACCGCTTCCGCCGGATTTGGTGGAAAAGAAAGGTGTAAAGATTGCAGACAACCGTTCGGGAGGAATCCCCGGACCGTTGTCTGTTATTGTTATAAGGAGATGCCCGGTTGCCCCAGCACATGTATCGACCCTGACAATTCCATCCTCTTGTCCTTCTATCGCCCGCAACGCGTTCCGGATCAGATTAATCAATGCAAGAGTAAGCAGATTGGCATCGCCATATACTTGAAGTTCCTTGCCTGTCGACCTATCAACTTTACCGTCGCAGTAAACGACCCGTTCACTTCTCGGTTCGGCTTGTAGCAACCGTTCCAGCTTAGTAAATAACGCCGGTACGGAAACTGTTTTATATTCCGGTTCCGGCAAATGTGTCAAACGATGGTACGAATCGAGAAAAGCAGTCAGATTCTTCACCTGGCTGTTGATAACTTCAAGTCCTTCGCGTTGCCGGGATATGGAAGTACGGTCCAGATGTTTTAACAGGTCTGCCGAAAGAGAAGCGATCGGAGTGATAGAGTTACGAATTTCATGTGTCATCACTCGGAGAATACTCTCATAATAAAGGCTTTTCTCTTCAATTTCAATATGTTTATCACCCAACTGCCGGAGGATATGATTCATATCGGCATATAAAGCATTCGTAAAGGGATCATCCGGATTAGCAGGGAAATGTTGCGTCGTATCCTCGTTTCGCATCGCCTCGAAGAAGACGGACAATTTATAGTTCAAGCGGGTTGCCAACCGGATTATAAACAGAGTTATCAACAGGATAAACAGCAGACACACAAATGATAAGAAAAATGACAACCGTGTTATTAACAACCAGGAGCCAATCAGGGATAAAAGCACGATCAATACTGCACCCCCTACAATCTTAGCATATAACCTACGACTGTACATGAAACAAAGGTACATCAATTACAGTAAACCAGCAAAAAGGCAGAAAGAATACGAATTTCCGTACTGGGTTGTATAGTTCTGTTACGACAGGTCTGCGATGTGGTATTAACTTACGCTTGAT
>ENA-ORCP01003444-ORCP01003444.1-human-gut-metagenome-genome-assembly--contig:-NODE-3444-length-11799-cov-5.342518_pt1 | contig 11799 bp, 12 predicted proteins | sample MGYA00242990_ERZ507991 | MGnify/ENA primary metagenome ERZ507991 (study PRJEB26167, sample SAMN06115496) | human gut metagenome | host: Homo sapiens | place: China:Henan | collected 2015-05-07... | reverse complement strand
GCAGGATTTATATGTCCCGCTGTGCCGCCTCCTGCAAGTAAAACTCTCATTGATATACCTCCAAACGCTTACTGTTTGAATTCAACCGCGTGCCGAACCTTGTGCGCGAGTATATGCGAAACGCCGCCGTGGACGGTGATAGCTGCCTGTTCACGTTCTGGGACGACACGGTAGATGCCGGATTCGGCCTGCGCGGCGGCATCCGTACGGAGATCGTGGACAATATGCGCGTCGGCTTCGGTAACACAGCGTGCCGTGACCCGCAGAAGCAGCTATACATCCTCATCGAACGGCGAGAAATGACGAAGGAGCTGCGCAGAGCAGCGCAGGAGGCCGGAAATCCGCACTGGAACGACATTCAGCCGGATACCGAGAGCCACAACACTGACAGCTACAAAAACAGCTCAGAGCGCAGTACGGTGCTGCTGCGGATGTGGAAGGAACGCAAGACCGGCACGGTGTGGGCATGCGAAGTCTCCGGGCGCGTCATGCTGCGCGAGCCGTGGGACATGGGGCTGCGGCTCTACCCGGTGACGTGGATCAACTGGGACTACATTCCCGACAGCTATCACGGTCAGGCGCTCGTGACCGGCCTGATCCCAAACCAGATCTTTGTCAACAAGCTGTTTGCCATGTCCATGATCTCGCTGATGACGAGCGCGTTTCCGCGAACGGTCTACGACAAGACGCGCATCCCGAAGTGGAATAACGCTGTCGGCGCTGCGATCGGCGTCAACGGCGGCGACGTGTCCGGCGTGGCAAAGATCATCGACCCGGCACAGATCAGCCCGCAGATCGCGCAGTTTATCCAGACGAGCGTGGACTATACGCGGCAGTTTCTCGGCGCGACGAGTGCGGCGCTTGGCGAGACGCGGCCGGACAACACGTCGGCCATTATCGCCCTGCAGCGCGCTGCCAGTATCCCGTCGGAGATCACGAAGCAGAACCTCTACAAATCCATTGAAGATCTGGGGCGCATCTATCTGGACTTCATGGCGGCGTACTACGGGGAACGCAAAGTGCAGGTGTCTATGCCGGACGTAGGCTCGGACATTCTTGCATTTGCTGGGAAAGACCCGGAGGAGCTGGAAACCGTGCTGTTCGACTACGGCATTCTGAACGATATGCCGATGGCGCTGAAACTTGACGTTGGCGCAAGCTCGTACTGGTCGGAGATGGCGTCGGTGCAGACGCTGGATAACCTGCTGATGCAGGACAAGATCACGATTGAGGAATACCTTGAGCGCATCCCGGACGGCTACATCCCGAAGCGGCAGGAACTGATCGCCTCGCGCAAGCAGGCGGCACAGCAGCAGATGATGCAGCCGGAGGGCCCGAGCACAGGCGGCACGCCGGAGACCGGCGCTCTGGTCGATATCGGCCAGAAGACGCCCATTCGCGGCGGCGGCGGCTTCGGTGACTTGCAGCGCAAGGTCATGCAGACCGGAACGGCCGAATAACGAACGCTCGGCGGAAAACCGCCTTGCAAATACATTACCGGATAAATTTCAACACGTGGCGCCGACCATAGCGCCGCACCCGCCGACCATAGCGGGAGAAGGGATTTTGACATGGCAGACGACATGAACACCGCCTTTACGGCGGACGCAGACGATTGGAGCGACATCACGGCGGATAGCTTTGCCGACGTTGAGGACGACGCGCAGGGCGCGCCGGACACGGAGCCGCAGGGCAACGACGCCGCGCCGGAGATCGAACAGAACGACGGTGGGCAGGATGCAGATGCCGCACAGCCGGGCGAGAACGAGGAGCAGCAGGCGCAGACAGACGGCCAACTGTTTGAGCTAAAGCACCTCGGCGAGACGAAAAATGTCAACCGGGACGAGGTCGTAACGCTTGCTCAGAAGGGCATGGACTACGACCGCGTGACCGAGAAAAACACGCAACTGGAAACCCAGGTGTCCGAACAGAAACAGCAACTGGCGACGCTCACGGAACACGAGAACGCGCTGCAGGAGCTGGCAAATCAGAGCGGCACAACCGTCGAGGAGCTTGTGGAAAACATGCTCATTGCCGTTACCAAGAGTAAATACGGCATCGACGACGACGGCATGGCGCTCGAGCGCGTAAAGCTCGACAGAGAGCGCCGCGCGCTCGATCAGGAACGGGCAGCACTGGCACCCCAGAAGCAGGAGCAGGAGCAGCAGGCAGCGAACGAGAAATGGCGCGGCGAGTGCTTTGACGCATTTGCAAAAGCCTATCCCGACGTTGACCCGGCCTCCATTCCGAACGGCGTGTGGGAAGCCTTTAACCGCGGTGAAACGCTGGTTTCGGCCTACGCAAGAGAACGCAACAAGGCGCTGGAGGCAGAGATCGCGCGCATGAAATCCGAGCAGGCGACGCGCGACCGGAACGCGGCGAACGCCGCGAGAAGCACCGGTAGCCAGAGCAGTGCTGGGAAGACCGGCAGCGACGAAGCGTTTGACGCGCTGTGGTACGACGGCAACTGACCACGTGAACATAGGGCTTGCCTCCGCCTGAAATTCTGAATTTTTAAGTGAGGTAATTACATAATGGCAATCAATGTTTTTGACAAATACAGCACCAAGCTCGACGAACGTTTCCACCAGAAGAGCGTTACCGACGCGTTTGCCGGTAAGGATTACGACTTTGTCGGCGTGAACGCGATCAACGTGTACAGCTCCGATGAGGGCGACTTCGGCGACTACACCCGCAGCGGTTCCAGCCGATTCGGCACGATCAAAGAGCTGGGCGACACCGTTCAGACCATGCGCATGACGCAGGACAAGGGCGGCACGTTCTCGATCGACGCGGGCAACGCTGCCGAACAGTTTAACGTCAAGCAGTGCAACGCGCGCATGAAGGCGACGTGGGACGGCAAGGTCACTCCGAGCATCGACAAGTACCGTCTGCAGCAGTGGGTCGGCGGTGCCGGTGTTGTGACCGTCAACGCGACCGCGCTGACCGGCAAGACCGCGATTGACGCCATTGTCAACATGGGCGCGGAGATGTCCAACCATCTTGTGCCGACCGACAACCGCGCGATCTTCATCGGCCACACGCTGTTTGCTAAGTGCAAGCTGTCGGACTACATCGTCGGCATTGACGTGCTGGGCAAGGACGCCGTCGCAAACGGTTCTCTGGGCAAGCTCGACGGCAACGACGTGTACGCCATCCCGGACAGCTATCTGCCCGCAGGCGTCAACTTCGTGATCTTCCGCAAGGGCGCGAGCGTCGACCCGGTGAAAAACCAGACTATGCGCATCCAGAAGAACCCGCTGGGTATCGACGGCGATGTGGCGGAGTACCGCGTGATGTTCGACAGCTTCGTGCTTGACAAGAAGGCATACGCCATCGGCGTGCACGCGACCGCGGGCAGCACGACCCCGACGATGTCTGTCTCCGGCGGCACGCTGACGCTGACTGCCGGTGACGGTGAGACCATCAAGTACACCACCGACGGCAGCAACCCGAAGACTTCCTCCACGGCGAAGACCTACAGCGCCAGCGCGAAGCCGACCGGCATTGCCGCAGGCACGGAGGTCAAGGCTTACGCCAGCAAGACCGGCGCGCTCGATTCCGGCATTATGACGGCTACCGCCTGAGGCAACGGATAAGGCGGCGGGATTTCCCGCCGCCTATTTTCAGATAACGAGGTGATTTCATGGCAGAAGTCAGCGATGTGTTTGACGCTGCAATGTCCATCATGGACGAGCTGAGCGATAGCGGGAAACCGCAAACGACGGACACGGACGAATATAAATACCGCGCCGTGTCGATCATCAACACAATGATTGCGGAGCTGTACCCGTTTTCAGAGACAAAGAAGGCCGGAAAAACCGCTTCCGGCTGGCGGCCTGTTGAGGAATTCGACGACACGCTCTCGGAGATCGACAACACGCTCGCGCTCGGTGCGATGCCATACGGCCTTGCTTCCGCTCTCCTGACGGACGAGAACCCGGAGGCATCCGACCGGTTCAAGCGGCGCTACAACGAGATCGTGGCGATGCACAAGGCAAACGCGCAGTGCAGCATGGGCACGGTCGAGGATGTGTACGGCGGCATCGAGTATAGCGAGTTCGGGAGCTGGTGACGCGCATGAATGAAAAGATCGTCGGAATCCAGAAATGGCTCGGTATCAATCAGGCTGGCAGCGACGACACAAGTCTGAAACTTGGTGAGGCATCCGAAATGCGCAACTGGCGCGTGACGCAGGACGGCGCGCTGCGAAAGCGCCCCGGTATGAAAGCTGTGCATACGTTCCCCGGAGAAATTCAGGGGACATGGTGCGGCTACGTCGGCGGAGAATATGTGCAGGTAGCGGCCGCGGCCGGGAAGCTGTGGAAAATCGGATTTCCAGCCACTACGGCGGTCTCGGCGCTTGGCACGCTCGCCGACGCACACACGGAGTTTTTCGGTTTCCGGGAAAAGCTCTATATCCTCAACGGTACGCAGTACAAGGTGTTTGACGGCTACAAGCTCTCCGATGTGACCGGGTACGTCCCGACTGTGCTTGTGGGCGTCGGTGCGGACGGCAGCGGCACGGAGCTGGAGCAAATCAACAAGCTGTCCAGCAAACGAAAATACCGCGTTGCTACGGACGGAAAGTCCACGGTGTATGTGTGCCCGGAAAGCGGAACGCTGTCTGTGAGCGTGAAAAACAGGGCAACAGGCGCAGCGCTGGCAGCCGGTACGGACTATACGTTTGCAGAAGGTAAGATCACATTCACGAGCGCGCCCCCTGCCGGTGCGGATGTGTACGAAGTAGAATACACCGTGGCATCTGACGATTCCGGCGCGGTCAGGGCAATGAAGTTTGCAGAGCTTTACAACGGCGCGACGGACAACCGCGTGTTTCTCTACGGTGACGGAAGCAACAAGGCGCTGTACTCCGGGCTGGACATCGACGGCAACCCGACCGCAGAATACTTCCCGGACATGAACGTGCTGGACATCGGCGACGAGAACACGCCGATCACGGCGATGATCCGCCACTACTCCCGACTGCTGGCGTTCAAAGAAGATAGCGCATACTCCGTGCAGTACGGCACGGTGACGAATGCAGAGGGCAAAATCCTCCCCGCGTTTTACTGGACACAAGTAAACAAGGCCATCGGCAACATTGTTCCCGGGCAGGTGCGGCTTGTGGACAACAGCCCCTATACCCTGTTCGGGGAGAGCGTCTACACATGGAAAAACAACAGCAGCTACTCCAGCAACCTGACGATTGACGAGCGGCAGGCGAAACGCATTTCCGACCGCGTATGGAAAACGCTGCAGAGTTTCGATCTCCGGCAGGCGTACTGCTGGGACGACAACGACCGCAAGGAATGGTACTGCGTATATGGGGACATGGCCGTTGTGCACAACTACGGGCTCAATGTGTGGTATCTGTACACGAACTTCCCTGTCAAGCACTTTTACCGCTCATACGGGAGACTGCTCGGCGCACGTGAAAATGTGCTCGTCGAGATTTCGGATGCGTTCCGCAGCGACTGCGGCGAAGCGATCGACGCGCGATGGGAGAGCGGCAACATGCACTTCGGCGCGGATTTCATGCGCAAATACTCCGCCATGCTGTGGATCGGTCTCGTGCCGACGCACGCCGGGTCGATGACCGTGACGGTCATGACAGACCGGAAAGCGGACTTCTCGAAAAAGCTGGTTTTCCGCAACAGTGCCGCATTTGACCACGCAAATTTTGCGCACTGGTCGTTCAACACGAACAAGCGCCCGTATATGACGCGGCTGAAACTGAAAGCAAAGAAATTTACATACTACAAGCTCATCCTGACAAACGACGATGCGGACACGACGGCGACGGTCACAAGCGCCGACATCCGCGTGCGGTTCACGGGATATGTGCGATAGGAGGGTTACATATGGCACTTCCGACGTGCAACGAGGACATGAACATCATCTCCAAACTGGACGACGAGCCGAACGACGTGGGCGGTCTGTCCGCCGCGGCTCTGAAAGCAAAGTTTGACCTTGCCGGAAACCTGCTGAAAAAGGCGCTCAACGATCTGGTCGCTGCGCTCGGCGGTGAAAGCGCAGCAAAATGCATCGGTTTTGTCGCGACAGAGGCTGTGAACAAAACCAACGTGCAGGAAGCGATCGAGAACGTGCAGGCGCAGATCGCCGGTGTGACGCAGGGCGGCATTGCGGACGGGGCTGTGACTACGGAAAAGATCGCGAAGGGCGCGGTGACTACGGAAAAGATCGCGAATGGCGCGGTGACTTATCACCAGATTGCCAACGAAACGATTGGTAGTCCGGAATTGGCGAATAATGCGGTCGCGGCGAGCAAAATCGCCTCGAGCGCCGTGCAGGAGCGGCATATTTTCAACGGCGCTGTTACGGAGAGCAAACTCGCGGGGGAGAGTGTAACTCAGGCGAAAATCGCGACTGCCGCAGTCACCAGCAACAAGATCGCGATGCGCGCTGTGACGAAGGACAAGATCGCTGACGGAGCCGTGACGGAGGAGAAACTCGCGGCCGGGGCCGTAACGGCGGAGAAACTCGCAAGTGACGCTCTGGACAGTGTGCTGAATGCCTATTTCCTGAAAGTGTACCCGGTTGGCGCGTTTTACTTTTCTGCGTCCAGCGACAACCCGGCAACGCTGTTCGGTGGCACATGGACGCAGATCAAAGACACGTTCATCTTGGCGGCAGGTACGAAATACAAAGCGGGCACGACCGGGGGCGAAGCGACACACACGCTGGCAGCGCAAGAGATGCCAAACCACTACCATGACGAGTATGTCGGCAACGACGGCGGCGACAGCAGCGCACCGAGCGGCTATATCGGCTGGCCGAGCATTGACTACACCAGCGACAAAACGTGGTTTGCAAAGTTGGCGAAAACAAGCGGCGCGGGCGGCGGTGCGGCTCACAACAATATGCCGCCATATCTGGCGGCATATGTCTGGCAGCGCACGGCGTAACCGGGGCTTGGGAAGTATGAGGTGAAAAGCAATGGCATACATCAAACGCGGCGAGGCAAAGACCGTTCCCGTGCGCGTGAAGTTCAACGACATGGACGTATTCCCGATTGGCAACGTGGATGAGATCGCGTTCAAACTTGGCGACAGTGTGCGCAAGACGTGGCCGGACGCGGTACGGTATGACAACGCAAATGACCGGTTCATGCTGACGCTGACGCAGGAAGACACGCTGTCCCTCGATGTGGGTCAGGCGGAGCTGGAGATCACATGCAACTTCAAGGGCGCGGGCAATATCCTGAAGCCGAAGAAAAACCCGAAAATCAAAGTGCTGGACTGCACGGACGAGGAGCTGATGGAATGAGCGACAGAATCGAAGCCGAGATCCTCGATGCGCTTGGAGAAGAGGTAGACGCAGCGATTGACACGCCGCTTGTTGTGATTGAAGGTACAAAGGGTGAACCCGGTGCGGACGGCATAACGCCGACGATCGGGTCAAACGGAAATTGGTTTCTCGGCGCGACCGATACCGGCAAGCCATCGCGCGGAGCAACCGGAGCACCGGGCAAAGACGGCGCGGATGGCAAACCGGGGGCTACCGGTGCGGACGGCGTTACGCCGCACATCGGCGGCAATGGCAACTGGTACATCGGCAGCACAGACACCGGCAAGCCGTCTCGTGGAGCCACTGGCGCGAAGGGTGATGCAGGTGCAACCGGCCCTGCTGGCCCTGCTGGTCCTGCTGGGCCTGCTGGGCCTGCCGGTGCGCCCGGCAAGGACGGCAGTGACGCGACCGTGACTGCGGCAAGCATCAAAGGTGCGCTTGGCTACACGCCTGCTGCGCCGGGGGATATCCCGGTAGTCCCGACTGCGGAGATCTCCGCCAACACCGGCGCCCGCCACTCGCACGCGAACAAGGCGGTAATCGACGGCATCACGGCCGCAAAGACCGCCGCGTGGGACGGCAAGGCGGGTACGGCGGCGGCCACGCAGTCCGCGGCTGGTCTGATGTCCGCCGCCGACAAGGCCAAGCTCGACGGCATCGAGCGCGGAGCCAACAAGACCACCGTGCCCACAGCACTGAAAAATCCGAAGGCGCTGACGATCCAAATCGGCGGCACGACCGTCACCTACGACGGCAGCGCGGCGAAAACCGTCACGATCGCCGATGGCACGGAGGTGAGCTACTGAGATGAAAAAGCTCTACGAAGAAACCGCCGTACAGGACATCGCAAATGCTATCCGCGAGAAAAATGGCACTGCAACGAAATACAAAGTCGCGGAGATGGGCGCTGCTGTGCGAGCACTCTCCGGAAGCGAAGCAGTTGAGTGGCATCAGTGCCCGGAGGCGGTACGGAATTATCTTGCCAACGTGACCTATGACCCGAGCGATTACAGCACGTCACAGATTGCCAACTATGCGCCCGCTGATGCTGTTATCAGCAATTACAAGCCCATTGGGCAGGCGGCTGGCGGGGTGATGCACTACAACGAAGTACCGAATGTGCTCACGCCATTTGCCTCTGGCGGGAAAGCGGGCACGCTCAAACCGCTGGATGCACTGCGGTGGATTCGCACGCGGGACGGCTCCGCAGAAGCGTGGAACGTGCGCGACCTTGGCGGATGGGCCTGCGACGGCGGCACGGTGAAATATGGTCTGCTGATTCGCGGCGGGCGTATCTCTGCCGCAGATCGGGCGGTACTGGTCGGCCAGTTCGGTGTGCAGCATGAAATCGACCTTAGAGGCAAAGAGGGGCGCGACCCGTCCGACGGTGATGTCGCAACAGAATCCCCCCTTGGTAGCGATGTGTGGTTTACGATTGCTGACAAGGCAGCGTCCTACGCGCTGACGCCGGTTGCAACGTGGCAGCTCTATCTTCGCTGCGTGATCGACGCCGTAACGCACCGGGAGCCGGTATATTTTCACTGCACCGCAGGTGCGGACCGTACAGGCACGCTGGCCTGTGTGCTAGAGGGGCTGCTCGGCATGAGCCAATCCGACATCGACAAAGACTACGAGCTGACTACCTTTTATTCCGGCTCCGGGACAGACGCACTTGCTCGTCGAAGGAATGAGCCAGAGTGGAAGAGGCTTATCAATGCGATCAACGCCGTTTCCGGGAACACGTTCCGTGATAAGTGCGTGCATTTTGCCGTGGGAACGTGCGGAATGTCGATGGCTGATATCAACGCTTACCGTGCGGTTATGACCGCCGGAACGCCCGAGACGCTGCACTGGTATCAGACGATCGCCAAAAGTCTCACAGGATGCACGCTTAGTAATACCACGTCTCAGGCGGATTACGGCGAGGCGTACACCGCAACCATCACTGCGGATAGCGGAAAGGTGCTTGCATCTGTGGTGGTCAAAATGGGCGGCGTGGACATTACTGCCACCGCTTACTCGGCGGGAAGCGGCGCAATCAACATCGCCAAGGTGACGGGGGCGGTCACAATCACTGCGGTGGCCTCTGTTCCGTCTGTGACTTACAACATTACACGCAATCTCACCAACTGCGCATCTTCAAACGTGGCTAATACCGTTGCGGACGGTGCAGCCTATTCCACGACGCTTTCTCCGACCGGCACATATAAAAAACTTGGCACAATTATTGTTACGATGGGCGGTACGGATATTTCCGCATCGGCAGTATCCGGAAACACAATCACAATCGCCAAAGTTACTGGCAACATTGTGATTACCTGCGCGGCTGTGATTACAAATGTCATTGAAACCGTCGGAATCTCAGCAGATACGCGACTGAGCGCTGGCAGCGGCACGAACAAAGCTCAGGTAGGCTGGGCAGCAATCGGGGCAAATATGGACGCAGCAAGTCTCATCCATCTTATGCCCGGCGATACGCTGCGCATTAAGGGCGCAAGTCTGCCCGATTCGCAAGACGGAAAAAGCATAGCCATAAGTTATAGCGAAACGGCGACATTTTTATCCGCAGGGTATATACACAACGGATATAGCTGGAATAACCTAGAATTTACTACCGTTGACAATGTCGTTACTATAACAGGGCCTGCCGAACATTACCTCCGGTTGAGTCTGATTTGCGCAGACGCATCCGCAGTTATCGTTACAATCAACGAACCGATCACGTAAAAGGAGGCACAGATGGAATTTATTGCTTGCAACATGGCCAATTACCGCGCCGGGCGCACGCAGCCGGTGCGGTACATCGTGATGCACTACACGGCAAACAACGGCGACACGGCAAAAAACAACTGCGACTACTACCACCGCGTGGGCGGCCTGCAGGCTAGCGCGCACTATTTCGTTGACGAGCACGGTGCGATGCAGTCCGTGCGCGAGTGCGACACGGCGTGGCACTGCGGCGCGCGGGCGTATTGGCACCCCGAGTGCCGCAACGGCAACAGCATCGGCATCGAGATGTGCAGCCGCAAGCGCGCCGACGGCAGCTACTACATCCTGCCGGAGACCGTGGCAAACGCCGCGGCGCTGGCGCGGGAGATCATGCAGCGCTATGGCATCGACACGGAGCACGTGCTGCGGCACTACGATGTGACGGGCAAGCGCTGCCCCATGCCGTGGGTGGACGACCCGGCGCAGTGGACGGCGTTTAAGGAGATGCTGAAACAGAACGATAACGATGAGGAGGATGAAAACATGGTAAAGTACAAGACGATTGATGACGTCCCTGAATGGTACAGAAGTGAGGTTCAGGAATTGATGGATGCTGGCGCTCTGAAAGGCACTGGCAATGGAGCCATCGACATCTCTGAAGATGTCGTGCGCGGCGCGATTATCGGCATGCGCTATGCCGAGGCACGCAATCCGCGCTACTACAGCCTGGACGACGTGCCCACATGGGCGCGTGAGGAGACGCAGAAGCTGATCGACCGCGGCGCGCTTCGCGGTGTCGGCGGGGGCGACCTGAACGTCAGCGCGGACGCGCTGCGGTCTATGATTGTCTGTCAGCGGATGATCGACGAAAACAAGTGATGGAGGGGTAGTACCTATGAACATTAACTGGAAAGTACGTATTCGCAACAAGAACTTCTGGCTGGCGCTGATCCCGGCGCTGCTTCTGCTGGTGCAGGTGGTAGCCGCCCCGTTCGGCTACAAGTGGGATTTCGGTGTTCTGAATCAGCAGCTTGCAGCAATCATCAACGCAGTGTTCGCGCTGCTGTCCATCCTTGGCGTGGTGAACGACCCAACGACGGCAGGCAGCTCTGACAGTGCGCAGGCGCTTACTTACGAGGAGCCTAGAAAGGAAGGCTAACGATGACAGTTACCGTTGCAAACCTGATCTCAGCGGCGGCGTTTGTGCTGACGCTTATCGGCGCGTGCTGGCGGATGAGTACCATCATCCAGCGAAACACGGACGCAGTCGTGGCGCTGACGGCGCGCATTGACCGCATGGACGCCGGAAACGCCAAGGAGCACAACGAGATGTGGGACAAGATCGAGCGCAGCGAGGACACGCTCAACGACCACGAGGCGCGGCTACAGTTGCTCGAACATAAATAACAATCGACACGGGGGACGCTGCCGGGCGCGGCGGTGTCCCCTCTTCCCTATCAAGTGATGAGGTGACACGATGGCATACAACGACGCAATCATTAACAGCGCCGACAAGCAGAAAATTGCCGCGCTCAGTGAGCAGTGGAAGGCTGCACATCAGGCCGGAAATCAGGGCGGCATGAATGAGGCGCACGAGCAGGCAGAGCTTATCCGCAAGAAGTACGGCTACAGCGGCGGCGCGGACGGCAGCGGCTTCAAGATCGTTGGAAACAACACCGTCCTGCCGGAAGCAAAAGACCAGAGCGAGAGCATCAACAAGATCTACGATGCGCAGCAAAAGGCAGCAAAGGTCGGTTTTGACTGGGGCAATGCCGAGGA